>MDTB01104824.1_pt1 | contig 11285 bp, 12 predicted proteins | sample 811161 | NCBI WGS metagenome assembly MDTB01 (sample SAMN05326650, study PRJNA326480) | marine metagenome | isolation source: seawater | place: Mediterranean Sea | collected 2009
GAAATTTCAAAATCATGTGTAAGAGTATCAAAACTTTTTGGATTTGAACCTAAAGTTGCTTTTTTATCCCACTCAACATTTGGTAAACCAATTTCAAGAAATACAAAACATGTAAGAGATGCAATTGATTTATTAAAAGAAGATAAAGTAAATTTTGATTTTGATGGAGAGATGCAGCCAGATGTAGCTTTAAATCCAATTTATCAAGAAATTTATCCTTTTTCAAAAATAGTAGGTAGAGCAAATATTTTAATTATGCCAGCGCTTCATAGTGCTGCTATTTCAACTAAATTAATGAAATCTTTCGGAGGTGCGAAATTAATTGGACCATTGCTAATTGGATTAGATTTGCCCATAGAGGTGGCTCCTTTAAGATCAAGTACTTCTGATATTTTAAATCTTGCATCTATTGCAGCTTATTCTTCGGACGTAATTGATTATAATTAGAATTAAATTTTATTTCTACTTAACTCATTAGCTAAGTAAATTGATGGGATAATCTTCTCAACATCATATATTTTTTCTGCTTCGGATAAAACCTCTTTTTTTTCATCAATATCCATAGCAATACCAAAAATATAAATCTTCCTATCTATTGTTTCCAATGTATAGTTTCTTGATTTAGTTTTCTTATTAAAAATTAATGCTGTTCTTAGCTGACTTGTAATTAGGATATCTTTTGCTGTTTGTTTAAAATTAGAGTCACCTTTTATTGTTATAGCATTTTTTACTTCTCTAACACCTTTTGTTTCCCAAGCTAGCTTGGTAATTTTTATTTTTTCCTCTGGTTCATCAACTGTTCCAGCTAAAAAAATTCTACCGTCAAGTACTTCTACTTGTATTTTTAAAAAGTATTTTTTTTCGTTTAAGGATAGCCGAGCAACTAAGTTTTTTTGCATTATAGTATCATCTATCTGCATTCCTATGGTTCTCGGATCAAAAGTAATATTTACTCCAGCTCCAAACCGTGATGCAGGAGAGCAACTATAAAGAAAGATAACAATTAATATTGATGATAAAAAATATTTCATTCTTTATGTTTTAAACAAATATTATAAATAATTTTTTTCGATATTTTTTCTTTTTTTGACATTAGTTCTACGACATCTTTTACAGTATAACTTTTTAAGTATTTTGTAACTTGTTTTTCTATATTGCCTAAATTAATTGTTGGTAACTCTTTGTTAATTTTTTTTGAAATCACAACTGTTAGTTCGCCTTTGATGGGCGTGTTAAAAGTTTTCATTTTATTTACTTCATATCTGTAAAAAGTCTCGTATTTTTTGGTCATTTCTCTAGCAATAAAGATTTTTCTTCCGGGAAAATATTTTTTAAAATGTTTAATGTAAAAATTTATCTTAATTGCTGGTATAAAAAAAACTATTGAACAATCTTCGACATTTATTTTTTTTAAACATTTATTCAACTCGTTCTCATTTTTTGGCAAAAAACCATAAAATAAAAATTTATCACTGAACCCTGAAAGGCTAACTGCAGCAGTGATCGAAGAAGGTCCAGGAATAGTAAAAATATCGTATCCTTGGTTAATACACTCATTGATTATGATATTTCCCGGATCAGACAAAACAGGAGTGCCAGCATCTGATATCAAAGACAAAATTTTGCCCTCATTTAAATATTGTATAATTTTATTAAGTGATTTTTTCTCATTAAACTTATGATATGAAATTAACTTACTTTTTATGTTAAAATTATTTAAAAGCTTCAATGAGTGTCTGGTATCTTCACATAGTATGAAATCTGATTTTTTTAAAATTTCAACTGCTCTGAAAGTAATATCGTTTAAATTTCCTATAGGCGTAGAAACTACATATAGGCCTTTTTTGAAATTGCTCATTTATTTTTTTAAAAAATTAACTGTAACTACTTATATATTATTATTCTTAAATATTAACTCATTTGCTAATGAAAATAAAAAAACTCTCAGAGTTGGTCTTTTAGCTCCTTTTAGCGGAGAATATAAAGAAATGGGTCAATCTATTATGCTCTCACTCCAGTTAGCTTTGACAGAAATCGGTGATGATAATGTAAAGATCTACCCTAGAGACTCGGGGTTTAACAATCCTGAAAAGCTTATTCAAGCCTTGGCGTCTTTAAGAGATGAAAATGTAAAAATAGTAATTGGTCCTATAAGTCATGAAGATTTTAAAAATTTGTCAGATTTTAAAGACATGATTTTCATCTCTCCATCAAATATTAATCCAAGAGTACAGAGTAATATTTTGAGTATAGGAATAAGTTTGGAATCTCAAATCGCATCGATTGAAAACTTTATAAAGAAAAATAAGAGAAAAAAAACAGTTATTATGTATCCCAAAAACAAATATGCAAATTTAATTGATTCTAAAATTAGTAGTATCGATCTAAATAATAAAAAAATTTTTAAATACAACTCAGACCCAAAATTGCTCACTGCTGATATAGAAAAACTTACAAATTATAAACAAAGAAAAAAGAATCTAATTTCCAGAGTAAAAATGTTAGAAGATAAAGATGATGAAGTTTCAAAATTAGAACTTAAGAGACTAGAACAAATGTATACTATAGGAAAAGTAAATTTTGACTCAGTAATAATAATTGACTTTGGAGATAGTTTAAAAAGTGTGTTAACATCTCTAGTTTACTCAGATGTAGATCAAGAAGAAGTTTTGATAGTTACAGTAAATCAATGGTTTGATAAAAGTATTTTTTTAGAAAATTCTATCAAAAGTTTATATTATCCATCTGTTAATATTAAAAATTTCAAAAAATATACTGATAAATACTCAGAGATTTATGGTGTTCAGCCAAGTGAAATTACAATTCTTACGTATGATGCTTTGGGATTGATTTATTATATCTGGAATAAAAAAAATTATAAAATTTCTTCACTAAAAGACTTTATTATGAAAGATAATATTAAAGGTAAAATTGGGACTTTTAATTTTAAAGATGGAAAATTAATTCAAAAACTTGATATGTATAAAGCTTCAGATAAAAAATTTGTTAGATTTTAATTTTTTTTTTAATTTTTTAAAGGCAATACTTCTGTGATCAATTTTCATCTTTTTAGTTCTGTTCATTTGTCCATAAGAAATTTTATAGCCAATAGGGATAAAAATTGGATCGTAACCAAATCCTTTATTTCCAATAACATTTTTAGAAATTTTTCCATTTACTCTCCCAATTGCAGTTATAATTTTTTTTTTGTTTATCTTTATGGATAAACTACAAATAAATTTAGCTCTTCTATTTTTATTTTTAGACAATTTACTTAAAATCACTTTCATTGCTTTATAAAAATTACCGTACTTTTTAGCCCACCTCGCAGAAAAAATTCCAGGTCTATTATTTAGTGCAGATACTTCTAGCCCTGAGTCATCTGATAACGAGATCATCTTTGACTTTGTATAAAAATAATTTGCTTTGAGTTCAGAGTTGCTTTTAAAAGTTTTTCCTGTTTCTTTTGGAGCTTTTATTTTTAAAGTTTTTGGCGAAACTTTCTTTATATTTTTACTTATTAGATGGCTTATTTCCTTGAATTTTCCATTATTATGAGTGCCAATTAATATAATTTTATTTTTTTTCATAGAAGACTGGTAATTAATAATTTAATTATTATATAGCAAATTATATGAGTGAATCTAGTAAAGATAAAGAAAATGTAGAGATTGAAAACAAATTAGGATCAGATGTAAAATCTAAATCAGAGCCATCTTTTGAGGAACAATTAAAAACTTTAGAAGAAAAACTACTTAGAGCACTTGCTGACTCGGAGAATCAAAGAAGAAGATTTGAAAAAGAGGTAAAAGATGCTTTTGAATTTGGAGGTTTTAATTTTGCTAAGGAGATACTGGTATTGTTAGATAATCTTCATAGGGCAAAAAAATCTATTTTAGATGACGAAGTTTTAAAAAAAAGTAAAGAATTTGATAAATTTGTAAAAAATTTAGAAATAATAGAAAAAGACCTAATTTCAATTTTTGAGAAAAATAAAATAATAAAAATTAATTGTTTAAATGAAAAATTCGATCCCAATTTCCATCAGGCCATGCTTGAAATCGAAGATGAAAAGACAAGCCCTGGGACTATTGTTCAGGAAATTCAATCCGGATACATGTTTAGTGATAGGCTGCTTAGACCCTCACTTGTAGGAATTTCGAAGAAAAAAGAGGAAAATACAACCAAAAAAACATGAAATTACGTCTTGTAGAAAATTATTTAGACCCCATATAAAGAATGTAAACAAAGGAAATCATGAGTAGAGTTATTGGTATAGACTTAGGGACGACAAATTCTTGTGTAGCGATAATGGATGGCACACAAGCAAAAGTTTTGGAAAATGCTGAAGGTGCAAGAACTACACCTTCCGTAGTAGCTTTTTTAGAAAAAGAGGAAAAGTTAGTTGGTCAGCCAGCAAAAAGACAAGCTGTGACTAATCCCGAGGACACAATTTTTGCAGTAAAAAGACTTATAGGAAGAAAATTTGATGGACCTTCCGTGCAAAAGGATATTTCAAAAGTTCCATATAAAATTATTAAATCAGATAATGGTGATGCATGGGTTGAAGGTAAAGGTAAAAAATATTCTCCAGCTCAAATCTCTGCTTTCGTTCTTCAAAAAATGAAAGAAACAGCTGAAAAATATTTAGGCCAAGCAGTAACAAAAGCAGTCATAACTGTACCTGCTTATTTTAATGACTCACAAAGACAAGCAACAAAGGATGCAGGTAAAATTGCAGGTTTAGAAGTTTTAAGGATTATAAATGAACCAACAGCAGCATCGCTAGCTTACGGTTTAGATAAAAAAGGTGGAAAAAAAATAGCAGTTTACGATTTGGGCGGAGGTACATTTGACGTTTCAATTTTAGAAATTGGAGATGGAGTATTCGAAGTTAAATCTACTAATGGCGATACTTTTCTAGGTGGTGAAGACTTTGATGATACTATTGTTGATTATTTAATTAGTGAGTTTAAAAAAGATAATGGAATTGACTTAAAAACTGATAAGCTCGCTTTACAAAGATTAAAGGAGGCTGCAGAAAAAGCTAAGATAGAACTTTCCTCTGCAACTCAAACCGAAATAAATTTACCTTTCATTACGGCAGATAAATCAGGTCCTAAACATTTAAACTTAAAATTTACCAGGGCTAAGCTCGAGGCATTAGTTCAAGGTCTAATTGAAAGAACTTTAAACCCTTGCAAAACTGCTTTAAAGGACTCTGGGTTTTCTGCTGCAGAAATCAATGAGGTGGTTTTAGTTGGTGGAATGACTAGAATGCCTAAAATTATCGAGACAGTAAAAAACTTTTTTGGAAAAGAGCCTAATAAAAGCGTTAATCCTGATGAAGTTGTAGCAATGGGTGCAGCCATCCAAGCTGGCGTACTTCAAGGAGACGTAAAAGATGTTTTACTTTTAGATGTAACGCCACTTTCATTAGGTATTGAAACTTTAGGTGGTGTATCTACAAAACTTATTGATAAAAATACAACTATACCAACAAAAAAAAGTCAAGTATTTTCCACTGCTGAAGATAACCAGCCCGCTGTTTCAATAAGAGTTTTACAGGGTGAAAGAGAAATGGCAGCTGATAACAAACTTTTAGGAAACTTTGAGTTAGTTGGTATACCTCCGGCTGCAAGAGGAACACCTCAAATTGAGGTAACTTTTGATATTGATGCAAACGGCATAGTAAGCGTTTCAGCAAAAGATAAAGGAACAGGAAAAGAGCAAAAAATACAAATTCAAGCCTCTGGTGGTTTATCTGAAGAAGAAATAAACAAAATGGTTAAAGATGCTGAAGCAAATAAAGAAGCTGATAAAAAGAAAAGAGATGGAGTTGATGCAAGAAATCAAGCGGATAGTATAGTTTTTTCTACAGAAAAAAGTTTAAAAGAGCATGGAGATAAAATTTCTTCTGAAGAGAAAAAAGCTATTGAAGCTGGTATTACAGATCTTAAAGAGTCTTTAAAAGGTACAGATACAGAGGATATTAAGAAAAAAACACAAAATTTAATACAGGCCTCAATGAAGCTTGGTGAAGCTGTTTATAAGAGCCAACAAAAAAATCAACCTAAAGACAATGATAAAAGCGATGGTCCTAAAGATAAGGGCAAAGATAAAGAAAACGTAGTTGACGCTGATTTTGAAGACGTAAAAGAAGATAAAGAAAAAAGCGCCTGAGATAAAAAAAGGAGCAATTTCTTGTGGTAAAAAGAGATTATTATGAAATCTTAGGTGTATCTAAATCCGCTTCTAAGGATGAAATCAAAAAAGCTTATCGCAAATTAGCATTAAAATATCACCCAGATAAAAATAAGGGAGATAAAGCCTCCGAGGATAAATTTAAAGAAGCGAGCGAAGCTTATCACGTATTATCTGACGACAAAAGAAAGACAAATTACGATCAGTTCGGTCACGCAGCGTTTGAAGGTGGTGGCAATCAAGGATTTGGTAATTTTGATTTCGGATCTTCGTTTTCAGATATATTTGAGGATTTTTTTGGTGAAGATATATTTGGAGGCGGAAGAAGATCTGGTAGAAGAGCATCTAATAGAGGGAATGACCTAAGATATGACATATCCATAAGTATGGAAGAAGCTTATTCAGGTTTGAATAAAAAAGTAAATTATACTACTTACAAAAAGTGCTCTAAATGTGCTGGACAGGGTTCAGAGCCAGGTTCGAAACCAATTACATGTAGCTATTGTAATGGAAGAGGTAAAGTAAGATCTAGCCAGGGTTTTTTTACGATTCAGCAAACTTGTCCAGAATGTAGCGGTTATGGAGAGACTATAAGTAATCCTTGCAGGCAGTGCGGAGGTAATGGAAAAACACAAAGCAAAGAGAGTGTCGCTGTTAAAATTCCTAAGGGTGTTGATGACGGAACTAGAATTAGGGTTTCGGGCAAAGGTGAAGCGGGAAACAAAGGGGGGTCAACAGGAGATCTATACTTATTTGTTTCTGTAGACAATCATAGTATCTTTAAGAGATCAGATGAACATTTATATTTTGAATTACCTATTTCCTTCACAGATGCAGCTTTAGGGACTTCTGTTGAGGTGCCTTCTATAGACGGTGGTAGAGCCAAAATTAAAATTCCAGCAGGAACACAACATGGAAAACAGTTAAGACTTAAAGGTAAAGGGATGCCGTTACTAAGAGGAAATGGTTATGGAGATTTATATATCAAAATTATTACAGAAGTTCCATCAAATTTAAATTCAAAACAAAAGGATCTTTTAGAAGAATTTAGAAAAATAGAATCAGAAAAATCTAGTCCAATTATTAAAAATTTTTTTGAAAAAGCAAAAAAATTCTGGAAAAATTCTTGATTTTTTATGGCTATGCAAGAGATAATGTCTGTTATATTTCTATTAGCAGTATTGTTTTTAGTTTTACCTTCATTTTTAAATACCAACAGCAAACTTAAACAATTCATCCAAAATATTTCTATTTGGGCTGTAATTGTCTTTATTATTGTTGTAATTATTAGTCTTATTATATAATGAAAAAAATCAATTTAGCTATAACAGGCTGTTTAGGTAAAATGGGACAACAACTCATACAATCCTCAAAAAATAGTAAAGATTTTAAACTAGTTTCTTTGACCGAAAACAGAGGACTTTCAAAAAGAATTTCTGGGATTATTATAGAACTTAATACTGCAAAAGCATTTAAAAAAGCTAATGTGATTATAGACTTCACAGTGCCAAAATGCACTTTTCAAGTATTAAAAATTGCATCAAAATTAAACAAAAGAGTTGTGATCGGTACTACAGGGTTTTCCCGAAGAGAAGAAAATATTATTAAAAAATTTTCAAGAAAGATACCTATTCTTAAAGCTGGTAACATGAGTTTAGGAGTAAATCTTTTAATGTATTTAACAGAAATAGCATCTAAATCTCTTAGTGATAACTTTTTAAGTAAGATTTTTGAAGTTCATCATAAAAATAAAAAGGATTATCCATCTGGAACGGCTTTAATGTTAGGAAAAGGAATAGCTGATGGAAAAAATAAAAATTTTTATAATTTAATAGGAAAAAAATATTTAAACAAAAAAATATTTCCTTATGGTAAAAAGATAAATTTTAATTCTATTCGAAAAGGTAGTGTAATTGGTGAACATGAAGTAAAATTTTCTAGTGGTAAAGAAATTATTACTTTGAACCATGAGTCTTTCGATAGAGCTTTATATTCTGAGGGTGCGTTAACTGCATCTAAGTGGTTAATGAAAAAAAAACCGGGTCTTTATTCAATGAGAGATCTGTTGAATTTTAAGTGAACAAAAGGGAGAAATCTTTAATTATTCAAAAAATATTGAATAGTACTTATCCTAAAGTTCCAATTCCTTTAAACTATAAAAATACTTTCACTCTACTCATTTCGGTTTTACTCTCAGCGCAATGCACTGATGTAAATGTTAACAATGTAACCAAAAATATTTATCCAAGATATAATCACCCCAAACATTTTGTGAAGTTGGGTAGAAAAAAAATTGAGAGACTAATTAAAAAAATTGGTATTTTTAGAGTCAAAGCTAAAAGCATTTATTATTTATCAAAAATCTTGACTGAAAAATATAATGGTATGGTACCAAATACTTATGAAGAATTAGAACAACTGCCTGGTGTTGGTCATAAAACAGCAAGTGTTGTGATGTCTCAAGGTTTTGGCTATCCAGCATTTCCCGTTGATACTCACATACATCGCTTAGCTCAAAGATGGGGGTTGACGAATGGTAAAAGTGTTACTCAAACTGAAAAAGATTTAAAAGACATTTTTTCTAAAAAAAATTGGAATAAACTCCATCTTCAAATTATCTGGTATGGTAGAGAATACTGCAAAGCAAGGGATTGTTATGGTTTGACTTGCAAAATTTGTAAAAGCTGTTACCCAAATAGAAAAAAAAAAATTATTACAAAGAAAGCATAATATGAAAATTTTAGGAATAGGAAACGCTATTGTAGATGTCATATGTAAAATTGATAATAAGTTTCTGAAAGATAACAAACTAACCAAAAGCACAATGAAACTAGTAGACGAAAATGAATTTAAAAAATTACTAGGGAATTTGAAGATTCAAAAAACTATATCTGGCGGCTCAGTAGCTAATTCTATTGTTGGACTGTCTCAACTTGGCAATAAAACTGGTTTTATAGGTAAAGTAAATGATGATGATTTGGGTAGAAAATATTTTGAAGGTCTTAAAAAAGAAAAAGTTGACTTCCACTACACCACTAAAGCGGAAAAAATCCCAACTGGGACATGCTTGATCTTAATTACTCCAGACACGGAGAGAACAATGTGTACTTTTTTAGGTGTTGCAGGGAAAATAAGTGAAAATGATATTGATGAAAAAGTGGTCAAGCAAAGTGAAGTTACCTTCTTAGAAGGGTACTTGTGGGATAAGGGAGAACCACAAAAAGCATTTAATAAAGCAATAAATAACTCTTTACAATCAGCCATGTCTCTTTCTGATTTATTTTGTGTAGAGCGACATAAAGAATATTTCTTAGATTTAGTCCAAAATAAATTAAGCATCACTTTTGCTAATGAGCAGGAAATTATGGCATTAATAGATACAAAAGATTTTAAAGACGTTATTGCTTTTGCAAAAAGTGTCAATAAAGTTGTAGTAGTAACCCGAGGTGAGAGTGGTGCTATAGCAGTCCAAAATGATCAGGTTGTAGAATGTAGTGCTGAAAAAAATTTAAAGATTATAGATCTTACAGGTGCAGGTGATTTGTTTGCTGCGGGATTTCTTCATGGATATGTAAATAAATTATCATTGAAAGAAAGCTTAAAAAAAGGAACAGAATTGTCTGCCAAAATTATTCAACAAATAGGAGCAAGACTTTAGTTGCTGTAAATTAAGTTTGAATATTATTATTCGGAATATTTATTTTTCTTTTTTCTTTTAAAGCTACCTTTTCCCTTTTTGGGTCTGATGACTCGCGACCTGTATTTAGAAGTCATTAAATCTTTAGCAAATTTATTTCTTTTCTTCAAATAGTGTAGCCTTTTTTTTCACTTTTTATAAATTTATCGTCTTTAAAAGTTTCATTAATTTTTTTTCTTAATCTATATATGTGTGTTTCTACAGTATGAGTGTCTGCATCTTTTGAATATTTCCAAATAGAGGTGAGTATTTCTTTTTTTTTTTGAAATGATTTATCTTTTAATAATTCAATTAATTTGATTTCTTTCTCGGTTAATTCTAAAGATTGTCCATCTTTTATCAATTGTCTAGTATTTTTATTAAGTATGTAATTATTTATTTTTAAGGATGAGTTTATCAGAAACTTTTTTTTTACAAAATTGTTATTAATGGCTTTATTTATTTGATCTATTGTAGCTGGTAATGCTAATTTTTCTATATTGTCTATTCCTTTAATATTTTTTGTTTGATGAATAATAATTTTGTTAATAGAATCATTCTTTAATACTTTTTTAGTTTCATTATTATTTAATGCATCTTCATGAATTATAAATCCCTGATAATAATTGATTAACTTATTATTATCTATATTATCTATAACTTCTAAACTAAAGTTTAAATGATCTTTAAGTTCAATTAATGAGTCATTAAACTCTTTATTTCCAAATGCTAAAATGATATTTTTTTTTTCACTCATGAACTTAATTTTAAAAAATAAATTTATTTATTTAAATGATTATAGGATAAAATGTGCTATTGGTAAAAGAGGAATTACAAGTAAAAAAAGTGAAGGGGATAAATGTACTCCAAGAGGGAAATTTAAACTTAAATATGTTTTCTATAGAAAAGACAGGGTTAAAAAGTTTCACTCAGAACTTAAATTAATAGCTATAAAAAAAAATTTTGGTTGGTGTGATGATATATCTTCAAGACACTATAATAAGTTTGTAACTTTTCCTTTTGAAGGAAGAGCTGAAAAACTTTACTTAAATAAAAACTACTATGACATCATAATTGTTCTTGACTATAATTTAAATCCAATAAAAAGGAATAAAGGAAGTGCAATATTTCTTCATGTTGCGAGCAGAAGCTACTCACCGACACTAGGGTGTGTCGCTATTTCCAAGTCAGATATAATATTACTTTTATCTTCCATAAATAAAAACACTTTTCTTAAAATAATTTAATTTCTTTTTCCGAAAATTGCACTTCCAATTCTAACATGCGAAGCACCATACTTAATTGCAAGTTTATAATCATTTGACATGCCTATACTCAATTTTTTAAGTCCAATCTCATTATTTAAATCAGAAATTTTTTGAAAATATTTTTCTGGATTACCGTC
>MDTB01137596.1_pt1 | contig 11285 bp, 10 predicted proteins | sample 811161 | NCBI WGS metagenome assembly MDTB01 (sample SAMN05326650, study PRJNA326480) | marine metagenome | isolation source: seawater | place: Mediterranean Sea | collected 2009
ACCCAACTGTGAGTAAGCAAGTAAAGATCCAGCACTAATAAGAAGTTCTCGTCTAGTTATTTTCATTTATTCTTCCTCCAATTGTTGAGAGCGGGAAACTTGAAAGTTTCAAGCGGCACTCTCAAAATTTAACGTTAAATTTATCTAATGATAAATTAATATCTAAATTCTAACAAAACACTCAATGGTATGTCAAATTTAACTTGCAGATATGCGATAAAATGAACAATATAAATCAACCTAAAATTGAATTATTTCCTTATATTTTTCCCATTTCCTTAACTATATTTGCCACTTTTTTTGACTGAACGATTTCGATCCAATATCCGTCTGGATCTTTTATAAAAGCCAAACCTTTCATAGAGCCATCGTCTGGTTTTTTAACAAATTCAACTGCATTTTCCTCGAATTTTTTGCATGCAGCATAAATATCTGGAACTGAAAAACAGATATGTCCAAATCCTTTTGGCTCAGCGTTCCCGTCATGGAATTTTACTGAATCGTCATTCTCTGATCCCCAATTGTGCGTAAACTCAAGCATTCCTTTTTGCGTGAAAGTCCATGCTGATCTGTCAAAATTGTCTTTTGGAACATTTGCAATTTCTTCATCCGTAAGGTTTCCTAAAAAATACAAAGAAAACTTCATCGTTGGAAAATCAAATTTTTTAACTAGTCTCATTCCCATCAGTTTTGAATAGAAATTTAATGTTTTTTTAGGATCTTTTATTCTTAGCATTAGATGGTTAAAAACAAATCCATCAGTGTCTTTGTCTGGGGCCATTAAACCATCGGCTTCTTCACAGTGTTTCATATTTCCTCCGTAATTAGTTCTTTGAAGACTTAGGCTAACATTAATAAGTATAAAATTAAATAATTATTTCATGAATATTATAATAAAATACACCTATACGTTTAAAAATTTTTAAAATAATTTAATACGATAAATGGCAAAAAAATATTTAGATTTTAAATTTTCTGAATTTACTACTAATAAAAATTTTAATTTTAGCAGAAAAAAGATTCTTAAAGTATTACCAGAAAAGCATTTATTAGATGCATATAAAGTAATTTCAAAATGGAAAGGATATAAGAAAACCCCGCTTGTAAATCTAAGGATATTGTCTAAAAAATTACAGACAAATAACATTTTTTATAAAGATGAGTCTAAAAGATTTAGTCTAAAATCTTTTAAAGCATTAGGTGGGGCTTACGCAGTAGATAAAATTGTTAAAAATAAAAAAAAAATAACAGTATCAACTGCAACAGCTGGAAATCATGGGAAATCTGTGTCTTGGGGAGCAAAAAAAGTAGGAGCAAGATGTAAAATTTTTATTAGTGAAAATGTGAGTGACACTAGAGCTCTTGAGATGGAAAAACTAGGAGCTGATGTAATTAAGGTAAAAGGAAATTATGAAAAATCTCTTAAAGTTTGCAAAGAAATATCTAGAAAGAATGGATGGAAAATTATTCAAGATGTTGCCTGGAGAAACTATGAATATGTTCCTAAATTAACAATGGCCGGATATTCGGTAATGATCAAAGAAATTTCTAATCAAACAAAACATTACATTACACATGTTTTTCTTCAAGCTGGGGTCGGTGGTATGGCAGCAGGAATCATAAGTGGAATTGCTAAATATTTTAAAAGAATACCAAAAATAATTGTTATTGAACCGGAGAATGCAAATTGTGTGATGAAAAGCATTAAATTTGGATCGCTTAAAAAAGTTAATATACGAAAACAGAGTATTATGGGTGGAATGTCTTGTGCTGAAGTATCTTTGGTCCCATGGCGAATTTTAAAAAATGCTGTAAATAATTGTGTGAGTGTACAAGATAAATATGTGCCTCAAGCTTTAACAATGTTAGCAAAAAAAAAATTTAGTGACAAAAAAATAATTGCAGGGGAATGTTCTACTTCTGGTATAATAAGCTTAATCTCTTGTTGTAGTGATCCACTTGTGAAAAGAAAATTAGAAATAAATGAAAAATCTAATATTTTAATAATTGGTTGTGAAGGTGATACGGACAAAAATTTGTATAATAAATTGTACAAAATAGGTAATCAGAAATTAAAAAAATATGATTAAAAATTCTATAGTTTGGATAAGAGATGATTTTAGATTACAGGATAACCCTGCGTTATCATTTGCAACTAACAATCATGAATTTGTTTCTGCAATTTATATTTATGATAAAAAAGAATTTGATAATATTAGAGAAGCTCAAAAGTGGTGGATATCTAAGTCTTTAAAAAGTTTAAATGAAGATCTGCTTAAAAATAATATAAATTTAGAAATTATTGAGAATAATCAATTCAATTTTTTTAAAAAATTTAAATCGAATGATATCGCGGTTTATTGGAACAAAATTTATGAACCACAAGAACTAAAAAAAGATAAAGAAATAATCGCAGAATTGCAAAAAAATAAAATAAATTATAAATTTTTCAAAGGAAATGTTCTAAATGAATATAATGAGATTACAAAGAATGATGGTACTCCATTTAAGGTTTATAGTCCCTTTTGGAGAAATGCTGAAAATTATTACATTGAAAGTGTTCCACTAAAAAATAAATCTTTAAAAAAATTGAAAAAAATTAAAAGCTTATTCAAAAATAAAATTAAACCTGAAAAGATACTACCTAATAAAAATTGGTATAAAAAATTTGAAAAATATTGGACACCTTCAGAAAATGATGCTGATAAATTATTCAATAATTTTATTAATAAAAAAGTAAAGGATTATGATACATTAAGAGATTATCCAAGCATCAATGGAACATCCAGACTTTCTCCATATATAAGAAGTGGTCAAATACATGTAAGTTTAATTTGGAGAAAATGTAATGAAATAAAACCAAAAAATATTGGTATAAAAAAATATGTCAATGAAATCGGGTGGCGTGAATTTTCACATAGTTTAATAAACTATTTTCCAGAAATGCTTGAGGGAAATTTAAGAAAAGAATTCGATAGATTCCCATGGGTAAAAAATAAAGAATTTTTAAATGCATGGAAGCAAGGTATGACTGGTTATCCTATTGTAGATGCTGGAATGAGACAGTTATATGAAACAGGTTGGATGCATAATAGAATAAGAATGGTTGTAGGTTCATTTTTAGTGAAACACTTGAGGATAAATTGGGTAGAGGGTGAAAAACATTTTAGGAATTGTTTATTAGATTTTAACGAAGCGAATAATGTAGCACAATGGCAATGGGTAGCTGGATGCGGTGCAGATGCAGCTCCTTATTTTAGAATTTTTAATCCCATATTGCAGGGTGAAAAGTTTGATAAAGAGGGAACATATGTTAAAAAATGGGTTCCTGAACTTAGTAAAGTCCCATCTAAATATGTCCATAAACCATGGGAAATGGAAGATAAATATCAAAAAGCCATAAACACTGTTATAGGCAAAGATTATCCTAAACCGATAGTTATACATGAACAAGCAAGAGCTGAAGCTTTAAAGGCTTTTCAAAGTATAAAAAAAAATTAGTCACCAATGTAATGATGAACGATAGTTCTTTTATGACTATCTAATCTGTGTTCAAATAAATAAATACCTTGCCAAGTTCCTAAAATTAATCTTGACTCTTTTATACTTAAAGAAATTTGATTGTTAGTTAGTGCGGACTTTATATGTGCTGGCATATCATCTTTACCTTCAGATGAGTGAATATAAAGTTGATCATCCATAGGTACTAATTTATCAAAATAGTTTATTAAGTCTTTTTGTACATCGGGATCTGCATTTTCTTGTACTATGAGTGACGCACTAGTGTGTTGAATACTTAAATTCAACATTCCATTTGTAAAATTACTTTTTTCAATCCATTCGATTGTTTGATCTGTAATTTCGTATAATCTTTGACCTGATGTATTAACTACAAGGTTAAAAAATTTTTGTATCACTTTAGTTTAGTATTAAAATCAATTCCATATTTGGATCTTGGTCCTTTTCTTAATCCAAATGGTCCTGAAATAAAAAGTGTTAAAGGTTTAGTTCCAGGTTTTAAATCTACTCTATGATGAGTATTTGCTGATCTAAAACCTATATAACCTGGTGACCTCCAATATCTTCCACTTTTAAGTGTTTCCCAATATCCATCTCTTAAAATAATTGTTATAAATGGAAATAAGTGATTATGCACTCCCTCGCCGTGATCATCAGCTAGCATTTCATGTATTAATATATTAAATGGAAACCATTTAGGTCTATGTCTAAATAATAAATAATACCTGTTCATCCAAGGCTTAGCTTCATTATACTTTGGGTGTGATGGACCTCTATCTAAAACAACTTTTTTTCGTCCAATTTTATCTAAAAATTTTAAAATCATTAATTAATCCTAATTATTGAATTATCTTTAGCGATGTAAAGTTCGTTATTAAAATAAACAGGTTTTTGCAATTTCTCTTTATCTAATTTCAATATTTTTTGTATAGAATTATCAGAAAAATTTATTATAAATATTCTTCCATTGTTCGTTGAAACATACACCTTGTTATCACTTATTATAAATCCAGCTGGACGGTAATTTTTTCTTCTTTTTTTTTTAATGTTTTTTAAAATATTATTTATTCTTAAAATATTTCCATCAGTTTTATTTAAAAGTAGCATAAGTCCTTCATTCGATATTGTTACAATATAATCAGATACTACAACTGGTCTTAATTCTGAATTTATTTGTTGTTTCCATTTAATTATGCCAGTTTTAACTTCTATTGCTACGAATTGATTTTTGTTATTTGACATAAATATTAAATTACCGTCAGAAACTACATCAGAGTTTCTTAAAGTGAAGTTTTTAGCTGAATCTAAAGCTTGGGTAGGTGTTAGCCAAATTAACTCTCCTGTATTTAAATCTACAGCTGTTAAATCACCTATTGAATTTGAAAAAATAACTAAATTACTTACAATAACTATTGATTGTTTCTTTTGTGATCTCACTATTGTTAATTGAGTAGGAACAGTCCATAAAATATCTCCATCTTTCATCGAAAAACATCTTAAATTATTGTCCATGTCCACAACAAGAATTTTATCATCTTTTATTTTTATTTGTGAGTTAAATGAAGAAGAATGTTTTTTTTTCCATTTTAAGTTACCATTTTCTTTGTTAAGTAAATAGTAGTTTGCATTAGTATCTGCTACAAATAAATTATTATTTTCAGAGGCTAAAAATAAAATAGGATTATTTTTTTTATCTGACTTGGAATAATAATTTTTTTTCCATTCTACTTTAGAATCTTTATTAAATTTAATTATTGATCCTTTGTTGTCGAAAAAAAATAAATTTTGGTTATCGACTAAAATTTCTGGTTCAAATCCAGAGAAATTATCTATTTTTGAGAATTTAAATTTTGAGAAATTATTACCGATAATTTTTTCATTTGTGAAACCATCATTATTATAGTTGTGGTTGATATTTTTGGTATTTATTTTTGGTAAATTAACTTTTAAATTTGGATTAAACTCTTTTTCATTAGGTTTAGTATCCTCAAAAAGGAGCTTAGTAATTACTTGGTCTGTTTTTAATTTTTCTGTTTTTGTCCAAAAAGAAGAGTTGGGGTTTAACGAGCAACCTAAAATCAAAACAAAAACAATATATAAATATTTATTCACTAAAGTCTCTATTTAATCTTCTTTCAACATCATTTTTTATCTTTGGATTCACATTTTTTAATTCTATAATTTTATTAAAAAATTCTTTTGATTTATTAAATTGTTTTTTATGAAAGTAAAAATCTCCCATTAATAATAGCCCATGTTGTTTCCAAACACTTTCTGAATTAATTACAGGGTTTAATACTTCTAAAATTTGATTTTCTGTATATTTATCTGAAAAATATAATGCCTTTTTAAAGATAATAAGATTTTTAAGTTCAGTATCTTTATTAATTGAAATAATCTTTTCAAATAGTTCACTAATTTGGTTGTTGTCATTAATAATTTTATTATCAATCAAATAATATAATGCTAACGTTGAATAAGTATCTACTTTTGCATTAACAATTTCTATCATTTTTACTTTTATATCATTTTGAGAAAATTTATCCGTATTAAAAATAATACTGTTATAAGTTTGAGCTAATTTGTTTTTTTTTCTCTCTTTTAATTCATCATAAAAAAAGTAAGATAAGAGTATAATAAGAATTAAAATAATTGTCGTAATTATTTTTTTAAAATTTTTTTTAAAGAAATTTTTTATTATAGAAATTCTTGTATTTTGATTTATTATTGCAATATCTTCGTCCATTTTAAATCATGTTTCTAAGAACATATTGTAAGATACCACCATGCTTGTAATATTCGAGCTCATTGTTAGTGTCTATTCTACAAAGCATTTCGATTTTTTTTGTATCTCCATTTTTGTATTTAAATTCAACTGATACCTCTTCTCCTGGTTTTAAACCCTCTTTAATTCCCTTTATTGAAATTAATTCTGAACCATCTAAGTTTAGTTTTTTTCTATCCTGGCCATTAATAAATTGCAACGGGAGTATACCAATGCCAATAAGATTTGATCTATGAATTCTTTCAAAACTTTCAGCTAAAACAGATTTTATCCCTAACAACTTTGTGCCTTTTGCGGCCCAATCTCTTGATGATCCTGTTCCATATTCTTTTCCTCCTATCACAACTAGATCTGTTCCTCTTTTTTTATACTCAACAACAGCATCATAAACAGGCATAATCTTTCCATCTGGATGAAGTTTTGTAAAACCACCTTCTGTTCCAGGAGCCATCTCATTACGAATTCTTATATTTGCGAAAGTGCCTCTTGTCATAACTTCATGGTTTCCCCTTCGTGATCCATATGAGTTAAAATCTTTTTGTAAAACTTGATTTTGCATAAAGTACTCTCCAGTTGGACTCTCTTTTTGAATTGATCCAGCTGGTGAAATATGATCAGTTGTAACCATATCTCCTAAAATTAATAATGGTCTTGCATTTTCTATATTTTTAAATTTTTCGGGTTCATCTTTTAAATTTTCAAAAAAAGGTGGTTTTTTCACGTAAGTAGAATTTTCATCCCACTCATAAATACTAGATTCTTTTGTTTGAATTTTTTGCCACTGATCTGGACCCTTTGAAACATCCGAATATCTTTTTATAAACATTGATGCATTAAGAGACTCTTTTAAAACCTCGTCAATTTCCTGATTGCTCGGCCAAATATCTTTTAAGAATACATCTTTTCCATCTAAAGTTTTGCCCAAAGGATCTTTATACAAGTCTATTTGCATATTTCCTGCAATTGCGTATGCTACTACTAACGGTGGTGATGCTAAATAGTTCGCTTTAACTAATGGAGATATTCTACCTTCAAAATTTCTATTTCCAGAAAGTACTGAAACTGCATATAAATTATTTTTGCTCACAGATTCAGAAATATTTTCTGCGAGAGGCCCCGAGTTTCCAATACAAGTCGTACATCCATATCCAACCAAGTTAAAACCTAATTTATCTAAATATGTATTTAATCCTGCTTTTTCTAAATAATCAGTAACTACTTGAGATCCAGGCGCAAGAGAAGTTTTAACCCAAGGTTTAGAGTTTAAACCAAGTTCACAAGCTTTTTTTGCCAAAAGACCTGCACCAATAAGCACATTTGGATTTGAGGTATTAGTACAGGAAGTAATTGCTGCAATTAATATTGAACCATCTTGTATCTCAAAATCTGCTTTGTTAACTTTTGCCTTTAAGAAATCTTTTCTATTAGTATTTTTTTTAAAATTTTCATCAAAATTTTGTGCTGCATCTGTCAATAAGACTTTGTCCTGTGGTCTTTTAGGTCCTGATATAGTTGGAACTACAGTTGACATATCTAAAGATAAAGTATCACTAAATTCTATGTCGCTACTAGCCCATAGACCTTGTTCAATTGCATATTTCTTTACTATTTCCACCTGGGTTTTATCTCTTCCTGAAAATTCTAAATATTTTAAAGTTTCTTCATCAATTGGAAAAAATCCACAAGTTGCTCCATACTCAGGTGCCATATTAGCTAAAGTTGCTCTATCTGCTAAAGTTAGATTTTTTAAACCTTCTCCGTAAAATTCAACAAATTTACCAACTACTCCTTTATCCCTTAACATTTTAACAACTGTTAGAACTAAATCAGTGGCTGTAGTGCCCTCAGGAAGTTTGTTTTTTACCTCAAATCCAACTACTTCAGGTATTAACATAGAAATAGGTTGGCCGAGCATACCTGCTTCTGCCTCTATGCCACCAACTCCCCATCCTAAAACTGATAAACCATTAACCATTGTAGTATGGCTATCAGTCCCAACAAGTGTATCAGGGAATATATAATTTTTACTATTAAATTTTTCCATCCAAACAACTTTCGACAAATATTCTAGATTTACTTGATGACAAATACCTGTTCCTGGCGGAACAATTCTAAAATTATTAAATGCTTGTTGACCCCATTTTAGAAAAGAATATCTTTCAGCATTTCTTTGGAATTCAATTTCAACATTTTCTTTAAGAGAATTCAAAGTTGAATATTTATCGACCTGAACTGAGTGATCTATAACAAGATCTACTGATGATAATGGATTTATTGTATTAGGATCCTTATTTTTCTCTTTAACTGCTTCTCTCATTGCAGCTAGGTCAGCTACTGCTGGTATACCAGTGTAGTCCTGTAGTAAAACCCTTGCAGGCCTATAAGCTATTTCAGTATCTGATTTTTTATTTTTTAGCCATGATTGTAGTGCTAGAATTTGAGATTTTGTTACTGAATCATCGTCTTCGTATCTTAATAAATTTTCTAACAATACCTTTAAAGATTTGGGTAATTTAGATATTCCGTCTAATCCATTTTTTTCAGCTAATTTTAAAGAATAGTAATAGTATTCATTATTATTAATTTTTGTTGTTGTTAAAGATTTAAAAGAATTTTTGATACCTGGTTTCATATTTATAAGTGTTTAAATCGGTTGGATTTAACACAATTAATCAATTTAATAAAACTATCATTTGTCGCAAAGTTACTTAATAATTAAGCAATCGGTAATCCATTTTCAGTATTTTGAGATGGATGTAACAAAACTACTTTACCATCGGAGTCGATTGCACCAAGTATTAAAACTTGTGACACAACACCAGCAATATTTTTTTCAGCAAAATTACAAACACCTATCACTTGCTTATTTATTAAGTTTTCCCTATTATAATAATGTGTAATTTGGGCAGAAGATTGTTTAATTCCAACATCTTTTCCAAAATCTACCTCGACAACAAGTGAGGGTTTTCTTGCTTTTTCATTTTTTTTTACTGAAATCACTGTGCCGATTCTGATATCTACTTTATCAAAAATATCATACGTTATTTGTTCTTTCATTAATTTAATATATAATTAATTTTATATATGAGTACAGAAAATAATTTAGATAAAACATTCAATAGTTCAGTAAAAATACTCACAGACCTTATAGCTTTTAAATCAATTTCCGGGGAAGATAACAGTTCTATAATAAATTATTGTGAAAAAATTTTTAATGACTTGGGTGCGGAGTCATTTAAAATTTACGACTCTGATAAAAAAAGGGTAAATCTTTTTGCTACACTTAAATCAAAAAACAAAAATGGTAAAAAGCCTATAATTTTATCTGGACATACGGATGTCGTTCCGGTTTCGAAAGGTTGGTCAACTGACCCTTTTAAAGCAACCATTAAAAATGAAAAGCTATATGGGAGAGGTTCATGTGACATGAAGGGATTTCTTGCTTGCTTACTTGCTTATGCTCCTATTTTCTCAAGTTCAAATATGAATAGAGATTTTCATTTTTCATTCACATTTGATGAAGAGACAGCTTGTCAAGGTGCTCCGTTATTAATTAAAGAATTAAAAAAAAGGAATATTAAAAATGCAATTTGTCTAGTTGGCGAACCTACAAATATGAAAATTATAGATGCTCACAAAGGCTGTTATGAATACACAACTCATTTTTATGGATTAGCAGGTCACAGTTCACAACCTGATAAAGGAGTCAATGCTGTTGAATATGCTTCTAAGTTTATACAAAAACTTTTAGAGATTAGAAAACATTTAAAAGATAACCCACCAAAAAATTCTATTTTTAACCCACCGCACACAACTCTTCAAATTGGTGGTATATCAGGTGGTATTGCTAGGAATATTATTGCAGATCAATGTAAAGTTGATTGGGAATTAAGGCCTGTAATTAAAAAGGATGGTGAATTTGTAAATGGAGAGATTGACAAATTTGTCAATGAAAAATTGCTGCCTGAAATGAAAAAAACTTATCCAGGTTCTAAAATTGAAAAAGAAATTATTGGAGAAATAATTGGTTTTGATCGAGAGGAAAAATCTGACGCATGTGAACTTGTTTCAAGTATCACAGGTGATAATTCAAGAAATGTGGTATCGTTTGGAACTGAGGCAGGTTTATTTCAAGAAATAGGTATTAGCACTGTAGTTTGTGGACCTGGCTCAATTGAACAGGCTCATAAAACTAATGAATTCATAGAATTGAGTGAAATAAAAAAATGTATAAAATTTCTTGATGGTTTAAAGAAAAAATCTTTACTCAATTAATTACATCCCACCGACTGCTTTAACTTCTAGAAATTCAATAAGACCCTCTTTGCCTGCTTCTCTTCCAATTCCAGAATGCTTATATCCTCCAAATGGAGAGTCCGCTGCTATTCCTGTTCCATTTATATCAACCATTCCTGATCTTAATCTTCTTGCTACTCTATTTGCTTTTTCTTTATCTTGAGTTTGTATATAATTTGCTAAACCATAATTTGTATCATTAGTAATCTCAATGGCTTCTTCCTCAGTTTCAAATGGTATAATCGATAAAACTGGCCCAAATATTTCTGTTCTAGCAATTTCCATTTTATTAGTTACATCTGCAAAAGCAGTAGGTTTAACATAATATCCTTTATCTAAACCCTCTGGTTTTCCTGTGCCGCCTGCAACAAGTTTGGCTCCCTCATCTATACCTTTTTTTATTAGTTTTTGAACTTTTTCAAACTGTTGGTTAGAAACAACGGGTCCTATGTGGTTGCCATCTTTATTAGGATCTCCCACCTTTAATTCATTAGTATATCTTCTAATTTTTTCAATTGCTTCATTATAAATTGACTTTTCTACAAGCATTCTTGTTGGTGCATTACATGATTGGCCAGAATTTTTAAAACACCTAGAAGCCCCTTTTTCAATTGCATCAGGTTTAGCATCTTTAAAAATAATATTTGCGCCTTTGCCTCCAAGTTCTAAACTTATTCTTTTAAAA
>MDTB01018867.1_pt1 | contig 11284 bp, 10 predicted proteins | sample 811161 | NCBI WGS metagenome assembly MDTB01 (sample SAMN05326650, study PRJNA326480) | marine metagenome | isolation source: seawater | place: Mediterranean Sea | collected 2009
TATATAAATAATTAACTATATGTTTAAAATAATTAAAAACTTTAATTGGATTATTTTATCCTCTTTTACCTGTATTTTTCTGGGTATATTGACATTTCTTACATTTATCAATGAAGGATTTGTACCTCTAACTGAAAAGAATATATTTATATTACTCTCATTAGACATATTTTTATTATTAATATTTTTTTATTTAATATTTAGAAATTTTTTTAGATTTTATTCTTCAGGTAAAAAGAATAAATCAGGCTACCAAACAAATCTAAAATATGTATCACTATTTTCTCTATTTACATTAATTCCTTCTCTGATAGTTGCAGTTTTTTCTCTTTTTATATTTAATTTTGGTTTGCAGAAATATTTTGATGATCAAATTACTCAAGCAGTAAATAACTCTAACGATGTTGCTAAAAATTATTTAGAAGAAAGTAAAAAAAATGTTAAATCAGATGTTATTTTAATGAGCGTTGGTTTGAATAGGGCCTCTAATTTTTATTATTCAAATCCCAAACAATTTTTAAGAATAGTGAGTGCAGAAAAAGTATTAAGAAAAATAGATGATATTTATTTAATTGATAGCGCTGGAAATATTTTATTATCTGAAACCGGAGTTACATCAAACGATTTTAATCTTCCTGAGGAAGAAACTTTCGATGCAGCTATTAAAGGTACGCCTGTTATTATTCCTGGAAATCTTGAAAACAAAACTTCTGCCATGATTAAATTAAATTCCTTTATCGATACTTACTTATATATTTCAAGGGATATAGATCCCGATATATTAAACTATCTTAACGAAACTGAAAAAGCGGTTGATTTTTATTATTCAGTAGAAAACAGTCAAACAGGTATCAAAATCACCTTTGCTATTATATATATAATTGTTGTAACATTACTGCTCTTTCTTTCAACTGCTTTAGCAATTACATTTGCCAGAAGACTAACTAAACCGATTATTAATTTAATAAGCGCTTCAGAAAATATCAGCAAAGGCGAACTTGATGCAAAGGTTCCTAATATAGAAGCTGATGAGGAGTTGAAAAAACTTAATTTAAATTTTAATAACATGATTACAAGATTAAAAAGACAACAAGATAAGCTTTTAAATACTGAAAGATATGAGGCCTGGGAAGTAGTTGCTAGAAAACTTGCGCATGAAATAAAGAATCCACTTACACCGATACAACTGTCTATAGATAGACTTAGAGAAAAATATTCTTCAAAAATTGGTAAGGAAAAACCTCAGTTTGATGAGTATTTACAAACAATTAATCGACAAATAAAAGATATAGAAAAACTTGTAAATGAATTTTCTAATTTTGCAAGAATGCCTAGACCTGTTGTAAAAAAAATAGACTTAAATGAAGTAATTATACGCTCAATCAAATTTCTTAAAATTTCTTTAAAAAGCAAAGTATCTTTTGACCCATATAAAAAGACGAACTTTATTATGGGTGATGAAGATCAATTGTATAGAGTCTTCATCAACATTATCAAAAATGCTGATGAGTCGATAATTGAAATTTTGAATAAAAAGCCTAAATATGAGGGTAAAATTGACATAGATATTCTTAAAAATAATGATTATATAGTCACTGTTATTAAAGATAATGGTGAAGGAATTTCAGACACTAAAAAAGTTATGACGCCTTATTTTACTACTAAGAAAAAAGGAACTGGCCTAGGACTTCCAATTGTAAATAAAATTATTAATGAACATTCTGGAGAATTTGTAATTAAAAAAGATAAAGGAACAAAAATTGAAATATGGCTTCCGAGTATTTAACCTATGAATAAAGAAGTTTTAGTTATAGATGATAATCCCGACATAAGATATTTAATATGTAATATATTAAAAGAAAAACTTTTTAGTGTAAGGTCTGCAGCAAATTATGATCAGGCTGTTCTAGAAATAGATAAAAAATTACCAGATTTAGCAATTATAGATATTAAACTAGACAAAGTTGACAAGGATGGGATTGATTTATTGAAGTTACTTATGAAAAAAAACAATTCTATTCCTGTTATAATGATTTCTGGTCATGCAACAGTCCAAATTGCCCTTGAATCAGTTAGACTTGGAGCATATGAATTTATAGAAAAAGGCGCTTCTTTTTCCAAAGATAAATTGTTAAATTATGTAAATAGAGCACTTGAAACTGTTAATTTAAAAGAAGAAAAAGATATTTTTGAAAATAAACTATTTCACTCTTTTGAACTAATAGGAAAAAGCACATCTATAACAAAAGTAAAAAAAATTATAGAAAAATTATCAAACACTGAAAGTAGAGTATTAATTTCTGGACCAACGGGTTCAGGCAAAGAATTAGTTGCAAGAAAAATCCATAAGCTTTCAGTAAGAAATAAAAAACCATTCGTTGTAATAAATGCAGCCTCATTAAAAGAGATGACATATGAAAAAGAATTATTTGGCCAAGAGTTCAGCGATGGAACAATGTCTTTTGGTGTATTAGATCGAGCTAATAAAGGCACTTTATTAATTGATGAGGTAACCGAAATACCTATTGAAACTCAAGCTAGTATACTAAGAGTTTTAATTGATCAAAAATTTAAAAGAATTAATGGTAAAAATGACGTTAATGTGAACATTAGGATAATTTCCTCATCTTCAAAAAATTTATCTGAAGAGGTAGCTTCTGGAAAATTTAGGGAGGATTTATTTCATAGGTTAAACGTTGTTCCAATTGAACTAGCTCCTCTTAAATCAAGAACAGAAGATATTCCAGAATTAATTAATTATTTTAAAAAAAAGATTTCAGAAATTAATGGAGTTCAAGAAATTGATATAGATACAAGAAATGACCAATTATATTGCTATGACTGGCCTGGAAATATTAGAGAGCTTAGAAATTTAATTGAGAGAATTACAATAGTTTCTGCGAACGAGAGTAAGGAAAATGTTAACAATTCTATAAACGATATATTAAATAATAAAAGGGAAGTGGAAAATAACTCAGTTTATAGAGATACCTTTACTTCTCCTTTAAAAGAAGCAAGAGAGAAATTTGAAAAAGAGTATTTAACAATTCAATTAAAAAAAAATCATGGAAATATCTCAAAAACTGCCGATTTTATTGGAATGGAACGGTCTGCTCTTCACAGAAAGCTCAAACAATTAGGCATTAAAGGTATTAATTAAAAATGAATATAATTATTTGCGGTGCCGGCAAAGTAGGTTTTTCAATAAGCAAACAGCTATCTTCACAGGGACATTCGGTTACTGTTATAGACCAATCATCGGAAGATATTAAAAAAATTAACGATACTCAAGATGCAAAAGGTATAGTAGGTAGAGCTACTTTACCTTCTGTTTTAGAGAATGCCGGGGCTGAAAACACAGATATGATCATTGCTGTTACACGAAATGATGAAACAAACATGGTTGTTTGTCAATTAGCTAGTTCTTTGTTTAATATTCAAAAAAAAATTGCAAGAATAAGAACTAAAGATTTTTTAGAAGGAAAATGGAATAAGCTTTACAACAAATCTAATATTCCAATAGATGTTATAATTTCACCCGAGAAGGAAGTTGCAAAATCATTATTTAGAAGGCTGGAAGCTCCTGGAGCTTTAGACAATGTGCCTTTTGCTTCCAATAAAGTAAAAATGCTTGAAATTGCAATCGAAAAATCTTGCCCAATTATTAATATGCCATTGAAAAAGTTAACTGAAAAATATCCTAATTTTAAAGCCAATATTGTAGGACTTGTAAGAAAAGAAAAATTTCAATTTTTAAAAAAGAACGATAAACTTATGGAAGGCGATAATGTATATGTCGTAGTAAGCAGTGAACAATTAAACGAAATTCTTAAAGCTTTTGGACATGAGGAAAAAACTTCAAAAAAAATACTAATAATAGGTGGTGGAAACATAGGATTTCATTTAGCAAAAATGGTTGAGGAAAATTTTGAGGGCGCAAGAATTAAAATTATTGAAAAAAATAAAGCAAGAGCAGAGGAAATTGCTGCCGAACTAACTTCATCGATTGTAATTAATGGAGATGCACTAGATGAAGAAATATTAAAAGAAGCTAATCTAGAAGAATCCGAAACAGTTCTTGCATTAACAAATGATGATGAAAATAATATTATGGCATGTGTACTCGCAGAAAAGACTGGTCAAACAAAAAGAACTATAGCCATAGTAAATAAATCAAATTATAGTTTATTACAAAGCTCATTAAATATAGATGACTTAGTTGATCCTAGAATGACTACAGTTTCTAGAATAATGGAACACGTTCATAGAGGAACAATAGCTACAGTGTATTCGCTATTAGATGGAGAATATGAGTTTGTAGAAGCTAAAGTTTTAGAGAATTCAGATTTATTAAATAAAAAGATCAAAGATAGTGATTTACCTGAAAATATAAGAATAGGTGCAATAGTCAGAGGTAAACAAGTTATCATACCGGGAGGTGACTTTGTTTTTGAAAAAGATGATCTAGTGGTACTTTTAGCAAGTAAAGATAAACTTAAAGAAATAGAAGATATTTTTAGTATTATTTAATTTTTCTTTCCCAATCTATAGCCGTCTGAACTATATATTTCAAATTATTGAATTTAGGCTTCCAATCAAAAAATTTATTAAATTTACTTGGGTCAGCAACAATCATTTCGCTATCACCATCTCTCCTTGGACCTATCTCGAACGTAATTTTTTTTTCTAAAATTTCATTAAATTTATCTAGAACTTCTTTGACAGAATATCCTTTGCCATAACCACAATTAAATACCTCAGATTTACCATTCGAAATTAGGTGTTTAGCACAAACTAAATGGATATCAGCTAAATCTGTTACGTGTATATAATCTCTGACAGGCGTTCCATCTAATGTGTTATAATCGTTACCATTAATTATTAATTTCTCTCTTTTTCCAACCGCAACTTCACAGGCTCTTTTTATAAGATGAGATGAAAATTTAGAAATTAACCCAGTACGAAGATTGGCGTCAGCACCGGCTACATTAAAATATCTTAAAACAATATACTTAACGTTAAGTTCTTTTGATTTAGAAAATATGAATTTCTCCAAGTTAAGCTTAGAAGATGCGTACGGGTTTAATGGATTAAGAGGATCATTTTCTAAAACTCTTTGTTTAATTGGATTTCCGTAAACAGATGCAGATGATGAAAAAATAATCTTCTTAAGATTGTTTTTAAAACAGACATTAAGAAAAGCCTTTGCTTTTTCAAAGTTAAATTCATTATATTTTTTGGGATCTTTTACAGACTCATCGACTCTTATAAGCCCAGCAAAATGCATCACCAAATCAAACTTATTATTTTTAATTACATCATTAATTTTTTTTTCATCACCTATATCTGAGATTATTAAGTTTGCTTTTTTTGGGACTAATTCTTTATTTCCTGTAACTAAATTATCTATAACTGTTACATCAAATCCTTCTTCTAAAACTTGATTACAAACGTGACTCCCTATGTATCCAGCTCCACCAGTGATTAAAATTTTCATTTAATTTTTTTTTTAATTTGCTCAAATTTTTTGAGAGCTGCTGAAATAGTCATGTCCATATCGTAGTAAGCATAATCTGCCAATCTTCCTCCAAAATCAAATTTTTTTATTTTAATTCCTTCAAGTTTATATTTTCTGTGTTTTGCTCTATTCCTCTCATCATTAATAGGGTAATAAGGCTCTTTATCATTTTTGACTGAGTATTCTTTAATAATCAATGTAGATTTTGAATTAAAACTTTTTCTTTCTGGGTGTAGGTGTTTTGGCTCATGAATTCTCGTGAATTTATTTTTTAAATCTGGATAATTTATTACAGACGAACCTTGATAATCTTTAGTTTTTTTAATTTGTTTTTTAAAAACAAGAGATCTCCATTCTAATTTTCCAAATTTATATTTGAAAAGTGAGTCAAGTGGCCCAGTATAAATTGTTAAATATTTGGGTTTAATCTTATAGTTCAATTTATAAGTCGCATTGAGTTTAATTTTGATATTTTTATTCTTAATTAAATTTTTAAAAATTTCTGTGTAACCATTTTTTGGAATACCTTGATATTGAGTTTGAGGATAATAATCTTCATTATAACTATATCTTATTGGCAGTCTATTAAAAATACTTTCTGGTAAATATTTAGGATTTTTACCCCATTGCTTTTGAGTATAACCTTTTATGAAAGCCTGATAAAGATCTCTTCCTATTTGCGAAATAGCTTTGTCTTCAAAATTTTTATATTTATAATTTTTAAATTTTTTTGTTTTTTTATTGATAAAATTCTCAGCTTCTGAGGGATTTAAATTTTTTTTAAAAAAAGAATTAATAGTTTCAAGATTTATAGGCATTTGAAAAATTTTATTTTTATGGTTTGTTAAAACTTGATGTCTATAATTGTTAAACTCTGTAAATCTATTAATATAGTTCCAGACTTTAAGGTTTGAAGTATGAAATATATGGGTACCATATTTATGATACTCAATATTAGTTTTTTTATCAGTTTCACTAAAGCAATTTCCTCCAATATGATTTCTTTTTTCAATAATTAATACTTTTTTATTTAAAACGTTAGCTAATCTTTCAGCCAAAACTGATCCATAAAACCCTGAACCAATAATAAGTATGTCTGGGATATATTTTTTATTCATTATTAATTTTTTTTATAGCAGATAAAATTATACCATTTCTTTGCACTTGGTGCACGTTGTCTGAAGAGTACTCATCAAAACAATTGCTGATTTTATTTTCTTTACTAGAAAATAATGTTCTATTTGTCATTATAATATAATCAGCTTCATTTAATCTTGTAAATTCAGATCTTTTATATCTTTGTTTCATATAATTTTTTACAATCTCGGGACTTACTCCACATGTGTGAAAATTAATCTTATTTTCATTCAGCTTTGATGAAATTATTAATTCTTTCAAACTTGTAGACCAATAATCGTTTTCAAATTTTTTATATCTTTGTTCAACGGGACCTGCAAAAAAGTTTAAATAAGTATAATGATAAGGAGTTATTTTTATAAAATTAACTAAATGAAATACAAATAAAAATATCAAGATAAACTTCATAATAAAATTTTTATTTTTGAATATTAAAATGAGAGTTATTGAAGGTATTACTACTAAATAAGGCACACTCCAAATAAAAAGTCTAACCCCATCGTAAATTGGGAATGTTATAAAGAGAAGAATAAAGGATGGATAAACCAATAAGATTAAAAAAGTTATTAAAAGTATATTAAAATTTTTAATTTCTTTTTGTAATTTTCTTAAATTTAAAATTATTAATGGAATTGATAAAAAATATAAAAATAAAATTAGCTCAGGTAATTTATAAAAATAATTTATTAATAAATAATTATAAGAAATATCTTTAGAGAAAAAATAAGTGCCATTTACTAAATTATAAGGCCATCCTAATTTTTCAGTAAATAATTTGTTAATAAATATAAGTGGTTGAGTTAGTATATTTGAATGAGCGTCTACCCAAAACAATAATAAGATCGCATAAAATAAAAATAAAAATAATAAAAAATCATAAACAATTAATTTAAAATCTTTTTTTTTATAAAATATTAAATTTATGAAATAAACAATAAAAATTGGTAGCAGGGAACCTAAAAAAAGCAGCTGAACGCCTGTTCCTAAAGATGCTAATATTGACAATTTTAACAAAATAAAAAATCTAGATTTAAAATTAAATTCTTTATTTGTATATTTTATAACATAATAAATGATCCAAACATGTGAAAAAGCTAAAATAATATCTTTATTATTAATGGCTAAGTGTCCAAAAAAGAGAGGAATAAAAAAAAGTAAAATAGAAGAGACTATAGCTATACTTTTATTAAATAATTTTTTTACAACTTGATACAATCCAACTATTGTAAATAAACCAAAAACTGTATTAATAATGTGATATATTTCAACATTAAATTTAATCGGAACTATTTGACTAAATAAAGCTGCCAAAGACCAATAAAGAGTTGAGTATCGGTACTTGGAAAAAAAATCATCATCAATTAATCCGAATGAAAGTAAATAATTTAAGTTTATTTTACCAATTACTTGATAATATTGCTCATCCCAAGAAAGACCAATTATTAAAGAACAATAAAAAGCGTATAAAACTAATAAAACTTTTAATTTATTCTCATGTTTTGAAAAAAATTTTATAAAATTATTCAATTTTTAATTTTATTTAAGTTCAGATGAAATCTTATCAAGAAATTTTTTAATTAGATCAGCATCTTCATTTGTTAAAATACGCTCTTTTTCTAATCCGCTTTTAATTTCTGATCTTAACTTATCCTTAATTACTTCTGCAGTATTCTTATCAATTTTTGAAAGTTTATTTAAAACATCTAATTTTTCTGCTAAAAAAGTATTATAAATAACATTTAAAATAACTATGATAGCAAAAGTGATAGAGATTAGCTTAATAAAAAAAGTTTTTAAATTACCCTCAGGTTTAATCATAATAAGGTTGACCGACTAATAGCTTTAAAATTTATGGCAGATCAACCTTCAATAGATATAATAATTCCCAACTTTAATAAAGCTAAATATATTGACGAATGTTTAAAATCTATTATTTCTCAAACGTATAAAAATTGGAAAATATATTTAATTGACGATAACTCAAATGATAATTCTAATGAAGTTTTAACTAAATATAAAAAGTTTGATAATATAAAAATCTTTAATTTAAAAGAAAATTATGGCCCGTCTTATTGTAGAAACTTTGGGATAGATAAATCAAGTTCAGAGTTTATAGCTTTTATGGACTCTGATGACCTTTGGCCTAAAAATAAACTAGAGATTCAAATTAAGAATATGATCAAAAATAATTATAGTTTTACATATACTGATTTTCACACTTTTTTTAATGACAATTTAAAAGAAATAAAAAACTCTAAACTACCTCTTTTTTTTGATTACAATAAATTTTTAAATCATTCATCTATGAGCACTTCCTCTATTTTAATTAAAAGAGAAATACTTAATAATATTAATTTTAAAAATGTAAATCATGAAGATTATTTGTTTAAATGTGACTTATTAAAAACAGGAGAACTTGCTTTTAAAATTAAAGAAACTTATGTTTATTATAGAATAAATAAGTTAAGTAGATCTTCCAACAAAATAAGAAATATTTACAGTTTATGGAAAATAAATAAAAAATATAATAATTTGAGTTTTTTATTTAATTTAAAGTCAGTTTTATCAATCAGCATTAATTCTTTGAAAAAATATGGTTGGAAATGAAAAAAATTACTCTTACTAAAAAAACAAAAATTTATATTATGGCTCCAGCCAATACATTTACAGGCGGACCAGAATTACTTCATCAATTAGCCTTTAGTTTAAAAAAAATTTTTAAAGCTGATGTATTTATGTTTTATTTACCAAGTTCAAATCTAAATTTTGTACATAAAAAATTCAAAAAATATAATTTAAATTACTCTAGTCATATTGAAGATGATTTTAATAATATTTTAATTATCCCAGAACATTTTATGTTTTTGAGAGACTCCCTAAAATACAAAAAAATTAGAAAAATATTATGGTGGTTAAGTATTGATAATTTTTTTGCCTATAAATTTAGATACGATTTTAATAAATATATAAGATCAATTATAAAAGTACCTTTTAATCTTATAAAATTATTTAACTTTATTACCAATTATTATTTCGGTATGATTACTTACCATGATTTTCTTAAAATAATTTATAAATCTATTAACATTAAAGAGATTAAAGAATTAAAACAAATTGATTTACATTTAACTCAATCAATTTACGCCTCTCACTTTTTAAAAAAATATTTTCTAAATTCAAAATATCTATCCGATTTTCAAAGACCAGAGATTATTAAAAATAAAAGTAAAAATTTTCAAAATAAAAAAGATTTAATTTGTTATTCTGGCAAAAGTAATAATTTTTTAGAAAAAATTAAAAAAGTAACAAAACTTAAAATGATAAAATTATCTAATTTAAATGATAAACAAATAATAAGTATCTTTAAAAAAACAAAATTATATTTAGATTTTGGCTACCACCCAGGAAAAGATCGTATGCCTAGAGAAGCAGTTTTGTTTAATAACTGTATAATAACTAATTATAGAGGTAGTGCAAAAAACAAACATGATATTCCGATAAACGAAAAATATAAGTTTACTGAAAATTATTCAAATCTTAAAAAAATCAAATTATTGATTTTTAATATTCTTAAAAATTATAAAAAAGAATTCAAAAATTTTAAAACCTATAAAAAAAAAATTTTACAAGAAAAGAATAATTTTAATAAAGATCTCAAGAAAATTTTTATTAAAAAGAAGTAATTTGCGGTGCCCTCACACGGACTCGAACCGCGAACCTATTGATTACAAATCAATTGCTCTACCAATTGAGCTATGAGGGCTTATAATTCACATTAAATATACTAAAAAAGTAATACAATCAATTTTTTTTATTATTGATAACTTTATTAATATGATGACAAACAATAGCAACTGAATTTGCTATATTTAAACTTTCCATTTGATTGCTAATTTTAATTTTGAACATAAAATCTGAATTTGTTATTGTATTTTTATTTAATCCAAAGCCCTCTGATCCAAATAATAAAACATTTTTACCTGTCCACTTGTTATCTGTAAAATCTTTATTAGACTTTGTATCAAAACCACTTACCCAAAATCCTTTTGTTTTTAAGAATCTTAATGTCGTATTTATATTTGAAACTTTAAAAATATTTAGATATTCCATTCCTCCGCTTGCGCTTTTAAATAATAATTTACTTTTAAATGGGAATGATCGATCTTTTACAATCAAGCCATCCAATTCAAAACTTACAGCGCATCTTATTATTGAACCTATATTTCTTGGATCAGAAACCTCTTCTAATACTAAAAAATTCAAGTTTTCTTTTTTGTTATTTTTTAAAAATTCTTTAATATTTAGCTCATCTAGGTTTTCAATTTCTGCAACAATATTTTGATGTGATAAATCTTCTTTTCCACATAAATTGTCAATTTCTCTTTTAGATTTATAAAAAACATGAACTTTTTTTAATAAATCTTTTTTTTGATTATCTCTATTCAATTTTTTTAATGCATCTTCAGTGATAAATAAGCGATGAACCTTTCTTTTTGGGTTTTTCAGCGCCTCAATCACCGCATGTCTTCCAACTATTAAAAAAGTGGTCTTTTTCATAAAAATATTCGTTTTTTTTCAAATAATTAGCATATTTTAAAGCAAAATGATTTATTGCATTTATTGTACAAA
>MDTB01073536.1_pt1 | contig 11284 bp, 13 predicted proteins | sample 811161 | NCBI WGS metagenome assembly MDTB01 (sample SAMN05326650, study PRJNA326480) | marine metagenome | isolation source: seawater | place: Mediterranean Sea | collected 2009
GAAGATCTTCCCCATCCTCTTAAAAGTTTGGCTTTTTGATATAGCTTATAATCATTAAAACATAATATTCCACCAGTACCAGCTCCATTTATAATATGAGATGCGTAAAAACTATTAGTCACCACATCAGAATATTTTCCTAGATTCTTATTATTTACTTTATATCCAATAGTGTCAGCCGAGTCTTCAATGACTTTAAGTTTATATTTTTTTGCAATTTTATAAATTTTTTTCCAATCACAAATATTTCCCAATAAATTTGGTATCATAATTGCAACTGTTTTTTTATTAATACAACTTTCTATTTGATCAACATTTGCTAAAAACTTATTTTCTTTCACACCAATAAAATGGGGGATCAAACCATTTTGATAGATAGGTGATACAGTTGTGGAAAACGTTAAATTAGGAGTAATAACTTCCGAACCTATTTTGAATTTATATGATGCTAGAGCAAGTAAATTTGCAGAAGATCCAGAGTTAACCATTAAACCAAATTTTTTCCCAAAAAGTTTTGAAACGATTTTTTCTAATTTTTTGACATTAGGTCCGTCAATCAATGTAAGACTGTTTTTTCTTAGAACTCTTATAACAGCATTTATTTCATCTTTCCCATATACTGCTTTTCCATAATATATTTTTTTCATATTTGACTATTTCAGAATAAAATTAGCAATGTCAATTAATTTACTATATTTGGGTCGAAAATTAGTAAGTAAATTGAATTTATAAAATTTCTCACTTATTTTTTTGTTTGATTGATAATGAATCTTTATTTTTCTATCACTTATCTTGTTTATATAATTTATCAAATTTGAAATTTTAAGGTTAAAGTTATTTTTAATTATATAATCTCCTTTTTTAATGTTTTTATTAATTAATTTATTTAATGCAAAAATTACATCTTTAACGTTAAGCAAATTGATGATTAAATTTTTTGAATTAATTTTTGTAGTTTTATTTTTTTTGAAATTATCCTTCAATACTTTGATAATTTTTATTCGCTTGTCGTTATTGCCAAAAGTTTCAGACAAATAAAGGTTATAAAAAGAAACTTTTTTATATGACTTTTGATAATATCTAATTATGTTTGTAAAAGATTGCTTGTAAACGGAATATAAGTTGTTTGAGTTACCTTTAATACCATTATAATTTTCCCACACAGTAGTAAGATTAATGAACTTTTTAGCTTTTAAAAATTTTAGATTTTCTAAAATTATATTCCCAAATAATATATTAGAAAAGTTCATTTGCATTATGTCTGCGTAGGTATGCTTTTTTATATAGTGAGTAGCGCAATGAATAATGTAATCAACTTTTATTTTTTTTAAAGATTTGTTTAATCCTACAAAATTTTTAAAATAAATTATTTTTATTCTTTTTTTCTTTTTTAAATTAATTATTTGTTTATTTTTCTTTCTTAAAATAATTGTTACATGATTTTTATCTACTAAACTAATTAGTGTATTAAAACCAATAAATCCGGATGCACCGGTCAACAAAATTTTTTTCATAAAAATTTATAATTTTTTTAAGTAATTTGAATATTGACAGTTTCCATAAAATGCAATTTGTTTTTTTATGTCCTGTTTATTTATCCAATTCTTTAATAATGATATTTCCTCTAAACAGGCAATTTTAAGTCCCTGTCTATTTTCTAAAGTAGCAATATAATTTGAAGCATTATAATAATCTTGAATATTGCCAGTATCTAACCATGTACCGCCTCTTCCAATAAATTCAGACTTTAAATTATTATTTTTTTTGTAAATATTGAGCAGGTCTGTTATTTCTAGCTCTCCTCTTTTTGAAGGTTTCAACTTTTTACTTAATTCAACTATATTTTTGTCAAAGAAATACAAACCAGTTACTGCTAAGTTCGATATTGGTTTTTTTGGCTTTTCTATTATCTTTATAATCTTATTTTTTTTGTTAATTTTTGCAACACCATACAAAGAAGGATTTTTTACTGGATGAAGAAATACTTTTGCCCCGATTTTTAGTTTAGTACACTGTTTTAATCTAGACGTTAAATTTTGACCATAAAAAAAATTATCTCCTAAAATTAAAGCTACATTATCCTTAGAAATAAAATTTTCACCTATTAAAAATGCATCTGCTAATCCCCTAGGTTTCGACTGCTCAAGGTATTTTATTTTGATCCCAAGATTATTTTTTTCAGGTAGAATTTTTCTAAATTGAGTTAATTGACCTTTATTTACAATTATTAAAATATTTCTTATACCCGCTAACATCAAAACAGAAAGTGGATAGAATATTAAAGGTTTATCATATAATGGAAGAAGTTGTTTATTAACTGCTTTTGTTAAAGGGCTCATCCTGCTGCCCGTCCCTCCAGCTAATATAATTCCTTTTTTAATCATAATTTTAACCCTAATCTTTTTTCATACAATCTTTTAGAAATATTTTTTAGAAATTTTCTATTATGTAAATACCACACAATAGTTTTATACAATCCTTCGTTTAATTTAATCTTTGGTTTCCATTTTAGTTGTTTTAATATTTTTTTACTATCTAAAGCATATCTAAAATCATGGCCAGGTCTATCCTTTACATAGGTGATTTTTGAATTATTTCCTATTTTAATCTTCTTGATGTGACATATTTTTATAATTTTTTTAATCAAATCAATATTTTTTAAATTTATACCTGAACCAACGTTATAACTTTCTCCTGACTTACCATTTTTAAAGATAGTAAATAAAGCCTCACAATGGTCTTTGACGTGTAGCCATTCCCTAGAATTTTGACCTCTAGCATAAATCGGCAATTTTTTATTATTAAATATATTTAAGATCATTTTTGGTATTAATTTTTCAGGAAATTGATAAGGACCATAATTATTACAGCAGTTTGAAATTACCGCATTAATTTTATAGGTTCTTATATATGATTTAATTAAATGATCAGCACTTGCTTTTGTAGCAGAGTAAGGAGAACTTGGTTCATATTTAAAGTTTTCATTTGATCTTTTTTTATTTTTAATATCTCCAAATACTTCGTCTGTAGAAACGTGAACCAACTTAAATTTAAATCCTTTCTTATTTAATAACCTAATAGATTCTAGAATGTTAAAAACTCCCAAGATATTGGTGTTAATAAAATTTTTTGGGTTATCGATTGATCTATCTACATGTGTTTCAGCAGCTAGATTGAATATAACCTTCGGCTTATGTTTTTTGATTATCTTAATAAAGTTATTTCTATTGCAAATATCTGTTTTATAAAATTTATAATTGTTTTTATTAGGAGAATTATACTGATTTGAAGAATAGGTAAGTTTATCAATATTAATAACAAAAAATTTTTTTTTAATCAAAAAATTTACTAAATTACTACCAATAAAACCACTTCCACCAGTTACAATAGCTTTGTTCATTTAATTTATAATTTACAAGACTTTTTTAAGAAGTATTATATATATTATTAATACAGTAGTAAAATAGATATCAAATAAAATCAATTAGATATAATCATGCTAAATAAAGATATCACAATCATTATAAATACTTTTAATAGCGATGAAAAAATTTTTTCATGTTTAGACACGATAGAGGGAATATTCAAAATATTAGTTATTGAAAACTCAAATAATTCTAATTTCAAAAAAAGGATTGAAAATGAATATAGCAATGTTACTTGTGAACTAACCAAGGATAATCTCGGATATGCCAAAGGAAATAACTTAGGTTTATCTAAGGTTACAACTAAATTCGCTTTAGTCCTAAACCCTGACACACTTGTTCAAAAAGATGCTTTACAAAACTTCCTTAAAACTGCAACCAATAAACCTGATTTTACTATTATAGGACCCGCAATCCAAGAAAAGGTTGATCAAAACAAATATACAAATGTTAGCGATTTGATAGAAGTAAAAAATGTAAAAGGTTTTGCAATGTTTTTAAATATAAAACAATTTAACGATATAGGTTTTTTTGATGATAATTTCTTTATTTATTTTGAAGAAATTGATTTGTGTAGAAGAGTAAGATTGTGTAATAAAAAAATCTATTTAGATCCAACAATAATTATAAATCACGCTGGAGGAAGTTCACATAACAAATCTATAGATATAGAGATGGAACTTTCAAGGAATTGGCATTGGATGTGGTCAACTTTTTATTATCACAAAAAATATGATGGATTTACTATGGCTTTAATTAAAACATTTAGAAAATTAATATCGTCCTCATTGAAATATATTTTTTTTTCAATCTTAAATAAAAAGGCCAAGAAGCAAATTTATTTTCAAAGAATGTCTGGTTTATTTAATGCTATTATAGGAAAAAAATCTTGGTATAGACCTAAGGTTTTTTAATTATTTACTTTCATAAAATTTAAATATATTAAAAAACTATGCCTAAAAAAAAAAATTTTAGTGACAGGAGCAGCTGGTTTCCTTGGTTCCCACCTTTCTGCCAAATTGATTGATCTAGGACATCAAGTAGTTGGCATCGATAATATGATTGGTGGTTATGAAGATAATGTTTCTAAAAAGATAGAATTTCATAAAATTGATTGTTGCGATTTTGAAAAAGTTAAAAAAATAATGAAAGGAATAAACATTGTTTACCATTGCGCTGCAACTGCTCATGAAGGGCTTTCTGTTTTCTCTCCTTTTGAAATAACTAAAAATAATTATTTAGCTTCAGTATCTATTTTCACTGCTGCGATTAATGAAAAAGTTGAAAGAATAATTTTTTGTTCATCAATGGCACGATATGGAAAACAAGAAACTCCTTTTATCGAAACGATGAAACCAATGCCAGTAGATCCCTATGCAATTTCAAAAGTTGCATCGGAAGAAGTTTTAAAAAACTTATGTAATTTAAATAATATAGAGTGGGTAATCGCTGTACCTCACAATATAATTGGCCCAAAGCAAAAATATGATGACCCTTTTAGAAATGTTGTATCAATAATGATCAATAGAATGCTTCAAGGTAAAGCACCAATTATTTATGGTGATGGCGAACAAACAAGATGTTTTTCCTATATAGATGATTGTTTGAGTTGTTTAATTCCTATGTTGGATCAAAAAAATTTAAATAAACAAATTATTAATATCGGTCCAGATGAAGAATTTGTAACTATAAATAAGATCGCTCAAATTTGTTCTAATCTTACTGGAGTTAATTTAGAGCCTATTCATAAAAAAGATAGACCTCAAGAAGTTAAGCACGCTACTTGTTCCGCAGATAAGGCTCGCGATATGCTTAATTACAAAACCACAGTAACACTACAAGATGGTATTAAAAAAACTTTAGAATATATTAAAAAAAGAGGAACAAGGCCATTCGATTACAATATTAATATTGAAATAAATAATGAGCTAACGCCTTCAACTTGGAAAAATAAAGAAATTTAATGTCCTGGAAACTCGACTAAACTCGAAGTTTTATAACCTTTTTTTTTAAGTAAATCATTACCTGGTAAGTCAAATAAGTTTATCACAAATATAAAACCTGCGACTTTCCCTCCAGAAATTTCAATTAACTTTGCGGCCGCCTCCGCTGTCCCACCTGTTGCTATTAGATCGTCAATTATAAGTATTTTTTCCCCCTTTGAAATAGAGTCCTTATGAATCTCAATTGTGGCTTCACCATATTCTAGTTTAAAATCAACTGAATGAGTATCGGCGGGTAATTTATTTTTTTTTCTTAAAAGCACAAAGGGTTTATTTAAAATATAGGAAACAGCGGATGCAAAAACAAATCCTCTAGACTCTATAGCTGAAACTTTGTCGAAATCCATTTTTTTAGCTATTTCAATTATTTTATCATTTGTAAATTTAAAAGCCTGCGGATCTTTTATCAGAGTTGTTATGTCACGAAATAAAATACCTTTTTTAGGATAATCTTTGATTGATCTAATATATTTTTTTAAATCCATATTTATGCTTCAAGTTTTAACAAAAAAGCTTTAATAATTAAATAATGAAAAAAAGAAAACTCGGGATAATTGGTGGAAGCGGTCTTTATAAAATGGAAGGTTTTAAAAAAACCAAATGGAAAAAAATTAATACACCCTGGGGAAAGCCGTCAGATGAGGTTTTAATTGCAACATTGGCTGAAGAGGAAATCTGTTTCATTCCTAGACATTCTCGTGGTCACAAGATTAACCCAACAAACATTAATTTTAGGGCAAATATTGACGCTCTTAAACAATTAGGTGTAACCGATATTATTTCAGTTTCAGCTGTAGGTTCTTTAAAAGAGAATTTAGAACCTGGAAAATTTGTAATTGTTGATCAATTTATAGATCGGACTTTTGCAAGAGTTAAAACCTTTTTTGACGAAGAAATTGTAGCTCATGTTTCTATGGCAAAACCAACTAGTCCTGGCTTAACTGATTGTTGCGAGGCAGCTCTTAAAAAATTAAATATAAAAAATCAAAAAGGAGGTACATACATTGTTATGGAAGGTCCTCAATTTTCAACATTAGCAGAATCCAATTTATATAGATCTTGGAGCGCCGATGTTATTGGAATGACCAATATGCCTGAAGCCAAATTAGCTCGAGAGGCAGAAATGAGATATTGCACTGTAGCAATGGTTACAGATTATGATTGCTGGCATCCAGACCATGATGAGGTTGATGTTTCAATGGTAATTCAGACCTTACAAAAAAATGCTTCAAATGCTCAGAACATGATTAAAGAAGTGATAAAAACATATAAGGATTATTCAATAGAAAAAGACCCAGCTAACAATTGTTTAGATGTCGCAATTATAACAGATCCAAAATTAAGAACAAAAAAAACAATTAAAAAACTTAAAAATATAGCCGGAAGAGTTCTGGATTAATAAAATATGCCAACTTACATAGTAAAATATTCAAATTTTAATTTAACTTCTAATCAAAAAAAAAAGGTTGCTAAAGGAATTACTAAAGCACACAATATGTCTACGGGAGCAAATAATTTTTTTGCACAAGTAATATTTCAAAAAAATAGTAAGCACTCACATTTTATGGGTGGCAAGATTGTAAAGAGTAAAGAAATATTTTTAAATGGTCAAATTAGAAGCGGGAGATCTGCATTAATAAAAAAACGATTAATTAACGAACTTAAAAAATCTTTACTGAATAATTTAAAGATCAATAAAGATAGTATTTGGATATACCTAGAAGATTTATTACCCGAACAAATGATTGAATATGGCGAGACTTTACCGAAGTCTGGAGGGGAAAGGAAATGGTTTAATTCTTTACCAAGTGGCTTGCGTAAAAGACTTAAAAAAATTGATAATTAAACTGGATTAAAATGAAAATTGAAGGAAAAAATTATCGTACGATTTGGTTCAATGATAATGTTGTTAAAATAATTGATCAAACAAAGCTACCACATCAATTCGTTATTAAAGACTTAAAAACAGTAAAAGATGCAATTAAAGCAATAAAAATAATGGAAGTTAGAGGAGCTCCATTAATAGGTGCGACCGCTGCCTATGGACTTGTTTTGTCTATCATTGAAAAAAATGATTTATCTCTTTTGAAAAAATCAAGTGAGGACTTGATATCTTCAAGGCCTACAGCAATAAATTTAAAGTGGGCTGTAGATAGAATGATGAAAAAATTGTCTGGAATTAATGAAAGAGACATTTTGAAAATGGCCTTAGAAGAAGCAAAGGCTATAACGGAAGAGGATGTTAAAAACTGTAAAAATATAGGAGTAAATGGGATTAGAATTATTGAGGAAATATATAAGAAGAAAAAAGATGTTGTAAATATTTTAACTCATTGTAACGCAGGTTGGTTAGCTACAATAGATTGGGGTACAGCTACTTCACCTATTTATCATGCTCATAAAAGAGGAATTAAAGTTCATGTTTGGGTTGACGAAACAAGACCAAGAAACCAGGGTGCTAATTTGACTTCTTACGAACTAAACGAGGAAAATATTCCTAATACTATTATTACAGATAATACTGGGGGGATTTTAATGCAAAGAGGTAAAATTGATATGTGTATTGTAGGAACTGACAGAACTTTATCTAATGGAGATGTTTGTAATAAAATAGGAACTTACTTAAAAGCTTTGTCTGCAAAAGATAATAACGTTCCTTTTTATGTTGCGTTACCAAGCTCAACTATCGATTGGAATATCAAAGATCACAAACAAATACCTATAGAAGAGAGAAACCCTGAAGAATTATCTCACGTAGAGGGAGTTGATCAAAATAACAATATTAAAAGAATAAGAATTTACCCACAAAAAAGTAAGTCACTCAACTTAGCCTTTGATGTAACACCTGCTAGGCTAGTAACTGGATTGATTACAGAAAAAGGTATTTGTGAAGCCTCAGAACAGGGGCTTAAGGGGTTATTTAAGTGAGTAAACTTAAAACAGAAATAATAAAATATTCAAAAAAATTGAATGTTACTAATTTATCAGCCTTAAGATCAGGTAATATATCTGTAAGAGCAAAAGAAAAAGGAATTGATGGATTTTACATCACTCCATCTGGAAGAACTTATTCTTCACTTAAAACAAAAGATATTGTTTTCGTTTCGCTAAAAGGAATTTATAGAAAAAAAGGGGGAAAACCCTCTTCAGAATGGAGGTTTCACCAGGATATATATGTGAATAAAAAAGAAGCAAAAGCAATTGTCCATGCTCATTCAATTTGCGCAACAGCTGTTTCAACTCACCAAAAAAATATCCCTGCTTTTCACTACATGGTTGCAGTTGCTGGTGGTGAAGATATTAAATGCAGCAAATACGCAACATTTGGAACAAAAAATTTATCTAAAAATATAATTAAATCTCTTAAAAATAGAACTGCATGTCTGATTGCTAATCACGGCCAAGTTGCTTTTGGAGAAAACTTAGAAAAAACTTTTGAGCTTGCTCAAGAAGTCGAAAATATTTGCCATCAGTATATAAATGCCCTAAGAATAGGCATTCCTAAGATTCTTTCAAAAAAAGAAATGAAAATTGTCTTGGGTAAATTTAAAAATTATAAAAAAGGATAGTTTATAATGATTAAAGTAGGTGAACATATCACAATTGATTTTCTTGGTGTAAAAAAGGATTATTCCCCAGAATTTTACGAAAAGGTAATTTACAAAATTGCTAAAGCTGCAAAAGTTGAAATTTTAAATGTATCCTCTCACAAATTTGAACCACAAGGTTTTACATTAGTTGCTTTATTAGCCGAGAGCCATTTTAGTTTTCACACTTTTCCTGAGAAAGGGGTGATAAGCTTTGATTTTTTTACATGTGGTAAAGTTAACCCTAAAGTCGCTCTTAAAATTTTAAGAAAAGAAATTGATCACACTAGAGTTGTGACCAATGCCTTTGATAGAAGTAGCGTAGGTTTATATGATGATATTTACAGTACGCCAGGTCAAAAGAAGTTTTATGTTGTTAAAGACGTGCTTGAAAAATTTACCTCTAAAGTTGGTCAATTTGTTGAAATAATGGATTTAGAAGAATTTGGACACTCTTTATTTATTGATCACGAAATCCAAGTTGCTGAAAAAGATGAAAAAATTTATAGCTCAAATTTTTTTAAGTCTAGTTATGATTTAAGCAAAAAAAATAATAATGTAGCAATAATTGGCGGAGGAGATGGTGGAGTAGCTAGAGCCTGCCTTGAAAATAATTCAAACTATATAGATTGGTTTGAACTTGATCCTGAAATAGTTGACGTATGCTATCGTCATTTACCAAAAATTTGTTCAAAAGTTAAAAAAAGTAATAAAATTAAAACTTTTTGGGGCGACGCATTTAAAAGTATAAAAGAAATAGAAGATTCAAAATACGATAAAATTTTTGTTGATTTGAATGACGATCAGTATTGTATCGATCTAGCTAAAAAAAACATGAAGGGTCTTAAAAGAATTCTTAAAAAAGGTGGAGTAATTACTGCTCAAGTTGGTAGCAAGGATAAAAAACCTAAACAAGTTGAAAACTGGTGCAACGTTTTAGATAAAAGTTTTGGAAATGTAAGAGTTTCAGGCTCATATATACCTAGTTTTGACTGTAATTGGAATTTTGCTTCATCTATAATGAAGTAATGTTTCGAGTTTCTTGTATACAGCTTTGTTCAAGTGACAATGTTGGGTATAATTTAAAAAAAACTAAGCAACTTATTCTTAAGGCTGTTAAACAAAAAACAAATTTCATTTTAACTCCTGAAGTTTCATCAAAAATTTCTTTAAATAAAAAAAGACTTTTAAAAACTGCTACATCTATGGAAAAAGATTTTTATTTACTCGGAATAAAAGAAATGGCCAAAAAGTATAAAAAATGGATTTTAATTGGATCTTTAATTCTTAAGATAGGTAAAAATAAATTAGTAAATAGATCAATTTTGATTTCACCAAAAGGAAAAGTAAAATGCTATTATGATAAAATACATATGTATGATGCAAAATTGAGTAAAAAAGAAAAGTATTTTGAGTCTAAATTATTTAAATCAGGAAATAAAATTAAGCTGGCGAAACTACCTTGGGGTAAATTAGGCCTTTCTATTTGTTATGATTTGAGATTTCCAGGTATGTATAAAAAAATGTCTAAGCGTGGAGCAACTTTTATAAGTGTACCTTCAGCATTTACAGAAACAACAGGTAAAAGACATTGGCACACACTTTTAAAAGCTAGAGCTATAGAAAATATCTCTTATATATTTGCGCCTGGCCAAGCTGGTAAACATTGTAATGGCAGAAGAACTTATGGCCACTCTTTAATAGTATCACCTGATGGTGAAATTTTAAAAGAACTGGGTAAAAAAGAAGGAGTTATTACAACTACTGTAAACCCAAAAATTGTAAAGAAATTAAGAAAAAATATCCCAAGTGTTAATTTTGATTAAAAATGAGATTTTATTTCTTTAATATTAGAATTTAAGATAAGATTTATTTCCAATTTAATTTTAGCTCTTTGATCATTAAACTTGTAAACGTTTCTGGCGAGTTCAATAAAATCTTTTCCAAAATCATTATATTTTTCTGCTTTTCTTTTTTTATCCTCTATATCCCAAAGTTTTAAGTTAATATCTTTCAATTTTTCTTTTAAATTAATAATTTTAGATTTATCTTTTATAAAATTACTCATAGTATGATCTAATGAGGTTAGTTCTTTATCTACCTCTTTTATTTTTTCTTTATCGATAATCTTTAATTTTTTGATCTCTAATATAGTTATCTTATCGATTAACTCCCCAGCTGAAATTTCTGCCAATATTTTGTCTAATTTTGTATTCATTATATTTTTTTTGGATATACTAGATAAATATACTCGGGCAAAATAATGTCA
>MDTB01158783.1_pt1 | contig 11284 bp, 10 predicted proteins | sample 811161 | NCBI WGS metagenome assembly MDTB01 (sample SAMN05326650, study PRJNA326480) | marine metagenome | isolation source: seawater | place: Mediterranean Sea | collected 2009
TAGAATGGCCAATGGCTTCACGCTGGGAAAGCCATTGGTGTGTTTTTTATACAGACGGCTCAATTTGTTTTGACTGCGGGCTTATCAGCGTCAATCAAACTGTTGTCGGTTGCGTAAAGCATGGAGCCAAGAAAACCGCCTGTTGCAATAATGGCAATGCTTGGAATGGTGCTAACACCTGCCATGGAAGCCACGGTGGTACCCACGACCGCGCCACCCACGACGGAAAAAGCATAAGACATGTTCTCATCGACCTCACCAGTTGTCACCATGACCCTGGCTGAGTTTAACATTTGGGTTGTTTTGGTCTGGGCATAGTCCAAGGATTCCAAGGTATGCTTTTGCAATTGCTTGCTAGCATCATCGAGACCGTCAACAGCCGACTTGGTCATTTTTTCCGCCTGATCAACGGTTTTGTTCATCATATCGCTCGCTTGCTCGACAACCTTGGGCGCGTCATTTTGCTGGGTGGTCTCGACGGATTTTTCCGCATGGCTTTCAGCAAAAACTGAGGTCGTCAGCAGCATAAAACCACAAATGGCATAAACTGAAATATTTTTTTGGTCACAACACTTCTCCTGATCTTTTGACTTAATTACAAGGGACTATCAATTTTGGTTTTGAGCTGTTCCACTTTATTTTTGGTTAACACGCAAAAGAGGTCTGTAAGGCAAACTGATTGTCTGTCACCATATTCCTCGCTGTGAAAGGCGGCCAAACTTGGATCAAGCATCGATTGTGCATAACGTAAGGTGCTTTTAATCAATTCATCTTCAGGGTCAAGCACTGTTGCATCCTTCAAAATTTTGGCTGCAGCTGCATAATCACCGTTAGCAAGCTTCACGTCGGCTAGAAGTGCCATAGTCCGTGGGTGGTCAGGTAATAAACTCAAACCAACAACATATCTTTCTTCGGCTTCTGCCAAGCGATCCATTCTTTTTAAAAAGCTGCCAAACATAACATGGGAAAAACCATTATCCGGGAAAGTTTCTACATTTTTGGTATGAATCAATTCGGCGCGCTCAGTATCCCCAAGCAACTCATGCGCCAAAGCACGTTTTACCAGCAAACCAATCATTTTTGGGTCGCTTTCAGCTATGTAACTTTGGGCCTGCCGATTTCTTACGATGGCTTCTTCATGATGCCCTTCTATCAATTCCACAATGCTCATTGCCGTATACAGATCAAACAAATAGTCTGGATGCGTCTGCACCAACATTTCCGAGATAAGCGTTCGCAACGACTTCTTTGCCTGGATGGAAATGGAAGCGTTTGCTTCCTGAGCGGCTTTAACAGAATCCTGTAGGAACACGTAAAAATATTCATACGGATAATTTTCGTGCAAAAACTTGTGCACTGCTTTGTTGATAACTTCGTCAACATCATCAACAGAACCTGACACCATTATTGGTTCGAAGTCATCACCGATGTATGGCGCAGTATGCTTGAGCGTCAGGGTCACATCTTCTTCATCTCCACCAAACAATTCTAAGGTCACTGCGTTGGGGAGTAATCCCGCGTAGGCGCTAACTACACGCACTTCCCCAAATTCGCCAAATGCTCTTGCCATGCCACTGAAAAAGCTCGTTGTGGCCGTACCTGTTTCGACAAGAGCCACATTATTCGACTCAAATGACGTAACGGCTTTAACGCTCTGATCTAACCTGTTTAGTCGTTCCTCAATTCTTTCTGAAAGCGAGCCTTCACCATATCCTTTTTCAACAAGCGACTCGGCAACCCGAACTTCAACAATTTCAAAATTTGTGCCCGTTAAATACGTGATGCCGATATATGACGCCAACAAAGCGGCAGGGATGGATACAAACAATTCAAACATTACTTTGTTACCTCCATGACATCTGTCTCTAGGGATGTTGAAACAGCCAAAAAGGAACCTGCGTAAAGAGCCCCAGACACAAGAGAATTGGTAACCACGCCAGAATACTCAACCAGTGGTGCAACAAAAATAGCTGCCTGGCTGCCAATCAAATTGCCACCATAAAAAGCGGAACTTTGGGCACCGATCATTGGCGCAAGAAGTGCGCCGCCGGTCAATGCATTAGCTGCAAAGATTGTTGCGCTGCCAGCAGCTGCTGATGCAACCATGGGAATTAGAGACATCGTATCATAGTCTGAAGACGTTTGCGTAATTTCGCTTGGATAGATGGTTGGGGGTAACTGTGTGGCTTTTTCCGCATAAGCATTCATGGACAGAATGCATGCGCTTGCACATACTGCGCCAGACTTAATGATGGACGCGAACATGAATGGCTCCTCCACATCGTTCCCACGCTTTAAGTGGGGTATCCATTTGACAAGATGGCTGGTTCACCCGCAACATATCTCCAGCTTTCTCCAGCGTGGGGACGCTGCCCATGGACGAGGGAACATATTCCGCTTCTACGGACGGTCGGTTTGGCTCTTGCCCCTTCCACCAAGTCTCTACCACGATTTCGGCAGTAATTTCCATGCCAAATGCTATCGCCAATGCGGTCATAAAGCTCGTACCTAACATTGCCCAGATCACCTCCTTTTACGTACACGTGTTAAATGTTTAAATGTTTGATTTGCATACGTAACGGTCAAAAGTTACGATTTTGTGACTTAGATTAATTTGTCGCACGCTGGCGATAAGTTGATTCGTCACTAAGTCAATATGTCGCAGTTTTGGGGTATTATCGTGAGGGAGATTATGGTGTCGGGCAAAAGCGAAAATTACGGCTATTGGATCTACAAATCGGAGCCCAACACTTGGTCTTGGGACCAACAGGTGGCCAAGGGTGATGTGGGTGAAGGTTGGGATGGGGTGCGCAACCATCAGGCGTCCAACAACATGAAATCCATGCAACTGGGCGATTTGGGCTTCTTCTACCACTCAGTTAACGAAAAACGCATCGTTGGTGTGGTTGAGGTGATCGCGCCTTACCAACCTGATCATACTGACCCCACCGGCAAATGGGGCATGGTGACGTTAAAGGCGCTGACCCCGGTGCCCAACCCGATCACCCTTGCTGAAATCAAACAAACCCCACAATTGGAGGGTCTTTCTTTGATCAAACAATCACGCCTATCAGTGGTGCCGGTTTCCGATGAACATTGGGATATCTTGTGCTCGATGTGTGGGTTCCATGACATACCCCGCAAATCATGAGCTCCATCAAGCTTCACCCACTTGACATGCTGCCTGAACCTGGCAGCCGAATGGCTAAAATAGATGCTGTTCAGGAGGCCCGTGCCCTTGGGATTGAGGTGCGTGACGGGGACCGTGAGGCCCGACTTATCCTTGTGGCCCATGGCGATAATATTATTGGCTATGTGAACAGATGCCCGCATGCGCGTGCGCCATTGGATTGGGTGGGGGGAAAGTTTTTTGACCCCAGTGGTGCCTATCTTCGCTGCGCACTTCATGGCGCGTTGTTCAGGCCCGATGATGGCCATTGCCTATCGGGCCCATGTGCAGGAGATGCTCTGTGGGCCTTCCCCGTTAAAGTTGTTGGCCAATATGTGGTGGCGGATAAGCGGGACACCTCTTAATCCCTTGGAAGGATGGCAGAGGCGTGAGGATTTTTGTTAGGCTTCTGTCGGTTTAAGAAAAACACCAAAGCCCCGGGATGTATCACGGGGGTATTCAGGGAGATGGTTGATGAGTGACGTTTATCCGGTACAGCCAGCATGGAAAGATCATGGCTTGGTAGATAATGAGCAATATCTTGAGATGTATCAACGCTCCATCGACAACCCGGAATCATTCTGGGCGGAGCATGGCAGGCGACTTGATTGGATCAAGCCATTCACTAAGGTCAAAAACACATCTTTTGACACCCATAATGTTTCCATCAAATGGTATGAAGATGGCACCTTAAATGTCTGCCATAATTGCGTGGACCGTCATCTGGAAAGCCGTGGTGACCAGGTTGCCATCATTTTTGAAGGTGATGATCCCGCGGTGGATCAAAAAATCACCTATCGAGAATTGCATGGTCATGTCTGCCGTCTGGCCAATGCCTATAAAAGTCTTGGCGTGGGTAAGGGTGATCGCGTGTCCATCTACATGCCAATGATCCCTGAGGCGGTTTACGCCATGCTTGCCTGTGCCCGAATTGGTGCCGTTCATTCGATTGTTTTTGGTGGGTTCTCACCGGATGCTTTGGCCGACCGTATTAACAATTGTGGCGCCAAGTTGGTGATCACCGCCGATGAAGGTTTGCGCGGTGGCCGCAAAGTGCCGCTCAAGGGCAACACAGACAAGGCACTCACCAAATGTTCCGATGATGTAAAAACCATTGTCATACGCCGCACCGGTGGCGATGTTGCCATGACCGATGGCCGTGATCATTGGTACCATGAGCTGACCACCAGCCAATCCGATGATTGCCCATTGGAGGAAATGTCGGCGGAAGATCCACTCTTCATTCTTTACACATCAGGCTCCACGGGACAGCCCAAGGGGGTCTTGCATACATCAGGTGGCTATTTGGTTTATGCCGCCATGACCCACCAATATGTTTTTGATTATCATGATGGTGATGTCTATTGGTGCACCGCTGATGTTGGTTGGGTGACCGGCCATTCCTACATCGTCTACGGGCCCTTGGCCAATGGTGCCACCACACTTGTTTTTGAGGGTGTGCCAACATACCCGACACCATCGCGCTTTTGGGACGTTTGTGAGAAGCACAAAGTTAATATTTTCTACACAGCCCCAACAGCCATCCGCAGCCTGATGGGTTCGGGCAATGAGCATGTGGAAAAAGCTAATCTTTCCTCCTTGCGCGTGCTTGGTTCGGTCGGCGAGCCGATTAATCCAGAGGCATGGAATTGGTATTATAACATCGTTGGCCAAAAACGTTGCTCGATCGTTGACACCTGGTGGCAAACCGAAACCGGCGGTATTTTGATCACCCCATTACCTGGCGCTACCGATCTAAAGCCTGGTTCTGCAACCCGCCCATTCTTTGGCGTTAGCCCGGAAATTGTCGATGCTGAGGGCAAAAGCCTAGAAGGTGCGGTGGAGGGCAATTTGTGCATCACCGATTCATGGCCTGGCCAAATGCGCACGGTCTATGGTGATCACGAGCGCTTCGTGCAGACTTATTTCTCGACCTATCCTGGCCGATATTTCACAGGTGATGGCTGCCGGCGTGATGAGGATGGTTATTATTGGATCACCGGACGTGTTGATGACGTGATTAACGTCTCCGGCCATCGCATGGGCACGGCTGAGGTTGAATCGGCCCTTGTTGCCCATGCCAAGGTTTCCGAAGCTGCCGTGGTGGGCTACCCCCACGACATCAAGGGTCAAGGCATTTATGCCTATGTCACCTTGATGGAAGGTGAGGAGCCAAGTGAAGAATTACGCAAAGAATTGGTCAAATGGGTGCGGACAGAAATCGGCCCAATTGCCTCACCTGACTTAATCCAATTTGCCCCGGGTCTGCCTAAGACACGTTCGGGCAAAATCATGCGTCGGATTTTGAGAAAAATTGCAGAAAATTCATATGACAGTCTTGGTGACACTTCCACACTCGCAGAACCTGCAGTCGTTGACGATTTGATCGATAACCGCATGAATAAGAGTTGAACGGCCAAAACCTCCCCTCTCTGCCGGCCCTTTGGGGCCGGTTTTTTTTGCTTTCGGGTTGCCCCCCAGATCACATGGGAACGCCATCTTTGAGATAGGTTTGCCCATGAAGATTTTGTTGTTGTTGATCCTTATGCCTATTGATTTGGCTTGGGCTGAAGGTATCGGAGCCATGGCCGAACGGGTGCGTGGTGAGATTGCTGGCATCGCAGCCCTCTTGGGCACGGCTTCTTTTCTTTTTGGTTTGCTGATGGCCATGCTCGCCATCTGGCGGTTTATGGCCCATGGTCGGGATCCTATGCGCTACCCTTTGGGCGATGCCATCTGGCGGGTGACGGCAGCTGCGATGTTTCTTGCCCTGCCTGAGCTGCTTGGGGTTGGGGTTGGGACCTTTTTTGGTCAAGATGCCACTATTCTTGATGCCTCGGGCAGCGGGGTGTCAGGCTCTATTGGTTTTTGAGCCAGATGGAAACAACCAGGCTGTTTCGACAAAGCTTGCCTGGTCGTGCCGAATTGGCATGGGACCATGTGGTTGTTGGCGAAGGATTGCCGGAAGACCAAGATTTGGCACAAATGGTGCTTGGCTTTGGCCAAGCACGTCTTGTTGGTTGCCCATCTTTTCCGCCATTTCGCCAAGCTTGGCAGCTAACCAAGCCCAGCCATCAGCTTCATCTTGATGATCTTCTGGCGCAGATGGAACCAGCGCCAGACCGCCGATGGGTGCTGGAGCATGGTTGTGAGCCCTATCATCATGGCCGCATGCGGGGGCTTTTGGAGCGTGGTCTTGCCAGCTTGGATATGGGACTTCGCAGGCGCCAGGATTGGCTCGCCGCCCATCGCGAGGAAGGTATTTATGTGCTTTGGGTCAATATTTTTTTGTTTGACGCCAAGCAAGATGATGATTGCGAACCCATGGCCCAATTTCCTGAAGCTGTTCGGCCGGTGGAAGATGCCCAAGGGCCGCCTGTCAAAATGTTGGTGCCCCATGGGCTGGCGGAATCTTTAAGACCCAGACAACTGGATCGGCCTGAAAGACCTGAGCAATGTGTGTTTGGTGATCGGGCATTGAGGCCCCTGCCCATGCCTGATTGGATGCGCAGCGGGGGATCCCGGGTGCTTATTTTGGGGAGCCCAGGCAGTGGCAAATCCGTGCTGGCAGGCATGCGGCTGCGTTCCGCGCTCAGCCGGAATATTCCTGTGTTGCATCTTGATGCTGGAAATGACGGAGGCAGGCTTGCCCATGGCATGACGGGCTTTTCCCAACATCACCGCACCGAACCGTTGGTCCCAGACCCCATCCGTGCCGAAGCGGGGCCTTTGGTTCAGGAGGTGTTTGGGTATTTCCTTGGCGGTTTGATGGGCCTTGATGAACAAGTGGAAGACCGCATGGATCTTTTTGAAGACGTGCGCCGTCAGGAAGAAGTGCCTGACATGATCGCCTTTACCAGGGGCTTGTTGTTTCAACGGACCAGGGAAAAGGGCCCGGAACGCCATGGTGATCGTCTTGCCCGCCTGGCTGGCATGGTGGGTGCAGAGGCTTATGGCAACCAACCCATTTTCTTGAGCATGTCCCGGGGTAAGTTTCTGGCCAACCATGCCACCAGGCCATGGCTAAGCGACATTGTGCTGGCGCTTGAAATTGCCAATTTTTTGGATTTTCATGTGGGTAGGCCCTTGCTGATTGCCATTGATGAGGCCCATCGTTTCTTGTTGGGGGAACATCTGCCGCGATTGTTGGATCGGCTCCTTAGGGAGGGCCGTAAGCAACGAAAACACGTGCAAATTGTTACCCAATCGGAGGAAGATTTGCCTCCCAATTGGGCCGGTTTGATGTCGGGAATTTGTCGGCCAGTGGGGGTCAATCATGAATTCTTGCTTGAAGGAGGTCACGTGCGGACCGTCATTCGTGCACGTCCGGGCAAACAGGAGTGGCAAGCACTCAATAGGGCCTTGTAAAATTACCATAACCCCTTGAATTTTTGTTTTTTGGCAACAAGTTTCTGGTGGCACGACAGAAAGTCGCAGCACCAATCTTTGGTGGGCCTTTCGATGTTGGCCATATATTCAAGGATTTCTGGAAGATGAGAACTTTTTTGTTGTCCCTGGCTTTGTTTGTCAGCATGCACGCCCATGCCCAGGAGCGTGCTGCGTTGGTTGGTGTCGACCTTGTGGTGATGACCAAGGTGCAAGAGGAATTGCCATTAATTGCCAATGTGGTGGCCAACCAGTCCGGTGAGATTTCCACCAATGTGGCTGGTCAAATACAGGACGTGCTCGTTCGGGTGGGCGATGAGGTCAAAAAGGATGACGTCCTTTTGGTTATTGACCCACAAATTTTAAAACTCAATGTCGAATTAAGCCGTGGCCAGCTTGAAGAAGCTGAGGCCGCCGTGGAGGTGGCCCGTGCAAGCAAGGCCCAGGCCCAACGTTTTTATGACCGTGCATTAAAACTCAAAGGCTCGTCGGGCTTTTCTTCAGCAAGGCTGGAGGATGCCACCGATGCCTTGGCCAGTTCCGCTGCTGCGCTGTTGCGGGCCAAGGCTGGCCTCATAAGAGCCCAGGCTGGGTTGGAACTTTCTGGAAAAAACCTGCGCGATGGGGTGATCAGGGCACCATTTGATGGTGTGGTCTATCAGGTGATGCCCATCACCGGTACCTTCGTGAATCGGGGCCAAGCCGTGGTGGTTATGGTGGACAAAACCACCCTAGAACTCGAGATTCCCTTGCCCAACCGCTATCTTGACCAGGTCGGCCCCGGCAGTTCTTTGCGTTTCATGGTTCAGGGCAAAGAAATCATCAGCAATATCGACCGAGTGGTGCCTAGGGAGGATCCCAGAACCCGCGCCCGCGCAGTGCGGGCCACCCTGGAGCCAGGCCTCGACCTGGTGGAAGGCCAATCTGTTCAGGTCATGTTGGTGCTTGCTTCCGGGGAGCCTCAAATCACCATGAGCAAAGATGCACTGATCGATGGCCCCCAGGGAAAAATCGTCTTTAAGGTCGTGGATAATGTCGCCCAACCCACAAAGGTTAAGGTTGGAGCGTCTGTGAACAACCGTTTGGTGGTGCTTGATGGTCTGCAAGAAGGGGATGTTGTGGTGGTGCGTGGCAATGAGCGGCTACGTCCCGGCCAGAAGGTCCAGCCTTTGGATCAGGAAGGTGGTTCATGATATTGATCCGTCAGGCAATTGAACGCCCAGCTGCTGTGTGTGCGGGTGTTTTGCTGATTATCCTGTTTGGCTATGTGGCGCTTCAACAGATACCTATTCAATTGGTTCCCGATGTGGATCGCCCGGTGGTCCAGGTGGAAACAAGATGGCCAGGTGCGGCACCTGCTGAGGTGGAGCGGGAGATCATTAATAAACAGGAAGAGCAGCTTAAAGGCATTGAAGGGCTGCAATCGATGGAAGGTCGCGCCCGCACAGGCAGGGCTCAGATCACCCTGGAATTTGCCGTTGGACAGGATATTGACCGGGCCCTGACCCAGGTGGCTCAGAAATTGGATCGCGTTTCTGGCTATCCTGCCGAAGCCGACGAACCAACCTTGGAAACATCTGGTTCTGAGGACAATCCTATTGCTTGGTTTGTGCTGAAAAAATTGCCCGGGAATGAACGGCCGTTGAAAGAATATTCCAAGCTTGTTGATGACGTCATCACCGATGCCATTGAGCGGGTGCCCGGTGTCAGCCGAACCAATGTTTATGGCAGCGATGATTTGCAGATGCAGGTTCGGGTTCGCCCGGAGGATTTGGCGAGTTACCGCCTTACCGTGGATGATGTGGTCAGGGCACTGCGTAATGCCAATGCCAGTGTATCGGCAGGCCGACTGGATGAGGGTAAGCGTCGGTATACGGTACGGATGGAATCCGACCTGAACACGCCAGGGCAGGTCGGATCTGTTGTGGTGCGCACAGATCCCGTGCTTGGCCGGGTGTTTGTAAGTGATATTGCCAATGTTTTGCTTGCCTACCCAGAGGAAACGTCCATGCGCCGTCATTTGGGTGCCGGGGCCATTCCATTGAATGCCGTGCGCGAAACCGGCGCCAATGTCATTGCAACCATGGGCGGCATTCGGGCCGTGGTGGATGAGCTCAATGAGGGTATTCTCAAAAGCGAAGGCCTTTCCATGAAGCTGGTTTATGACGAAACCATCTATATCGAGGATGCCATTCAATTGGTGCAGTCCAACATCATGGTTGGCGCTTTTTTGGCAGCCGTGATTTTGATGATCTTTCTAAGGTCGTGGCGGGCAACCCTTGTGGTTTCTATCGCCATCCCCGTGTCCGTGGTGGGCACCTTTGTGGCCATGTCATTCACGGGTCGAACCGTCAATGTGATCTCGCTGGCAGGCATCGCATTTGCCGTTGGCATGGTGGTTGATGCGGCTATTGTTGTTCTGGAAAATATCTACAGGCTTCGCGAAAAAGGCTTGCCACTTAAAGATGCAGCTTTTGAAGGTGCCAATCAGGTGTGGGGTGCGGTGCTGGTATCGGCATTGACCACGGTGATGGTGTTCATCCCCATCATGACAACAGACCTTGAAGTGGGGCAGCTGTTCCAAGATATTGCCGTGGCGATTTCGGTGTCGGTGATGCTGTCATTGCTTGTATCCATCACGTTGATCCCCGCGCTGTTCCGATGGCTTTTTGGTGGGGTTGGGAAGGTCGATACCATGCGGATTCCCATCCTCGATGATGTCGCGGCGGCTTTTTCGACGATCGTCCTGGCCATCGCCCGACGCACCACATCATCTGCTGTTTTGGGGCTAACACTGGTGGCCGTGCTCACGGCTGGCTCGCTTTATGCCTCATGGAAATTGCTCCCAAAGCTTGAATACCTGCCCGAGGGCAACAACAATTTTGTCTTTGGTGTGATTTTGCCACCGCCAGGTTATAACTTGGCGACCTCCGAAGGAATTGCCTTGAAAGTGGAAGATGCTGTTCGGGATCTTTGGGCCAGCGAAACGGGCCCAGAAGACAGCCCAGAGGGAAAGCCAAAATTTGATAATTTTTTCTTTGTGGCCACGGAAACCCGAAGCTTCATTGGTGGGTCTTCGGTTGATCCGAGTCGGGCTGCGGAGCTCATTCCCGTGATGCGCACGCCCATTTTCACTGAGCCGGGCACGTTTGGTTTCATCAACCAACGTTCCATTTTTGGCCGAGGTATTGGCGGTGGTCGGGCAGTGGACCTGGATATTCTTGGGGACGATCTTGAGGATATCCTTCCAGTGGCCCAAAGGGCTGCTGGTAAGGTTGCACAAATATTGCCTCGGGAAGAAGGCCACCAATTCCGCCCCCAGCCGGGTCTAGAGCTTGGCGCGCCAGAGGTTCGTGTGACCCCTGATTATGTCCGCTTAGGTGATAATGGCATGAGTGCTGCATCTCTGGGCCTCGCCATCGATGCGGCCAATGAGGGTGTTCGGGTGGCCGAGATTACCGTGGATGGAAGCCAGACCGATTTGATTCTTCGGGGGCCCAAAAATAATTTCACCAAAACCCAGGATGTGGAATCCATCCCCGTGGTCACGGGCCGGGGCGACATTGTCACCGCGGCCAGTCTTGCCAATGTGGAAGTGACGGCAGGACCCGTGGAGATCCGTCATAAAGAACGTTTCCGCTCCATCACCTTGCAGGTGAGGCCATCCAGGGACCTCCCGCTCGAACAAGCCATGGAAATCCTGCAAACAGAAGTCATTGATAAGTTGGA
>MDTB01207207.1_pt1 | contig 11284 bp, 12 predicted proteins | sample 811161 | NCBI WGS metagenome assembly MDTB01 (sample SAMN05326650, study PRJNA326480) | marine metagenome | isolation source: seawater | place: Mediterranean Sea | collected 2009
CATCTACAATTGCATTACCTATTCCTAAAATTTTCATAATTAAGCTTTCTTAGTTTTTATTGGTTTTTTTCTATTAGGATAACAAGTAGTACAGATTTTACAAGTTAAACCATAACATTCTCTTGCCTTACAATATTCTCTTCCATAATAAATAATTTGTAAATGAAGCTTATTCCAATTCTTTACTGGAAATAATTTTTTAAGATCTTTTTCTGTTTGCACAACATTTTTACCATTTGTGAGACCCCATCTTTGAGCCAAACGATGTATATGCGTATCAACAGGAAAAGCTGGAACTCCAAATCCTTGAGCCATTACTACACTTGCGGTTTTATGCCCAACTCCTGGAAGTTCTTCTAATTCTTCAAAACTTTTTGGTACTTTCCCCTTATATTTTCTTATCAAAGTCTTTGATAAATTATAAATACTTTTAGATTTAATTCTAAATATTCCTATACTTTTAATTAAATTCTCAATTTTCTTCCTTCCTAATTTAACAAAATGTTTTGGTTGATTGTATTTTGGATATATATTTTTTGTTACATTATTTACATTTATATCGGTACATTGGGCGGAAAGTAAAACAGAAACTAAAAGAGTAAAAATATTTATATGTTTTAAAGGTATTGGTGTTTGTGGGTATATTTTATTTAAGATTTTAAGTATAATTTTAGCTTTTTGCTCTTCTCTCATTATTTAAAACTCAAAAGATCTCTCATTGAATAAAGACCGGGTTTTTTATTTCTTAACCATTTAGCTGCAGTTAAGGCACCCTCGGAGTATAATGCTCTATCAAAAGCTTCGTGATTTAAAGTAATTATTTCCTTGCCACTAGAAAAATTTACTTCATGTTCGCCAATAATTTCTCCTTTTCTAATTGAATTAAAATTAATTTTTTTACTGTAAGGAAAATTTTTTTTGTTAAGAAATTTTTTTCCAATCAAATCATAAAATTCTTTATTTTTTCCTACAGCTATTCCTTTGCCAAGCATAAGAGCTGTTCCAGAAGGATAATCTTTTTTATGAATATGGTGAATCTCACATATTTTACTTAAATACTTGTTTCCAAGTGATTTTGCCGTAATTTCAGTAAGATACATTAAAAGATTAATACCCAGGCTCATATTTCCAGCTTTTAAAATTGATATTTTTTTAGAAAGCCTCTTAATTAAACCTTCTTCTTTTTTTGTGAAACCAGTAGTTCCAATTACAACCTTTTTTTTTAGTTTTGTGGCAATTTTTAGTACTTCAAAAGTGCAAGTTGGAATTGTGAAGTCAATAATTACATCAGCTTTTTTAAAAGCATTTTCAGTGTTAAATTCTGGCTTAATTCCATTAATTTTTTTTTTTATGATTGCGTTTTCTGTTAGGGCAACTAGCTTTATTTTCTTATCTTTTAAGGATGATTTGATAAGTTGCTGACCCATTCTTCCCATGCAACCGGTAATAAGTAAATTTATTTTTTTCATTTATGATACTAAATATAAAACTATCATAACAGTAATTACAATTATAGCCCAAATAGACAGATTTTTAAAAAATTGTTTTAGTTTTTTATTAGTTTCAAAAAAAGATGGTAAAATCAGGATAAGGACACAAATAAAAAAAAAAGTTGTTAAAATTTGTTCTATAACCACTTAATTTTTCCAAAAACTTTTAGCTTTTTGAAAAAACTTCTTGATGCTAGGGTTTGATTTCTCATTTTCTATTTCTCTAAATTTTTCAAGTAATTCTTTTTGTTCTTTATTTAATGATACAGGAACTTCGGTGGTGATTTGAACATAAAGATCTCCATAATTATTTCCTCTCATCAGAGGCATTCCTTTACCCTTTAATCTGAATTGTTTTCCATTTTGTGTTCCTGAGGGTATTTTTATTTTTGCTTTGCCACCATCAATTGTTGGAATTTTTAATTCTGTTCCAAGTGCTGCATCTGTTATTGAAATAGGAAATTCAAAGAACAAGTTTTCATCTGATCTTTTAAATAATTCATGCGAGTATACATTTACAAATATATACAAATCTCCATTACTGCTTCCTCTAGAACCAGCCTCACCTTTTCCAGCCAAACGTATTCTTGTTCCATCATCTACACCTTTTGGTATAGTTACAGATAACCTTTTTGTCACTTGTTGCTTTCCTATTCCTTCACAACTTTCACATGGGTTTGTTATCTCTTCTCCAGAACCAGAACATTGAGGACATGTTTGCTGTACAGTAAAAAATCCTTGACTAGATCTTACCTGTCCATGACCACCACACATAGAACATGCGCTAATATTATTACCTGGTTTTGCGCCACTTCCATTACATGTATTGCATTTATCTGACGTAGAAAATTTAATATCATGCTTTTTACCTGAATACGCTTCTCCTAAGGAAATTGATAAATCATATCTGAGATCTGATCCTCTATTATTAGATCTTCTACTTCTTCCACTGCCACCAAAGCCTTCTCCAAAAAAATCTTCAAAGATATCTGAAAATGATCCAGAAAAATCAAAATTTCCAAATCCTCTTCCACCACCACCATTTTCAAATGCAGCATGACCAAAGTTATCATAATTTTGTTTTCTTTCCTGATTAGAAAGTACATGATAAGCCTCACTGGCTTCTTTAAATTTTTCTTCCGAAGCCTTATCTCCTTTGTTCTTATCTGGATGGTGTTTAACAGCTAATTTTCTATATGCTGACTTTATTTGATCTGGGGACGCTGCTTTATTGACTCCTAAAACCTCGTAATAATCTCTTTTTGTCATAACTACTCATATAGACAAAAGTTGTTAGTATTAGGCGCTTTTTTCTTTGTTATCGTCTTTTACTTCCTCAAAATCTGCATCAACAACATTATCGTCTTTTTTACCCTTATTATCTTTTGAATTATCTTTATTCTCCGGATTAGGCTTTGCTCCTTGTTGTGATTTATATATTGCTTCACCTAATTTCATCGAAGATTGAACTAAATCCTGTGTTTTTTTCTTTATTTCCTCTACATCAGTACCTTTAAGAGCATTTCTTAAATGAGATAAAGAATCTTCAATTACTTTTTTATCTTGATCTGAAACTTTTGACCCATGTTCTTTTAAATTTTTTTCAGTAGAATGCACTAGTGTTTCTGCTTGGTTCTTTGCTTCTACAGATTCTCTTTTTTTCTTATCTGCTTCTTTGTTAGCCTCCGCGTCTTTAATCATTTGGCTTATATCATCATCACTTAATCCACCTGATGCCTGAATTTGAATTTTTTGTTCTTTTCCGGTTCCTTTATCTTTTGCAGACACATTAACGATACCATTTGCATCTATATCAAAGGTTACTTCAATTTGCGGTATACCCCTTGCAGCTGGAGCAATTCCAACAAGCTCAAAGTTACCTAAAATTTTATTATCAGAGGCCATCTCCCTTTCTCCTTGTAATACTCTGATGGATACTGCTGGTTGATTATCCTCAGCAGTTGAGAATACTTGGCTTTTCTTAGTAGGTATTGTTGTATTTTTGTCAATTAATTTAGTTGATACACCACCTAAAGTTTCAATACCTAGTGATAAAGGAGTTACATCTAATAGCAGAACATCTTTAACATCGCCCTGTAATACACCAGCTTGAATCGCAGCACCCATAGCAACTACCTCATCAGGATTAACTGATTTATTTGGTTCTTTACCAAAAAAACTTTTAACTTCTTCTATAACTTTAGGCATTCTTGTCATTCCACCAACAAGTACGATTTCATCTATTTCTCCAGCAGATAAACCAGCATCTTTAAGTGCAGTGCTGCAAGGTGGAATAGTTCTTGAAATTAAATCCTCCACTAACGCCTCTAGTTTTGCTCTTGTCATCTTCATATTAATATGTTTGGGTCCTGTTTTATCTGCAGTAATGAATGGTAAATTTATTTCAGTTTGAGCAGCAGAAGATAATTCAATTTTAGCTTTTTCTGCAGACTCTTTTAACCTTTGCAATGCAAGTTTATCAGATTTTAAATCAATACCGTTTTCTTTTTTAAATTCAGACAACAAATAATTAACAATCGTATTATCAAAATCCTCACCACCTAAAAATGTATCACCATTAGTAGATTTTACTTCAAATACACCGTCACCTAATTCAAGTATCGATACATCAAATGTTCCACCTCCTAAGTCATAAACTGCAATTTTTTTATTTGTTTTTTTATCTAACCCATATGCAAGTGAGGCAGCAGTTGGTTCATTAATAATCCTTAAAACTTCGAGACCAGCAATTTTACCTGCGTCTTTCGTAGCTTGTCTTTGAGCATCATTAAAATAAGCCGGTACAGTAATAACAGCCTGTTTTACCTCTGACCCCAAGTATTTTTCTGCTGTTTCTTTCATTTTTTGCAACGTAAAAGCAGAAATTTGCGATGGAGAATATTTTTCGCCCTTAGCTTCTATCCACGCATCACCTTTTTCAGAATTTATAATTTTAAAAGGTGCTGTTTCAATATCCTTTTTAACTGACGGGTCATCAAAATTTCTTCCAATTAATCTTTTAACTGCAAATATCGTATTCTCAGGGTTCGTCACAGCTTGTCTTTTTGCAGGTTGGCCAATAAGTTTTTCACCCTCATCTGTAAATGCAACAACAGAAGGAGTAGTTCTTGCACCCTCTGTATTTTCTAATACTTTTGCCTGCGCACCTTCCATCACAGCTACACAAGAGTTTGTTGTTCCTAAATCTATTCCTATTACTTTGCTCATATTTATCCTATTGAAAACTCATATAAGTGTTTATTTTTCAACTACAACCGTAATTAAAAATTAATTTTCTTCCTTTTTTTCTTTATTTTCCTCACTTTTCTCTACTTTTTTTTTTGAGACACTAACAAGAGAAGGTCTTAAAAGTCTATTTTTCATTGTGAAACCTTTTTGTATTTCCTGAATAATTGTTCCAGGTTCTTTGGAGTTATCTTCTATTTCCATCATTGCCTGATGAAGGTTTGGGTCAAGTTTTTGATTAATAGATTTAATTTCCTCAATATTGTTTTTTTTAAAAATTGAAATCATATCACTATTAATAATATTTAAGTGCTCCATTACTTTATTTAGAGCATCTGAGTTTTTTAAATTTTCATCATTTTCTAAAGAAGTCTTTGATCTTTCCAAATTATCTAATAAATTTAGCGCCTCCTTAGCAAAAGCAAACCCACCATATTCGAATGCATCATCTTTTTCTTTCTCAAATCTTCTTCTTTGATTTTCCATCTCTGCAAAAGTTCTTGTAAGCTTATCTTCTAACGCTGCAATTTTTTCTTCTGGACTTAATTCTTTCTCCTCGGTTTTATTTTCGCTATCAATATTTTTAATTTCTTCTTTGTTTTCCAGATCTATATTTTTGTTTAAATTTTCTTTTTCCATTAACATCTATATGGTATGAAATTCTAAAATTTCTAGATGTTAAAAAAAAAAATTACTAGCTTATTATTAGGATCTAATAATCAAGGAAAAATTGATGAATTTAAAGAATTATTGCCAAAATCTGTAACATTATGTTCAGCAAAGAGCTATAAAATTAACAGTCCAGTAGAAAATAGAAAGACATTTCGAGGAAACTCATTATTAAAAGCCAAATATTTCTCCAAAAAAACTAACAAAATTTGCTTGGCAGATGACTCCGGGTTGGAGATTAATATATTAAATAAAATGCCTGGAATATATTCAGCACGATGGGCTGGAAAAAATAATAATTTTAATATTGCAATAAAAAAAATTTTTAAACAACTTAATAACAAGGACAAGAATTGGAAAAAAAAAAATATTAGAGCAAGATTTATTTGCGCTTTAACTATTTATTGGCCTAATGGAAAATTTATAACTTCACTAGGTAAAATTGATGGAAGAATTTCTAATAAAAAGAAAGGAAAATTAGGATTTGGTTATGATCCAATATTTATTCCAGAAGGAAAAAAACTTACATTTGGTGAAATATCAAGATCTGAAAAAGCTAGAATTGATCATCGAATGAAAGCCTATATTAAAATTAAAAAATTTTTTTGAAACCTTTCTCATTTGTTTCATAAAAATTTAATATATAAGTTATTTTATTTTTATTAATTTCAAAGATACCAATCATTCCTTTAAATTTATTTTTTTTTAGGAAAATTTTTTTGTCAATTACCAAATTATTTTTTTTAATTAAATAATATATCAGGCCGATAAGATCATAGCTTATTAATGAAATATGTGTAGGAGTTTTATTATATAGGTTTTTGAAATTATTTTTAAAATGATTAAACTTATCCTCACTTATAGATGGGAAATATAATGGATGGATAGTTTTTTCCTTAATTAATTTATTATCAAACCACTGATTTAGAGCAATAATTTTTACTTTTTTTGATGACACATCAGAATATAAAAGTGAAGTTGCTACACTCCTTAGATTTTCACCAAAATCACAAATGATAATTGAGTCAAAATTTATTGGACCTAAAGTATCTTTTTTTTTTAAATTTTGTATTTTTTTTTCTTTGTTAAAAATATTAGATTTTTCTAATCTTATTATTTCATCTTCGAGAAATTTTTTTCTTTGATCATAATTTGTAAATTTTTGCATTTGTTTTGCTATTTTGGTTGGCGAAGTATCATAATAAATTTTTTTTTTATAATTTATTTGTGAATTTTTAATAGCATGATCTATCTCTTCTTTAGAATCATTTTGAGGAATTAAAATTAATGTTTTAGTTAATTTTTTTTCTTTCAAGAAAAGATTAATTGTATTTATCTGGGACCCTGCATCAATACCTGCGCTTAATATATTTTTTGAATTATTAAAATTTTTATTAGATAGTGATAAAAAAGTCATTTCTTTAAATTTGTTTAGATAGACAGTATTGATGTTAAAAACTGGTCCAATAACAATTCTGACTCCTTGTTCTTTTAATTCTTTAGCAGAAATTAAAGTTTTATCAGGGTTAGAACCAGTATCTTTTGGAATAATTTCTATAATTGGATCATTAATTTTATTTATTGCCATTCTAGTAGCTTTAATTATAGATTTTCCTATATCTGAGTTGCTGCCAGTTATAGGTATAAGTAAACCTATTTTAATTTTTTGTGGTGCAGACGTTGCAATATTAATATTTGATATAAATATAAAAAAAATTATAGATAAAATTTTGAGAATTATTTTCATTTTAATGATACTATAGATGTTTAGTTTTAATGATTCCACATTCAGATAAAAAAAAAAACAAATTAAAAGCTGGTCTATACGTTGTTTCAACACCTATAGGTAATCTAAGAGATATTAGCCTTAGATGCTTAGATATTTTAAGAGATTCTGACTTAATTTTGTGTGAAGATACTCGTGTTGCCCAAAAAATATTAAACAGATATGATATTCAAGCTAAATTAATTTCTAATCATAAATTTAACGAAAAAAAAAATCTACCCAAAGTTATAGAGCTCCTTAAAAAAAATAAATCTGTATCTATAATTTCAGATGCCGGAACACCTTCTGTTTCGGATCCAGGTAATTTATTAGTAGGTGAGTGTATTAAAAATAATATTAATATTTTTCCAGTTCCAGGGCCTTCTGCAGTCACATCTGCAATATCTATTAGTGGATTTGGTGAGAGATATTATTTTTATGGTTTCTTTCCTGAAAAAATAAAAAATATTAATAATGATTTATATGAACTATCAAGATTAGATGCATCAATAGTTTTTTTTATTTCTCCACATAAAATTAATAAAATTGTAGTGTATTTAAAAAAATATTTTTCAGGTAGAAAAATCGTAATTTGCAGAGAAATGAGCAAGTTATATGAAGAATATACAAGATATGATATTGATGAATTAGATCAATATCAATCTCCACTAAAAGGAGAAATTACAATAGTAATTTCAAATAAAAAAAAAATAGAAAATAGATCGAATAAACTGGAAGAATCTGATAAAAAAATAATTCAATCTATGATTAAAAAAAATACAGTTAAAGATATAGTAAATTTTTTTAATGATAAAAAAAATATTTCAAAAAAAAAAATTTATGATTTTTGTATTGAGTTAAAAAAATGAAATATAATTCTTTAAAATTTATTCTTATTTTCTTATTTTTATCTAGTTGTCTTGGTGCAAGTAGCAAAGGTTTATTAGGAACAGGAGTTAGTATAGCTTTTGACCCAAGAAGTCTTGGAACCCAAATAGATGACTCTATTATGCAAAAAAATCTTGTAGGGAGATTAACAACAATTAATGGAAGTTATTTTATTAGTGTAAAAGCAAAAGTAATTGATGGAAGAATTTTTTTAACTGGGAAGGTAGATACCCCTGAGGAAAAGTTATTAATAACTAAAAAAGCTTGGGAAATTAAAGGTGCAAGATCAGTTAAAAATGATATTAAGGTTAAAGAAAAATTTGATTTTAAAAGGTCAGCAAAAGATATTTTAATTACATCACAACTTAGGACGGCAATAATATTAAGTAAAGAAATTAGCGCTGCAAACTACCAAATAGATACTTATAAAAAAAAGATTTATATCTATGGAATAGCACTCACCGAAGAAGAACAAAAGTTGGTTATTCAGGAAGCCAAAGAAATTTTAGATGTGGAGGATGTGATTGCAAGTATTCTTTTAGTTGAAGATTTAAGAGTTCAAAAAAATTAGCCAAAAATTTTAATTAAAATATGACTCATTATTGAATTTACTAATATAAAAATTAATAAGGCAATCCAGTACATAATACTAACAGCACGATTTCTTCTTCTTCTAAGTAATACAAAATCTTTATCGTCCAGTATTGAAATATCTCTTTTTCCTATCACTGGATAGTCATAGCTCCATCTCCAAACTGATTTTCCAAATCTTTCATCTAGATTATTAAAATATTTTATCCATGCGACGGACCACCTAAATGCAACGTACAAAGTTATTAAAATTAATGTATTAATTAACATCCTAGATAATCAAATTTATTTTTTATAATTAATCACTCCAGCTGAATAGGCAGCAACTGATGCTAAATCTAATATTTCAGATGTGGAAGATCTTAGAGGTGCAATTTCAATTGCTTGTCCTAAGCCAATTAAAAGTGGACCAATAATTTTTGCACCACCTAAAGTTTTCATAATTTTTTGAGAAATTGCTGCACTATGTTGTCCAGGCATTATTAGCACATTAGCTTTTCCCACAATTTCTGAAAAAGGATAAAGATCTTTGTACTCTTCACTTAAAGCAACATCTGGTTGCATGTCTCCATCAAATTTAAAATCAACTTTTTGTTTTTTTAAAATATTCACTGAGTCTCTAATATGTTTTGTTCTGCTAGTTATTGGTTGGCCAAAAGTTGAATGAGATAAAAAAGCAACTTTTGGATCAAAACCAAATAATCTTACAACTCTTGCAGCTGATATTGCTATTTCAGCAAGCTCTTTAGAAGATGGATATTCGTGTACTGTTGTGTCCGCTATAAAAACTGTTTTTCCCTTATTAACTATCATATTCAAACCAAACATTATTTCACCTGGTCTTGCATCTATAACTTTAGAAACTTTTTTTAATGATGCCGAATATCTTCTTGTGTTTCCGGTTATCATGGCATCTGCATCACCACATTCTACCATGCAAGAGGCCCAAACAACTCTATCGTTTCTTATCATTTTATCACAGTCTCTCTCTAAAATACCCTCTTTTAAATGAAGTTTTTTAAAAAGATATTTTAAATATTTTTCTCTTAATAATTTATTTTTTGAATTTACTATCTTGATATCGAAATTTTCACTATAACCAATTTCTTTTAATTTTTTTTTAACTATTTGGTCTTTAGCTATTAGTATAGGTATCCCTAAACCACTATTTTTAAATGCTATTGCTGCTTTAAGTGTATTCTCATCTTCCCCATCTGCAAAAACAACTCTTTTGGGGTTTTTTTTAATCTTATTATTAATTCCTTGCATTATAGTTACAGAAGGATCTAGTCTTTGTTTGAGTTTTTCTTCATATAAATCAAAGTCAACTATTTTTTTTCTTGCTACCCCACTCTTCATTGCTGCTTTTGCAACTGCAAGAGGGATTACACTTATAAGCCTTGGATCAAATGTGGATGGTATTATATATTCTTTTCCATATTTAGGCCTATCTCCACCCATAGCTGCCACAACTTCATCGGGAACTCTTTTTTTTGCCAGTTGAGAAATTGCATTTGCTGCAGCAATTTTCATTTCATCATTAATTGTTTTAGCTCTAACATCTAAAGCTCCTCTAAAAATATATGGGAAACCAATTAAATTATTTACCTGATTAGGGTAGTCAGATCTACCAGTAGCAATAATTGCATCATTTCGTACTTCTTCAACCTCTTCCGGTGTGATTTCAGGATCAGGATTTGCGCAAGCAAAAATTATTGGATTTTTAGCCATTTTGCTTATTAATTCTTTTTTAAGAATTCCTTTTGCCGACAAACCTAAAAAAACATCTGCATTATTTAATGCATCACTAAGAGTCCTTTTGCTTGTCTTTATTGCAAAAGAAGATTTCCACTTATTTAAATCTTTTCTTTCACTTTGAATAACACCTTTGCTATCAATCATTATAATATTATTTTTTGGAATACCTAATTTTCTAATAAGATTAGTACAAGCCATTGCAGATGCACCTGCACCATTTACTACTATTTTAATATTCTTAATTTTTTTCTTAGTTATATCTATTGCATTTGTTAAAGCCGCATATGTAATGATTGCTGTGCCATGTTGATCGTCATGAAATACAGGTATGTCTAAAATTTTTTTTAGTTTTTCCTCTATAATAAAACAATCTGGAGCCGCAATATCCTCTAAATTTATTCCACCAAAGCTTTTAGAAAAATTTTTTATTGAATTTATTATCTCATTTGCATTTTTAGAGTCTATTTCTAGATCAATTGCATCTATATCAGCAAATCTTTTAAATAAAACTGCTTTACCTTCCATTACAGGTTTAGAGGCTATTGCTCCAAGATTACCAAGGCCAAGAATTGCTGAACCGTTACTTATTACAGCAACAAGATTACCTTTTGATGTATATTCATAAGCTAAGTCCGGATTTTGGAAGATAGCTTTAACAGGCGCTGCCACTCCAGGCGAATATGCAAGGGCCAAGTCCCTTTTTGTCGTCATTGGCTTTGAGGAATTAATTTCAATTTTACCTGATTTACCACTATTGTGAAACTCCAAGGCTTCTTTATCAGAATAATGCTCTATTTTATATTTTTTCATTTTTTTTATTTAGATATACAATTTGGATAAAATTAAGACTAATATGATTTATGAACCTCATTAAGTC
>MDTB01054339.1_pt1 | contig 11280 bp, 8 predicted proteins | sample 811161 | NCBI WGS metagenome assembly MDTB01 (sample SAMN05326650, study PRJNA326480) | marine metagenome | isolation source: seawater | place: Mediterranean Sea | collected 2009
CCGTAACCGCCACCATTACCGCCACCGCCGTAACCGCCGCCATTACCGCCACCGCCGTAACCGCCTCTTCCACCACCACCTCTTCGTGGACCGCCACCACCGCCTCTTGGCTCAGCTTTATTAATTCTTAAAGGCCTTCCCATAAGCTCAGTGCCTTGAAGACCTTCAATAGCGGTAGCTTCTATTGATTCATCTGCCATCTCAACAAAAGCAAAACCTCTTTTTCTACCTGTATCTCTCTCCAAGGGAAGAGAACAATTCATAACTTCACCATAAGGTGTAAATAATTCCAGAATGTCCTCACGCTCTGCGCGGAAAGGCAAATTGCCAACAAAAATACTCACTTGAAACTCAACTTTAAAATAATAACCAAGATAAAACTACTAAATAAGTAGTTTTTATACATTACTACAGTATTCTACTTTAATACATCCCTAGTTGTATGAAATTAATTCAGATTTAAATGAATAATTTATTCTTCCAATTATTTAACTCTATTTTAACTTGATCAAATCCTGTACCTCCCAAACTATTTCTAGACTTTACTACGTTAATAGGATTGAGTTTTTCAAAAATGTCCTCTTTAAATTCATTGTGAAATGTTTGAAATTCTTTTAAATTTAAATCTTTAAATAAAATATTTTTTGTTAAGCAATGCTTCACAATATCTCCAACTACTTGATAGGCCTCTCTGAAAGGAACCTCTTTAACTACTAAATAATCAGCCAAATCTGTTGCATTAGAAAAATCATTATTTACCGAATCCATTAACTTTTCAACATTAAATTCTAGTCCTTCATTCAATAAAATTGTCATAGCTTTTAAACACGAAGTGATAGTATCTACTGTGTCAAAAATTGGCTCTTTATCCTCTTGGAAATCCTTATTATATGAAAGAGGTACTCCCTTTATAATTGTTAATAATGATTGAAGATGACCGTACACTCGTCCAGTTTTACCCCTTATTAACTCTGGAACATCTGGATTTTTTTTCTGAGGCATCAAGCTACTTCCGGTAGCGCACTTGTCGGTTAATGTTGCAAAAGAAAACTCGTCAGTAACCCATAAAATTATTTCCTCCGAAATTCTACTTAAATGAGACATTACTAAAGCAGAACTTGAAGCGAATTCTATACAAAAATCTCTATCACTCACAGCATCAATACTATTTTTATAAATATTTTCAAACCCTAATTCTTCCGCAGTAAAATATCTATCTATTTTTATTTTCGTACCTGCTAAAGCCGCTGCGCCTAAAGGCGAAATGTTAACTCTAGCTCTAACTTCTTTGAGTCTTTCACGATCTCTTTGAAACATTTCAAGATATGCTAAGAGGTGGTGAGCAAAAGATAAGGGTTGAGCTCTTTGCATATGCGTATAACCTGGAATCAAGGTATAAATATTTGATTTTGCAATTAAATACAAAGATTTTTGTAACTCAGCTAATAAAGAATCTATATTATCGATTTTTTTTCTCAACCATAATCTAATATCTGTTCCAACTTGATCATTTCTACTTCTACCAGTATGCAATTTCTTTCCAGTTTCACCAATTAAATTAATTAATTTTTCTTCAATAGAATAATGAATATCCTCGGATGGGGCTCCAGGCAAAAATTTACCATCAATAAACTCTTGTTTTATGGTTTGTAAACCTTCAATAATCTTTTGAGACTCATTAATTGGCAAAACTTTTGTTTTACCAAGCATTTTGGCGTGGGCTATAGAACAATCTATATCTTCAAAAAATAATGTTTTATCAAAACTAATTGAAGCATTAAACTCCTCAATGAAAGGGTTCAAACTACTATTAAACCTATTACTCCAAACTTTGGACATATTAATTAAAAACTTTAGTTACTTCTAATAAAGCATTTTTTTATATATGTGACAAAAAATCTAATCTAACTGAAAAACTACTATTGAAGCATCATCTTCCAGTTGCCTATTTTTTCCAGTAAAATCATCTAATATTTTGAAAATCTTATTCAAAATTTCCTTAGATTTTAGTGATTGTTTACATAATTTAGAAAAGGATGTGATTAAACGTTCTTCGTCAAACCTTTCACCTAAAGGATTAGAAGCATCAGTCACTCCATCTGTGTAATAGAGAATTACATCGTTTTTATTTAATTGTGTATTGCCACATTGATATTCAGCATCATTTTGCAAACCAAGTACAAAACCTTCTGAATCGAGCTTTACAATCTTCTGCTCAGAACTTTTCCACAGCAAAGGAGGATTATGTGCAGCATTTGCAAACCTTAACTTTTTAGTTCTTGGATCGTAATCTGAATAAAATAAAGTTATAAATCTATGTGATTGGTCTAAATCATAAATAGCTAACTGATTTAAGTCATGTAATATTCTGTCAGGGGGCAGCCCAGTCAAAACCTCTGCTCTAAGCATTCCTCGTAACATAGTCATCAAAAGACCAGCAGGTATGCCCTTCCCCATAACATCACCGATCACTAAGGCCCATCTTGCCTTTTCTCTTCTCTTATCAGAGATATTTGGTTTCAAAGACATAAAATCATAATAATCTCCTCCTAATTGAAGAGCTGGTCTGCAGTGAGCAGCTAAGTCCACGCCAAAAATAATTGGACAATAATCAGGTAAAAGTTGCGATTGAATTTCTGCTCCAATAGAAATTTCTCTATCTACATTTTCATGATTTTTTTTTGTTTGGATTAACCAATAATTTTCTAATCCAACCGCCAAACAATTAATAATAAAATTTAGCTTTCTTTCATCGATTAAAGAATTATTTAAATTGTGATGATTAAAAGTATATACAAATCCCCTACATTTTCCTCGTGACAAAATTTTATAAGACTTAATCACATATTCTTTAAATCTATTATTTAAATCTTTTTCAAATAAATTTATTTCTTTTAGTCTATGATTTTTTGAGAAATCAAAATTTTTAAAATAATTTTTAATTTCATCATCAATTTTCAAATTTGTTGTATCCCCAGAAAATTGCAAATTTTCTTTCCATATTGCTCCCTTTTCATTAAAGAGAATTATTAAGCTTAACTGGTTATTAAAGGTATGTTTTAAAATTAAAGAAACATAATCTAGAAACCTTTTAATATTTGAAAAAGATTTTAAATAATAAGTTAAAGAGGATACTATTTCAATAAATTTATCATCCTTATCAAGTGATAATTTATGATCTTTTTCTAAAAATTTTTGAATTATGTCATTAGACAATAATTTTTTCTTTTTGTTATTTAACAAAACAAATTGAATATATAGGTATGTTTTAACATTAAAAGTAGATTAATAAATGAAATTGATTAAATTTTTATCTATCAGCAAGTAGAGCCTCAACAAACTCAAAGCTATTGAATGGTCTTAAATCTTTGATCCCCTCTCCAGCTCCAATAAATCTTATTGGCAAATTAACTTCTGCAGAAATAGCTAGAGAAACACCACCTCTTGAGGTTCCATCTAATTTAGTAATAATTGCACCGCTTAAATTTGCAGATTTTGCAAAACTTTTTGCTTGTTTTAATCCATTTTGTCCTTGACTAGCATCTAAAACTAATAATGATTCAATGATTGCATTAGGCACTTTTTTATCGATAATTTTTTTTATTTTTGATAATTCATCCATAAGATTATTTTTAGTTTGCAATCTTCCAGCAGTGTCTACAAGTAATAAATCACTATTACGTTTGTTTGCTGCATTAATGGCATCAAAAACCACTGCGGCTGGATCTGCATTCTTTGATTGATTAGCAATAACCTCAACGTTACTTCTTTCACCCCAAACCTGTAATTGTTCTACTGCTGCCGCCCTAAAAGTATCTGCAGCAGCAATTAAAGTTTTATAATTACTCTTTGATGAAAGATAAGCAAGTTTACCCAAAGTTGTAGTTTTACCAACTCCATTTACTCCAACTATTAACCAAACATTTAACTTACCTTTTTGTGGAACAAGAACATTCAATCCAGAGTTTTTTATTGGTTTTTCAATTATTGTTCGTAATTCATCTTTTAAAAATTTTATCCCTTCTTCACCACCAACAACTTCTTCATTTAATTTTTTTCTAAGAGAGTTGATAACCCTATCTGTTGAATCAATACCAACATCGGCCCTTATTAATAAAGTTTCTAAGTCATCTAAAGATTCTGGTGTGAGAGGATCATCTCCTAATTTATCTAATAATTCTGTTACAAAACCTTTTCTTGTTTCTTCTAGGCCCCTTCTCAATTTACTTAACCAATCGATTTCATCTATTGATATTTCATTTACTTTTTTGCCTTGAGCAGCTAATACCATTGCTGACCAAGTAAAATCCTCATCAAATTCTCCCAAATTAGATTCTGTTTCATTTTGTATTTTAGAAAAATCATTTTGATCAAATTCTTCTTTTAATTGCTCCTTTTGCGTTTCTAATTCTTTCTTTTGTAATTCTTTCTTTTGTAATTCTTGCTTTTCTTTTAATAAAGCATATGCTTGCGAAGCCCATTCTAGAGAATTATCAGATTCATTATTAGTCATAAATATTTTTAAATCGTATTTAATTAAATTATAAAAAATTATTGATTTATATCAAATAATTACTGCACCTTAACTCTTTGCAATCTCCTTAAAACTCCATTAATCATTTTTCTACCTTGTTTATCACTATATTTATTCGCTAAATTTACAGCCTCATCACATGCTACTGCAACTGGAGTATTCAAAAAATTAATATCAACATATGCTAAACGTAAAATATCCCGATCAATCCTAGGCAACCTTTTTAATCTCCATCCAACCATTACCTCATCAATTTCTGTATCAATTTTTTGTAAATTATTGACTATTTTTGTAATTCTATTTTTTACATCTTCTCTTATATCATTTTGATTACTTGAAACAATCAATTTAGGAAAATCTAAAGTAACTGAAAGTGAATTCATTACAGATTCAATTTTATGAAAAGCTTTCTTAAGTTCATCCCGGACATTTGCGAAAGAAGAATTACTACCTTCCTTTAATTCACTATCCAAAAGATTTTGCGATACTTTTTCTAAATCTGCTTCACAATCATCTAACTCATCTCTACAGTGATCTATTAAAGAATCTAATGCAGATTCAAAAACTTCTTCTATTTGAAATTGATTAAATGTTAAAACTTCCTTATCATTAATAAGACCTAGGGAAATTAAAGATAATTCTCTTGAGAGCGATCTATTATACATCAATTAATTAGATGAAGTATTTGTGGAAGCTCTTAACTGAGAAAATAATTTCGAGAATGTTGGATTTGAAGAATCATCTTTCTCATCAGGATTAACAATACCAACAGAAATAATTGTTCTAAAAGCATCCTCTACTGAAATATCAAGATCTTTTACGGAAGTTTCAGGAACTAATGTATACCATCCTGTTGTAGGATTAGGGGCTGTAGGGATGAAAACGCTTAGTAATTTATCATTTAATTCAGATTGCAGAGAAGGGCCAACATCACCAGTTACAAAACCAACGCTAAATAATCCCTCTCGCGGATATTCAACTAAAACAACTCTTCTAAATCTATTAGATTTATTACTCAAAAAAGTTTCCAGTAATTGTTTAAGAGTTTTATAAACAGCTCCTGCAACAGGAATTTTTGATAATGTACCTTCTCCAAATTCTAACAGCCACCTACCTACGAAATTTCTTGCCATCAACCCTATAAGTAAGATTGCCAATAAAGGAACTGTTAGACCTAGAGTTAAATTAATTAAATCTTGTAATAACGGGTTTAGTGTTATAAATGGATTAAGTTGTTTAGGCACAGAGGTTACTAATGTAAGCACAAATTTGCTAACAATAGAAGATAGCCAAATAGTTGTGGCTAAAGGTATAACCACTAATAATCCTGCTATAAGATCATTTTTTAAATCCTGTTGGAGCCTAGTTCCTAAGTTCGAATCTTGACCTTGAGTAGATTCAACCAAAATTAAAGTTCCTAATTTTATTTATGTTACTAATAATTTAACTTGTTTTACTTGATTGGGATATATTTATTTTTAATAAATTTAAATTAATCATTAGTTTCTCAATTTTAAAATACCATTTTATTTAAAAATAATTCATAATATAATTATGATAAGCATAAATGAAAAGGAAGAAGACTTTAGTATCAGGTTAAAAGAAAGAGCAATTGTAGAAGGTTTTGCTGTATCTGGAATAGCTTCAATAAAAAAAAGTTCTCGCTTGAAGCTAAGAAATAATGCACTTGAAAGATGGTTAGAGAATGGTTATCACAGTGATATGAAATGGATGGAAGCAGAAAAACGAAAGAACATTGAATCTTTATTAAAAGACGCTAAAAGCATTCTATCTGTAGGCTTTAATTATTTAAGTAAAGAGCATAAACAAAATACTAAATTTAAAATTGGAAAATTTGGTCAAGGAGAAGATTATCATAAAATCATTTATAAGAAATTAAAGAATCTGGGTAAGTGGCTTGATAATGAAATTCCAAACTGCAAATGGAAGATCTGTGTAGACACATCTCCTCTACTAGAAAAAGCATGGGCTGAAGAAGCTGGTCTTGGTTGGATCAGTAAAAATAGTAATCTTATAAATAGAGATTATGGATCTTGGATGACTTTAGGTTTTATGATTCTTACTAAAGATCTAACACCTGATAATCCTTCTAAATCTCTTTGCGGAAGATGTGAAAAATGTATTGAACAATGTCCCACAAATGCAATAACGGAGCCCTTTGTTATAAATTCTAATTTATGTATCGCTTACCATACTATTGAAAATAGAAATAAAAAACTTCCAGAACAAATTAAACAAAATTTAAATGGGTGGATTGCGGGTTGTGATATTTGCCAAGATGTATGTCCATGGAACAAATCCGTTCCTTTCAACGAAAGTATTGAAGCTGCACCAAAATCATGGCTTAAAAAGCTTGATGTTGAATCATTAAGTTGGAAAGAAGAAGAATGGAAAACAAAACTCCGAGGAAGTACATTAAGGAGAATAAAACCATGGATGTGGAAAAGAAATATAAGAGCAATAATAAAAAAATACTAAAAATATGAATAAACTTCTAATAAGATTATTATTTTTTTCATTAATAGCTGGATACTTATTTCGGATAGAAAATTTAAAAGCGCTAATACCTTATTACTATCAACCAACAATAAAAAATTTAAATCAAGATAGTCTATCTATCGGGAAAAAAGCTTATCAACTTTTATATTTTGGACAAATCAAAGATAGTCTAAATTTAGCAAGATTAGCTGTAAAAATTAATAGTACAAATGAGACTTTATGGATAATTCTTGCTGAAACACAAATGGCCAATAAGTTTTATAATGATGCATTAATTTCGCTAAAGAAAGCGCAAGAATTAAACCCTAAAATGGGTGAAATATATTTCGCTAAAAGTAGTATATATCTGAAACAATCTAAATTTAAAGAAGCAAAAAGTTCTTTGGAATCAGGGCTTAAAATTCTTCCAGAAAGCTTTAGATCAATTTTCCAATTAGGAAATATTTTATTAATGGAAAAAAAATATAAACAAGCAATAAAAGAATTTGACAAAGCAATAAAAATAAAAAAAGATTTTTGGCAAGCAATTAATAATAAAGGATTAGCATATTTTGAATTAGATCAAATAAGTCTTTCTATTATTTCTTTCAAAAAAGCCATTACTCTAGAAAAAAATGCAGAACCTTTGTTAGCATTAGCTTCATGTTTAGAAGCTCAAGATATTAAAACAGCAATATTGCTCGCAAAAGAAGCATTAATTAAAGAACCAAATTATGTTGATTATGATTATAGAAAAGAACAGCTATGGGGGCAGAAATTGCAAAATTCTACTGAAAAACTTTTCCAAAATACTAAACTAGCAAAAGAAATATTATTAGCGAAAACAAAAATAAATAAATCTTCCTAATTATTAATACTGGTAAATATTCATTTACCTATTAATCTTAATTTAGTTTATGAACGAGTATTGTAAATTTCCTACTAAATGACTAAGGAAAAATTCACTTCTATATCGCTGCAAGAAGAAATGCAACGCTCTTATCTTGAATACGCAATGAGCGTAATAGTTGGACGTGCCTTACCTGATGCTAGAGATGGACTAAAACCAGTTCAAAGAAGAATTCTTTTCGCAATGCATGAATTGGGACTTACTCCAGATAGACCATTTAGAAAATGCGCAAGGGTTGTTGGAGATGTATTAGGAAAATATCATCCTCACGGAGATCAAGCTGTCTATGATGCATTAGTCAGATTAGTTCAAGATTTTTCAACAAAAAATCCAACTCTTGATGGCCATGGGAACTTTGGCTCTGTTGATAATGATCCACCGGCTGCAATGAGATATACAGAAACACGTCTTGCACCAATAGCTCACGAATGTTTTTTAGGAGAAATTGGATCTGAAACAGTAAGTTACTCAAACAACTTTGATGGCTCACAGCAAGAACCAGATATATTGCCTGCTCAATTACCCTTTCTTTTATTAAATGGTTCTTCAGGTATTGCAGTTGGGATGGCTACTAATATTCCTCCTCACAATTTGGGAGAAATAGTTGATGGTTTAGTGGCTTTAATCAAAGATAAAGAAATAAGTGAATCGAAATTATCTAAAATAATATTAGGACCTGATTTTCCTACGGGAGGAGAATTAATTTACAATAATTCTATTAAAGAGGTTTATGAAAGCGGCAGAGGATCTATAACAATTAGAGGTGTAATTAAGAGCGAAGAAATTAATTTAGGAAAAGGCAAACATAAAAGAAATGCGCTAATTGTAACTGAACTTCCTTACCAAATAAGCAAAGCAGGTTGGATCGAAAAACTTGCAGAATTAGTAAATGCAGGAAAAATTGAAGGAATATCTGATATTAGAGATGAAAGTGATAGAGACGGGATGAGAATAATGATTGAATTAAAAAAAGATTCAAATCCAGAAATCATAATATCTAATTTATACAAAAAAACAGCACTGCAATCTAATTTTGGCGCAATATTTCTAGCTTTAGTAGACGGTAAACCTGTTCAACTTAATTTAAAAAACTATCTCAAATATTTTCTCGATTTTAGAGAAGAAACAATTAGAAAAAGAACTAATTATTTTCTAAAAATTGCATCTGAAAAACTTGAAATATTAGAAGGATTTTCAATAGCTACTAAAAATATTAGAAATATTATTGAAATTATTCAAAACTCCGAAAATGCAAGCGAAGCAAAATCACTATTAATAACACACTTACGTCTAAGTGATAAACAAGCAGATGCAGTTTTAAGTATGCCACTTAAAAAATTAACAAATTTAGAAAGAAAACAATTGGAAATTGATATGTCAGAACTAAATGAAAAAAAGAAATATCTCATTGATCTCCTTGCTAAAAGAAATCTGCTACTTGATACTTTAATAAAAGAACTTTTATATTTAAAGAAAAAATTTAATATAAAAAGGAAAACAAAAATCTTAAAAGATATTAACCAAGAAGAAGAAATAGATACTATTAATAATCAAATATTAGAAGAGCTTATAATTAAAAAAACTAAAATTTCAATAGATAATAGATTTTACTTAAAAAAAATACTTTATGGCAATTATAAAAAATTATTGGAAAATGAAAATAAAATTATCGATAATAAAAATATTAAAAAGTTTATATGCGAAATCAATAAAAATCTAAAAATTATTGGAATTACCTCTTCAGGAAAGATTCTTCAACTTGATTGGAAAATAAATATTAATACTGAATATAAACTAGATAAAAAAGTATTAGGCAATATAAATCAACAAGAAATTGTAAATTTTCATCATTTAGATACTAATGTAAAAAGTTATATATGCGTTTTAAGTTCAGATGGAAGATTTAAAAAAGTTTTTTTTGATGAAGATATGAAAAAAAGTACTAGAGTATTTTCAATTTCAAAATTAAAACTTTCTACTAAAATAATTGATTCATTTATTTATAGTAATGAACAAAAATTAATAATATTAACTTCTATTGGTAGGCTTTTTAAATTTGATTTATCTAATAAATACTTAAATCCTATTACAAAACAATCACAAGGATTATTATTAGTTAATCTTTTACCTACAGAAAAAATAGTTTCTTGTTGTAAAGGTAAAATTAAAGATATCCTTTATTTAGTTTCGAAAAAAGGAAAGTTTTTTCAATTAAAACTTGATGATATTTATGACGCCTACAATTCTAAATTAGGCTATATTAATGAAAAAATACAGCTTAATAATGACTATTTTATAAAAATTCTTCCAAGTAATCAGTACGTTGACATTGAAACTAATAAAAATAGATCGGCAAGATTAAATTTAAACGAATTAGGCTCAAAAACTAATAGAAATATGCTTAAAATTGAATTCCTTAATCTAGAGAAAGATGAATATCTTGAAAGCTGTTCCCGTCTAGAAAAATTTATAAGTTAAGATTTATATTCATCTTCAACCCATTTAAGATACTCATTATTTACTGTTCCAGTAACATAGAAACCAGTAAAACAACTCATTTCTAAATCTTGAACTGAAGATTCATCAATTATAGCTTTTCTTAAGTTGTCAACACTTTGGTATACAAGATTATCAATTTCTAGCTTTTCTGCTATTTCAATTATTGTTCTATCATGAGCTATTAATTCGTCTCGATTGGGCATATTAATTCCATAAACGTGAGGAAATCTCACTGGAGGAGCTGCAGAAGTAAAAAAAACTTTATTTGCTCCAGCATCCTTTGCCATTTGGACTATTTGTTTTGAAGTAGTACCTCTTACAATAGAATCATCTACTATTAATACATTTTTATTTTTAAATTCAGTGCTCATAGCATTCAACTTTTGCCTTACCGATTGTTTACGTTTTTGATGTCCAGGCATTATAAAAGTTCTACCAACATATCTATTTTTAAAAAATCCTTCTCTATATTCGATACCTAATTGCCTGGCTACTTGCATTGCCGCCGGGCGAGAAGAATCCGGAATAGGCATGACAACATCCACATCTCCTGAATTTATTTTTTGCTTAATTGTTTCAGCTAAATAATCACCCATTTTTAAGCGTGCTTGATAAACAGAAATTCCGTTCATCACTGAATCTGGTCTAGCTAAATAAACATATTCAAATGCACAAGGAAATAACTTTGGATTTTCTGAACATTGCTTTGAATAAAACTCACCATTATGACTTATGAAAATTGCCTCACCAGGTGCTACATCTCTTACAACTTGATAATCATTATTTTCTAATACTAATGACTCACTTGCCACCATCCACTCTTCTTTTTTTGTAGTAA
>MDTB01078507.1_pt1 | contig 11280 bp, 13 predicted proteins | sample 811161 | NCBI WGS metagenome assembly MDTB01 (sample SAMN05326650, study PRJNA326480) | marine metagenome | isolation source: seawater | place: Mediterranean Sea | collected 2009
AGACGAAGTAGCTGGTATGGATGTAGGCACAGGAACTTCATCAGCAACTACACAATTTACACTAGACAGTTTTGCAGCAGCTACATTTAGAACTGCCAAATATCTATTACAAGTTGTAAATACAACAGATTCAGATTATCAATCACTAGAAATAGTTATGTTCCATGATGGAACAACAGTTTATTTAACACAGTACGCTTCTATATTTGACAATGGTGCACAAGCAACATTCGATGCAGATATAAGTGGTGGTAATGTAAGATTAAGAGTAACTCCTGCTTCAACAGATAGTATGAGTTATAAGTTCATTAGAACAACAATAGAGGTATAAAATGGGACAAAAATTAGACTTTAACATCGAAGACGCAGGTATTAAGGTGGATGGAACACAGGTTATTGACTCCAGTAGAGGATATCAAGGAAGTGTTGCATCATCTAAACTTGGGTCTGGTACTATTAGTGCCGACAGACTTCCTTACACAATAACACAAACTGCTCCTTCTAATGTAGGAAGTACAAGTAGCGGTCATATATGGTTTGTATATTCGAGTTAAGATATGGCACTATACATCAATGACAGTGGAACACTTCGCCAAATATCGTTTTTAGCGTTAAATGATAGTGGTACGCTTCGCAGAATAAATGAAGTATATGTAAATGATAACGGCACACTAGCTGGGCCGTTTACCATTACGCACCAAACTTCTAGAAATACTGCAACAAGTACTTCTACAATCAGTGGTGTACAAGAAACTTCTTTTGCTACTACAACTACTTTTAACACTACTCAAGATACTATAACTGCCTTTGATACAAGTAGAACAACTATATTTAATACAACACAAGCAACAGAGACAAGTAGAACAACAGCCTTTGATACAACAACTGCATTTACTACAACAACTGCGTTTACAACGACTACAACATTCAATACTACTCAAAGTACTACAACAGCATTTAATACAACAACAGCTTTTACTACCACTACGACATTTAATACATCGCAGTCTACAACTACTGCATTTAATACAACAACAGCTTTTACTACCACTACGACATTTAATACTTCACAAGGTACAACAACAGCATTTACAACAGTAACGGCATTTAATACTACAACCACTTTTAATACAACACAAAGTACTACAACTGCATTTACAACAACAACAGCATTTAATACTACGACTGTTTTTAATACAACACAAAGTACTACAACTGCATTTACAACAACAACTACTTTTACTACTACAACAACATTTAATACAAGTAGAAGTACAACAACGGCATATAACACTACAACGACCTACACTACTTCATATGACACAGTGATAAGTACAAGTAGAAATACATCATTTGCCACAAATACAGCAAGGAATACAAATACATCTCAGTCAACAACTAGAACTACAACGTTTACAACTACAACAGCATATCAAGCTAATACTTCATTTGCTACAACTAGGACTACAACGTTTACAACTACAACAGCATATGAAGCTAATACTTCATTTGCTACAACTAGGACTACAACGTTTACAACTACAACAGCGTATATAGATAATACATCTTTTGGTACTTCTAGAATTACAACCTTTATCACAAGTACAGCATATATAGATAACACTTCTTTTGGTACTGCATTTACAAACAATACAACAAGAGGAACTTCTAGAAATACAAATACAACTCAAGCAACAAATACAAGTAGATCTACAGGATTTACTAATAGTACAGGATTTACAAATAATACAAATACAGCAAGAAGTACCTCATTTGCTACAAATACGTCTAGAATTACATCATATATAGACAATACATCATTTGCTACAAATACATCTAGAAATACAAATACATCTAGAGAGACAAGTTTTATTACTTTTCAAACTAGAAATACAGCTTTTATAGATGCTACAAGTTACATAACAACATTTTTTACCTTTGATGACCCTAACGAACAACGTGGTGGAGACAATACCACTAGAAGTACCACTAGAAATACAAATACATCTAGACAAACGTTGTTTGGACAAGCAGATTCTCGTAGTACAAGTTTTACAAATGCTACAGCCTTTACAAATAATACGACTCGAGCAACAAATACTTCAAGATCTACAAGTTTTACAAACAACACAGCAAGAATTACATCTTTTATAGCTGCTACAAATACAGCAAGAAATACAAATACATCAAGAATTACAGCATATATAGATAATACTTCTTTTGCAACAGCAACTAGTTATAGTACAACATTTGCTACAAATACATCTAGAAATACTTCACAAGCAACAAATACGGCAAGAGGTACAAATACATCACAGTCAACAGCATATAATACAACACAAGCAACAAATACAGCAAGAAATACAAATACAGCGCAGTCAACAAGTTATAATACTGTAAGAATATCAAATACTTCACAAAGTACAAATACATCACAGTCAACAAGTTATAATACTGTAAGAATATCAAATACTTCACAAAGCACAAATACCTCGCAGTCTACATCGTTTATTACAACATTTACAACTTCTACAGCATATATTGATAACACATCACAGTCAACAACATATGAAACAGCTTATATTACAAGTAGAATAAGTAGTAGAGCAACAGGTACAAGTAGAACTACAACTACAACCTTTAATACTTCACAAGGTACACTAACAAGTAGAGCGACTGCATCAAGTAGAGATACTGTATCAACATTTGCAACATCACAGTCTACTGCTTCAAGTAGAAGTACTGGTTCAAGTAGAGATACAACTACAACGTTTAATACAACACAAGCTACAGTAACAAGTAGAAATACAGGTACAAGTAAATCTACAACTACAGTATTTGCAACTTCACAAGGAACAATTACAAGTAAATCAACTGGTACAAGTAAATCTACAACTACAGTATTTAATACAACACAAGGAACAATTACAAGTAGAACTACTGGATCAAGTAGAGATACTACAACAACATTTAATACAACACAAGCTACTGCGTCAAGTAGAAGTACTGCATCTTCAAGAAGTACAGAAACTTCTAGAACAACAGCATTTAATACTACTACAACATTTAATACAAGTAGAACAACAACATTTGGTACAGATAGAACTACAACTACAACCTTCAATACAACAAGGTCTACAGATACAACAATTACTACTGACCACTTAACCACAACGGTATTTAATACATCTACCGTTGTATATGAAAGAACAACAGCCTCTCAAGCGGGAACTCTATTTGATACAGAAGTTTCTAGCTTAGAAGACTATGGATTCTCGTTCTGGGATGGCTCAAAATGGAGCGAGAGCAATTAATGAGCGAATTTAAAAAAGAAAAGGATATAACACCAGAGTATCTTAATAGAAAAATGGAAAGTATGATGCATGCTTTATACGATTCAATAGAAGAATCAGAAAAAAGAATGAGAATAATGGAAAAACAAATATTTGAGTTAAAGCGTGATAAAACCGAAGAATAAATTAGAAGCATTAACAATAAATGAAAGTTTAGGAGATATACCCACTCATTTTATGAAGTCAGGTTCTTCTTATAGACCAATTAGTGATTTAGAGGGATTAGCAGAATTTAGAAAAAGAATAATTCCTGAAAAACATAGAGGTAGTCCTTTTGAATATGATATTTGGTTTAATACAAATGCAATAAGTACAATACAAAAATGGTTGTATACAGATTTTCTTGGTAATGGTATATACATAAGAGTACCCAGTATAGTAATTAATAATAGGTTATTTAAAAGCATTGTTGCTTCAGACATAAAAATAGACGAAGAAAGATGCAATAAAATTGTAAATAATTTTCATAATAAGTATACTCTTGGAACTAACTTAGAGTATTATGATAAAGTAGCATTTTTACCAGGTACTAATATACTTGCAAAAGGCAAAACACTACATTGGGGCAGACTTAGACACTGTGTAGAACAAGGATTTAAAATTAAACCACATCCAATTACTCAAAAAGTATGGATAGCAAAGTTAAAAGAAGATTTTGGAGAAGACACAGTACTTGACAAAAAACTTGGAGGTTTTGAATTACTAGCTAATTGTAAACAGTGTGCTACAATGCAAAATAGTGAAATGGGACTTATGGCACTTATGTTAGACAAAGATTTAAGTTTAATATCTCATAGAAGGGAAGACAGAGAAAAAAATCTTTGGACATACGAAAGCATATATGAAACAATAGCAAATACAAATGCAAAAAAATCGCTGATGAAAATATTTTCAGCAAAGAACTCAGGAATAATCTTTAGTTTCGATAAAGATGGAGAAGAAAGATTAAATAACTATCTCAATAATTTTTGGGAATATAAGGTAATAGACGGATGATTGAATTAGTAACAAAATATAAAAAAGACTGGAGTATGTTCACTTTAGCTTCTTTAATCGATAAAGACGGTTTTCGTCTGCATCTTTTCATCCATAAAGAAGATTGGAATACAAGAGAAGTAGACTGGATACTAGAGAACTTTCAAAATGTAAAAGTTTATGAAGCATGGTGGAGAGAAGAAGATGTATCTAGAATGACATTTTTCTTAAAAGATTACTGGAAAGATAAAGGCGGACTTGCAAAACGAATAATAGTATGGGATGGACCTAGAATTTTTAATCGTGCAATTGATAGTGGTGATATACCACCTGCAACTTTTTTCAAAGCATCAATTTCATTTTTAAGTAGAGATTTAGTTTTTGATAAACATCCAAATATAGGACATTATTACGACATTCTTCGTATACCACGAAAAACTCATCAAGGCATACCTTACATTGATAAAAATATAGTGTTATTAAACTATGATAGGTTATCTGAATTTGAAAATAGAGATTTATTTTTTACAAGACAAGTTGACCCAAAGAATCAAGGTAGAAGACCTTACATTGACACTCAATTACTAGCTACAAATGATAATGCTTTCTTTGAAGCATTGAGTTTCTACAAACATTCTTGGTCACCAATTTATGTTAATGGTAGATTAGACCAGCTTGTTGAAAGAGATGCAATCCCAGCAAAAGAATTATTAGACTATAATGTCATGTTGAGAAAGTCTTGGAGTATAAATATAGAACATAGATATCTCTCAAGAGAATACTTAGAACTAAGTACAGGTGTTCAGTTAGCAGTTCCATGGGATTGTTATACTTCTCTGATTGACAGAATCCCCTTAAACTTTAGAAATGCTAAATTAAATGAAATACTTTTACAAAAAGCAGAAAAACAAAAAGCAATCGCAGGAAAACTTGTTAAAAGAGGATTTATATTAGGAAAGGTCTAAGCTACCCTGATTTAAGTCTGATAATATTTTCCAATCAATTATACCTCTATTAAATAAATCAAGTACAATCTCCTTCTCTTTCTGAGAATGGGGATTGTATGTTTGAGAGTTCATTGGAATGTGCCAACTTGTAGGATTCCCGAATCCAGCAGTAATTGGAATAGATTTAGAGAAAAAATCAAACCCTACCAATGTAAGAGTAGAAAAATTTATTTTCTGTAAAAAATATTGAATTGTAATGAAACCTGCACTTGGTCGTTGTCCATCAGTCTCACCGTTTTTAGCTCCCACTAAATCAAATATACTCATTATCTCTTTATCCGAAAACATTTCAATAACTTCAAAATTGGGATAATGGTCAGGAATTATATCAAGGTGTATACGAGAACGATTGAATAAAACAGGAATGTTTTTAGGATAAAAGTTTCGTTTGATATATCTTAGAAACCCAGTTACCCAAATGTCAGTACGCTTACCAATACTATCCCAATTTTCATTTGTGGGAACACCATTTCCAAATCTTACTATTGTATCAAAACTTTCAATATAGTCAGCAAGGTCATGTTGTAACATCTCAACAGAGTTGCCAACTAATACTATTCGTTTTCCTTCTGTAAGTTTGCGTAAATTTTCTTCCATTCGTTAGAGTATCCTAGATTATCGTGAATATCATGCCACGGTCCTCCATCAGTAAAGTGAACTGCTTTTGGATGTGGAAATAAATAGTAATTTATCATAGCATTATATTCTGCAGGTAAACTACCAATAGTGTCCGCCCAATTCATTTCATGTAAAGCACCCGCTGGGGCTTGGTTTACATACTCTGGAGTAAGAGTTCTACATTTGCCATTATCAAATAACATAAGTGATGACCAATATTTCTTAGGATAAGATAGATTTGGTTTGTTATTCATTTTTGTAGTAGGAGATAAAAAGGTTGGGTGTTGAACACAGTATACGGATTTACCGCAATTTGTGTAGTTAAATAACTCGGCAGGGTCACATTTCCACATGAAATCACTATCACAGAAAAGTGAAAAGCCTGAGTACATAGAAAGATAAGGAACAAGAAACCGTGTAAAAGCAAATTCTGTACTTTCATTTTGAAACGGTCTCTTGTATATTCCTTGCATTTGTAAATCATCAAGCATCAAAGGCGTAATGGTATGGCTACGATTGTATCTTCTAATACTTTCCCTACATACTTCGTATGCTTCGGGTTGTTTTGAATCGTAGCCTATATAAATTACCATTAGTCGTCCTTTAAACTTTGACCTAAATCATTAACGTATGCTTGTCTAGCAGTTTTTATAGCTGCTCTTTCATTATCAAGGTCTGCTAACTTTACGTCGCAGTATTGAATTGCGTGATGTAATGCTTTTTGGTCGTTGTTAAAAGAATCGACATCGTGTTCGACACCATCAATTGTAATAGTACTCATTTAAATATATCCTGCCAGTTTCCTTGTGTACTAGCCTTAGCATACTCGGTAGCACGATTTTCAAAAAAGTTGGTATGCTCAACTGCATTTATTTGCATATCAATCCATGGAAGTGGATTAACTGTACTATGGAATATTGCTTTCATACCAAGACCGAGTAATCGTCTATCGGCGATGTATCTTATGTATTCTTTTACTTCCTTCGCTGTTAAGTCAGGTATGTCTGCTTTATCGAAACAAACATCAATAAATTTATCTTCTAATTCAACAACGCGTTCTGCTGCACAATATATTTCATATTTTAGTTTATCTGTCCATATATCTGGATTTTCTGCAATAAAAGTTCTAAAGAGTTTTGATAGTCCTTCAACATGAAGTGACTCGTCTCTTATTGACCATGTAACTATCTGACCCATACCTTTCATAAGATTGTGTCGAGGATAGTTCAAAAGTATAGCAAAACTACTAAAGAGTTGTACTCCTTCTGTAAAACCACTATAGACTGCCATGGTTTTTGCAATCTCATGTGGAGTATTCATATTAAAATCAGTTAAGTACTCATGCTTTTCTGCCATAGCTTGTATCTCAAAAAATTCTGTGTACTGCTCATCTGATTTGCCTAAACTTTCCAAAAGTAAAGAATATGCTTCTTGATGTACTGCTTCCATAGCAGCATAACTTACTAGCATCATTCTTATTTCTGGTTGTTTAAATGTTGGTAGATAATGTTTTGCATAACCGCAACATACATCTACATCTGCTTGGGTAAAGAACTTAAATATGTTATCAATTAATACTCTTTCCCCTTCACTTAATTTTTGATTATAATCTTTTATATCATCCTGTAATGGCACCTCATCTGGAAGCCAATGCATTTGTTGTTGTTTTTTGTAAAACTCAAATGCCCACGGATATACAAAAGGCTTATAATAATCTCTTTCTGTTAATAAATTCATTTAGCCCTCACAACTTAGACAATCTGATTGCTCAAAGATTATCTCTCTTTTAGCCAAAGAAGCAACATTATCAGCTCTGCTGATTGCTTCACTTCTAAGGTAATATAATGTTTTTAAATCTTTTGCCCACGCTAACATATGTACATTATGTAAATCACCTTTGTTAACATCAGGTGGGAAAAATAAGTTTACACTTTGTGATTGACAAATAAATGGTTGTCTCATGGAAGCGTGTTCAACTACCCAAGATTGATTAATCTCAACAGCAGTTTTAAATACATCTTTCTCCCAATCATCTAATATATTTAGATGTTGTACACTACCTTTATTTGCCACTATACTTCTCCAAGTTTCTTCATATAGTTCATCAGTATTTACTCTTTCTTTGATAATTTTATCAAGAAATTTATTTTTTACTAAATTACTTCCTGTTTTTGTTTTCTGCGTATAAGCATTTGCTCTATACGGTTCAATACTTGGACTTGTATTACCACAAAGAATACTCGAACTTGCATTTGGAGCGATAGCTAATAGATGTGCATTTCTTACAGATGCAGTATCATCATCAGGACATGCTCCTCTTTCTACAGCAAGTTGCCTTGTAGTAATGTCTGCCATATTTTTTATATGTTCAAACATTTCTAAGTTAAGTGCGTTTGCCATACCACTTTCAAAAGGTATATTTTGTTTTTGCAAGTATGCATGGAAACCCATTGCGCCAAGTCCAATGCTTCTCTCCCGCATAGCACTAAATTTAGCTTTTTCAAGTTGACTAGGTGCATGGTTAATAAAGTATTCTAATACATTATCAAGCATACGAATTAAGTCTGGTATAAATGCCTTGTGGGTTTTCCACTCATCATAATACTCTAAATTTACAGAAGAAAGACAACATACTGCCGTTCTTTCTTCATCAGTAGCAAGAGTAATCTCACTACATAAGTTACTGTGATGTACTTTTAATCCTTTTCTTTTTTGAAAGTCTGGAAGTCCATTTTGCACAGCATCTTCAAACATAACGTAAGGCTCGCCAGTTTCCATTATATTTTGTAGAATTTTTACCCATAATGCTCTAGCACTTACTCTTTTTACTACTTGTTTTGTATGAGGATCAATTAATTCCCAACTATCATCAAAGTCTTCTTCCTTAGCTGCCCTATGGATTAACTCCATAAAGCTATCAGGAATAACAACGCTATGGTGTAAGTTAAGAAACTTTCTATTCGAGTCCCCTCCTGTTGGTTTTCTTCCATCTAAGAACTCCTCTATTTCGGGATGTGACATATGTAGATAAGCTGCATAACTACCCCGTCTAGTTACACCTTGTGAAAATGCAAGCATTTCAGCATCTACAACTTTTACAAATGGTATAACACCAGTAGACTCAGAACCTTTAGATGTTTTACTTCCTGCAGAACGAACATCTGACCATGAGCCACCAATACCACCACCAAATGATGATAAGAAAGCATTTTCAGTAAAATGATCTGTAATACCCTCTCTGCTATCATCAACATAATTTAAGAAGCAACTGATTGGAAGACCTCTACGAGTACCTCCATTTGATAGCACAGGTGTTGCAAACATAAACCATAACTGACTTACATAATCGTAAAGTCTTTGTGCATGGTCATCATCATCTGCAAAAGTCTCAGCTGCACGAGCAAATGCTTCTTGTGGTGAACTTTCACCAGGTATCATATACCTATCTTTTAGAGTTGCATGTGCAAACTCATCCAGTAGAGAATCTCTACTATAATCTATCTTCACTGACATAATTTTCTACCAATCCTATAATTTCTTGCCCATGTCCAAGCACTGCGCCTTCGACATCGTATGTTAAATCCATGAGTTTTACTCCTCTTTCTAGTCCATCAGTTCCAAACTCATTTAAGTTTTGAATGTACTTGTACTTTCCTTCAAGAGGCAAACTCGCCATAATATCAAATATATCTCCATACTGTTCTATGAGTTGAGTAGCTCTTTTAGGGCCGACTCCATCTACTCCTGGAACATTATCTCCTTTATCTCCTGTAAGCGTCTTGTAAGTCAAGAAGTACTCAAGGTCAAAGTCATAATGCTCATCCCAGTTATGGACAGTTGTTTCTTTTCTAGTTACAGTCGAAAAACGACTAATTTTTGGGTCAACTAGTAAATCCCAGTCTTTATCTGATGATATTAACCAAATCTCATCGAGACCTAACTCTTCTCTATTTTGACAGATAAGAGCAGCTATATCATCAGCTTCTACTCCTGCGTACTTAAGAGTTAGATATCCCTTGCTTTTGAGATTAGTCATTGTATCACTAAACTCTGCAAGAAACATTTCAAACTCTTTTGCTTCTTCAGGTGTTTGTTCTGCATATCGTTCTTTACGATTTGCTTTGTACTCTGGATAGATTTCTTTACGATAGTTACTACCGCCATCGCCTAAGACGACTATCTCTCCACAGTTATAGGACTTTGCCAAGGATTGAACTGTTCTTACATAATCATGTTCGAAGTCGTTGTTTCCTTGATGTTTCCATCGAAAAGCTAGATTGAGTCCATCAACAATCAACAAGTTCCCATTCGGGATCGGCTTTCCATGGCTCGTAAATTGTATTGCCATTTGTAAATTTTACCTTTTGTGTTTCTAAAAATTGTTCGGCAAAGGTGACATAGCACCCTAACCAGTTTATATACATATGTTTTTTGTACTGTGGCTTTCTTGTCGTTGCCACATACCACTGTGAGTGGTTTTCTTTGAAGATTAGTAGTGGCTCTTGTTTCATTTCTTCGGCTTGTTTACAAAGTTTTGACCACCAAGTCACAAATACATTACTCTTTTGAGTAAATATTTTATGGTTAAATGCCATATCTTTATAATGCTTAATTTCTATTGTGAACAAGTTATGTTTATGTTCTACATATAAGTCGCCTTTAATTTTACCTGAGCCACTACCTGGAGTTTGTACAAAGTCTTCACCAGTTATTCTTTTTAACATGGCTGCCGCTTTTAATTCTGCGTCATGCCCTTTGCGTCTTGAATTAACCAATCAATTTCTCCAGTTCTGTGTAACCTCCAATCTTCTCGCCATCCACAATAATTTGTGGAAATGTACGAGCTGTGGGAAATAGTTCTCTAACATCAGTTGCTTGAAACTCTTCTCCCATCATGTTGTATACTACTTCATGTCCTTTTCTTTCTGCAAGACCTTTTGCTTTTACACAATAAGGACAGTTTGGTATACTATATATTTCTATTTTCATTTTGGCATACCTCCTTCTATGAATTTGCCAATAGTTTCTATTTCTTGTTCTGACAACATTCCTGCTTGAGCCCACATTGTAGAACTCATAGCTCCTACTTCTCCTCTGTTCTTGTAAGTAGTAAGTCTATCAATAATGTAGTCTGAGCTTCTTCCTGCAAGTGCTGGAAATACTGCCATACCTTGACCTTCATTTCCATGACATGCAGCACAACCTGCCCATAGACTTCTAATTGATGAGAACTCATCTGTAGCTGCAAGTGCTTGCTTTTTCTTTTCAATTTCTGCAGGAGTTCCATTAATTGCAACATACTCTGCATAACATTCCCCGTAACAAGC
>MDTB01048270.1_pt1 | contig 11279 bp, 7 predicted proteins | sample 811161 | NCBI WGS metagenome assembly MDTB01 (sample SAMN05326650, study PRJNA326480) | marine metagenome | isolation source: seawater | place: Mediterranean Sea | collected 2009
AGATTATAGAGTAAACTCAATAGGAGTGTAGCTCAATTGGTAGAGCGCCGGTCTCCAAAACCGGAGGTTGGGGGTTCGATTCCCTTCGCTCCTGCCAACAAAGTTTGAAATTATGAAAAATCCTTTAAAATTTATACAGGATGTAAAGCAGGAGGCATTCAAAGTTACTTGGCCAACTGCGAAAGAAACAGTTCAGGGTGCACTTATGGTGTTTGCCATGGCTGTTCTTGCATCTCTGTTTTTTTTATTATTAGATCAAATTTTAAAGTTTTTACTCGACATAATTCTTAAGATAAGCATATGATGAAAAATTGGTATATAGTTCAATCTCATTCAAGTTTTGAAAATAAAGTTGCTCAATTAATTAAAGAAGAAGCTGAAAAAGCAAAAATATCTGAAAAAATTGAGGAAATCATTGTTCCAACCCATGACATTACAGAAGTTAAAAGAGGAAAAAGGGTTCAAAGGAAAAAAAAATACTTCCCGGGATACGTTCTTATAAAAAGTGAAATGGATAATAATTTGTATCACATGATTAAAAATCTAAAAAAGGTAAGTGGTTTTCTTGGATCGCAAGGAACACCAATACCAGTATCCGATAAAGAAATTGAAAAAATTTTAGGTCAGATTAAGGATGGTGTTGCACAACCTAAATCAGGTGTTGAGTATAGCGTTGGTGAAAAAGTTCAAGTTATAGATGGACCTTTTGCATCATTTAATGGAATGGTTGAAGAAATTGACGAGGATAAATTACGATTAAAAGTTTCTGTATTAATATTTGGACGTCCAACACCAGTCGACCTCGAATATAATCAAGTAGAAAAGGTAAGTTAATGGCAAAAAAAGAAATTAGTGGATATGTAAAATTACAAATTAAAGGTGGTCAAGCAAACCCTGCTCCTCCGGTAGGACCTGCATTAGGTCAAAGGGGAATTAATATTATGGAATTCTGCAAAGCTTTTAATGATAAAACAAAGTCATTTGCCGGAAAACCTGTTCCAGTAATAATTACCGTTTATAAAGATAAAAAATTTGATTTTGTAATAAAATCACCACCTGCATCACATTTTATAAAAGAGACAATGAAACTTAAAAGTGGTTCAAAAGAACCAGGTAGAAATATAATAGGCTCTATTTCTAAACAAAAACTTAAAGAAATAGCAGAAAAAAAAATGGATGATTTGAATGCTCATGATTTAGATGAAGCAGTAAAAATAATCGCAGGATCTGCTAGATCAATGGGTATAGAGGTAAAGGATTAATGAAATCAAAAAGATACAAAAAACTTCCTATAAATACAAAAGAAATGCAATCAGTTTCTTTGAATAATATTTTAAGTCAAATTAAGACAAATTGTACAACTAAGTTTGATGAGTCTATTGATTTAAGTTTTAGAATTAATAATAAACAAAAAAAAAGTGAAATAAATCTAAGAACAGTTGTAAATATGCCTGGAGGTACAGGTAAGTCAGTGAAAGTAGCAGTTGTTTGTGAAGATACCAAATATGAGGAAGCTAAAAATGTAAATGCAGATATAGTTGGTGGTGATGAATTAATTGAGAAAATTAAAAATGGAGATTTAAATTTTGAAAAATTAATATGTACACCTTCAATGATGATTAAACTTTCAAAGCTTGGCAAAGTATTGGGCCCAAAAGGGTTAATGCCAAATCCAAAACTAGGGACTGTCACCAACGATATAGCAAAAGCTGTTAATGAAGCAAAGGCAGGCCAGGTTGAAATAAGGAATGATAAAGATGGAAATATTGGTTTAAGCATTGGAAAAAAATCATTTGAAGATGAAAAATTAATTAAAAATTATAATGCTGTAATAGAATCACTAGAAAAAGAAAAATCTAATTTAACAATTAAAGGTGATCTTGTTAAACAAGTTTTTATTACATCTAGTATGGGTGTGTCTTATAAAATTAAAATGGATAAGAGTTTATAATTATGATGAATAAAAAACAAAAAAAATTGTACATTGAAGAAATGACAACTCAATTTGATAAATCTGAGGCAGTTATAGTTGCTCACTATCAAGGATTGAATGTTACTCAGTTGGATGATCTAAGAAAAAGAATGAGAGAACATGGTATAAAATTTAAAATAACAAATAATAGAATCACAAAATTAGCGCTAGAAAAAACAAAGTGTAAGGATCTTTCTGATTTATTCTCAGGACCAACAGCTGTTGCTCTATCTGAAGATGCAATAACATCAGCTAAAATTTTGACAAAATTTTCAAATGAAAATGAAAATTTAAAAATATTGGGTGGAATTATGGGGCATGATATTTTAGATGTTGTTGGAGTAAAAAATGTAGCGACTTTGCCATCATTAGAGGAGGCTAGAGCTAAAATAGTAGGTATTCTTAGGTCTCCAGCACAAAAGATCGCAAGTATTTTACTTGCACCGGCTTCAAAAATCGCTATTTTAGCGCTCGAAAAATCAAAAAAATAACTAGGAACAAATTAAAATTATTATGGCTGACTTAAATAAAATTATAGAAGATTTATCAAGCTTAACTGTCGTTGAAGCGGCAGAGCTTTCAAAACAATTAGAGGAAAAATGGGGGGTAACAGCTGCTGCTGCAGTTGCTGCAGCACCTGCAGTATCTGGTGGAGATGCTCCAACAGAGGAAAAGGATGAGTTTACTATCATGTTAACAGCAGCTGGAGATAAAAAAATTAATGTTATTAAAGAAGTTAGGGCTGTAACAGAGTTAGGATTGAAAGAAGCAAAAGATTTAGTAGAAGCTGCACCTAAAGAAGTGAAATCAGGTGTAAATAAAAAAGATGCAGAAGAAATAAAAGCTAAGCTAGAAGCAGCAGGCGCAACAGTAGAACTAAAGTAATTAACTAATAGAAAGAAACTAATTACTGAATTGTTTATACATTCAGTAAACCATATTTATGGAATTATCTTTTACAGAAAAAAAAAATATCAGAAAAAGTTTTGGAAAATTAAAAGAAAGTTTATCTATACCTAATCTAATTGAGGTTCAAAAAAATTCATATAAAGAACTAACTGACTTCAAAGGAGGTGTAGAACAGCACTTAGTGAAAGGATTTCATAGAGTTTTCAAAAGTATTTTTCCAATAGAAGATTTAAATGATAAAGCAACACTTGAATATGTATCTTATAGACTAGAAAAACCAAAATTTGATGTAGATGAGTGTATAACTAGAGGTTTAACTTATTCTGCTGCTCTTAAATGCACCTTAAGACTTGTTGTTTATGAAATTGATCAAGAAAATAATACTAAAGATATTTTATCTGCCAAAGAGCAAGAAGTTTATATGGGAGAAGTTCCTATGATGACGCATAGTGGTACTTTTATTACAAATGGTGTTCAAAGAGTAGTTGTAAATCAAATGCACAGAAGTCCAGGTGTCTTTTTTGACCATGACAAAGGAAAATCTCATGCAAGTGGAAAGTTATTATTTAATTGTCGAGTTATACCCAATAGAGGTTCTTGGTTGGATTTTGAATTTGATGTTAAAGATTTTTTATACTTCAGAATTGATAGAAAGAAAAAAATTTTTGTATCAACTTTACTACAAGCTCTAGGTTATTCAAAATCTGACATAGTAAATGAATTTTATGATAAAGAGATTTACACTTATGACGAAAGTACCAAAAAATGGAAAGTAAAATTTGACCCTGAAAACTTCAAAGCAAAAAATTTTGCAGAGGAAATTATAGATGCAAAAAGTAAAAAAACTTTAATAAAAGTTGGGGAGCAAATTAATTTTCTAACAGCTAAAAAATTAGAAAATGAGGGATTAAAAGAAATACTGGTATCAAACAATGTTCTATATGGTAAATTTTTACATCAAGATATTACAATCGAGGAAGATACATATAAAATTGGTACAGAATTAAATGAAACTATTATTCAAAAGATATTAGATCAAAAAATTAAGACATTCAGTGTTTCCAAAACAAATTCAATATCCAAAGGTCCTTATCTGCTTCAAACAATTTTAAATGATAAAAATGATAATAAGAATGACGCAATAACAGAGATTTATAAAATTTTAAGACCTGGGGAACCTCCCACAATAGAAATTGCCACTCAAATTTTTAACAATTTATTTTTTAGCTCAGAGAGATACGATCTGTCTGATGTTGGTAGAGTGAAAATGAATTCCAGATTAGATCTTAATTGTTCTGATAAAATAACAATTTTAAGAAATGATGATATTTTATCAATAATAAAAAAAATGTTAGACCTAAGAGATGGTAAAGATGAAGTTGATGATATAGATCATTTAGGCAACAGAAGAGTAAGATCTGTGGGGGAGTTAGTTGAAAATCAGGCTAGAATAGGTGTTTATAGAATGGAAAGAGCTATAAAAGAAAAAATGACTACTTTAGATGTTGAGTCAGCAATGCCACAAGATTTGATAAATGCAAAACCCCTAACAATTTCTTTAAAAGATTTTTTTGCCACTTCTCAATTATCGCAATTTATGGATCAAACAAACCCGTTATCTGAAATTACCCACAAAAGGAGAGTGTCAGCGTTAGGACCAGGAGGGTTGACTAGAGAACGTGCAGGATTTGAAGTTCGCGATGTACACCCTACACACTATGGAAGAATCTGTCCAATCGAAACCCCCGAGGGGCCAAACATAGGTCTTATAAATAGTCTTTCAACATATTCAAAAATAAATAAATATGGTTTTATTGAGAGTCCTTATAAGAAAGTTGAGAATGGGGTTGTACAAGATAAAATTGAATATTTGTCTGCAATGCAGGAAACAAAATTCACAATAGCACAAGCTAATTCAGTGATTGATAAAAATGGAAAATTTGTGGAAGAATTAGTTTCAAGTAGAGCTAATCTAGATTTTATTTTATCTAAACCAGAAAATATTGACTATATAGATGTATCACCTAAACAACTAGTTTCTGTTGCAGCATCACTTATACCATTTTTAGAAAACGATGATGCCAATAGAGCTTTAATGGGATCGAATATGATGAGACAAGCTGTACCACTTTTAAAACCTGAGGCACCTTTAGTTGGGACTGGTATAGAAAGTGATGTAGCTCTAGACTCGGGAGTTACAATAGTGGCAAAAAGAGATGGAATAGTTGATAAAATTGATGGAAAAAGAGTTGTAATTAAAGCATCAAATGAAAAGGATTATTCACAATCTGGAGTAGATATCTACAATCTTCAAAAATTTAAAAGATCTAATCAAAATACATGTATTAATCAAAAACCATTAGTAAGAGTAGGCGATAAAGTAAAGTCTGGAGATATTATTGCTGATGGTCCGTCTACAAAAACAGGGGAGCTAGCTTTAGGAAAAAATGTTACAGTAGCTTTTATGCCCTGGCAAGGTTACAATTTTGAGGATTCAATTTTAATTTCTAAGAGATGTGTAACAGATGATGTATTTACTTCAATTCACATAGAAGAATATGAAGTTATGGCGAGAGACACTAAATTAGGGGAAGAAGATATAACTAGGGATATTCCAAACATAAACGAAGAGGCTCTCAAAAATCTTGACGAATCTGGCATTGTGTATATTGGAGCTGAAGTGAAGCCTGGTGACATATTAGTTGGTAAAGTTACACCTAAAGGAGATTCTGCATCAGGCCCTGAAGAAAAACTTTTAAGATCAATTTTTGGAGAAAAAGCTATTGATGTTACTGATACCTCGCTCAAAATGCCAAGTGGTAGTGGTGGAACAGTAGTTGATGTAAGAGTTTTCAATAGACATGGAATTGAAAAAGATGAAAGATCTATAACAATCGAAAGAGCAGAAATTGAAAGTGTGCAACAAGACAAGAATGTTGAAGAAGAAATCTTAGAGAGAAGCATTAAGCAAAGGGCGGTTTCAATTTTAACAAATACGAAGTTGTCAAAAAAAATTAAAAATTACGATATAGGAACTATTTTAAATGAGGAAATTATTTTTAATTTATTAGTTTCAGATTTGTTTAAAATCTCAATAATTGATGAAAAAAATGCTGATACTTTAAGTCAATTAAGAGCACAGTATGAAAATGCAAAAAAAGATATACAAGATAGATTTGAAGATAAAGTCATAAAAATTAGACAAGGAGATGATCTATTACCTAGTGTTATGAAGATGGTTAAAGTATTTGTAGCGATAAAAAGAAGATTAAGACCTGGAGATAAGATGTCAGGAAGACATGGAAACAAAGGTGTTGTGAGTAAGATAGTACCTGTAGAAGACATGCCTTATAGAGAAAATGGAAAGCCAGTCGACATAGTTTTAAATCCACTCGGTGTACCAAGTAGGATGAATGTAGGTCAAATTTTAGAAACTCATTTAGGCTGGTCATGCAAAGAACTTGGTGAACAATTAACTGATTTAATTAATAAAAATCAGAAAGAAGTTGAAAAAGAGGAAAAAATTTCAAAATTTTTAAAATCAGTCTATGGAAATGAAGTTTATAAAGAAAATATTGACAATTTAACAAATACTGAATTTAAAGATCTTTGTCAGAATATTCAAAATGGAGTACCAATTTCAACTCCTGTATTTGATGGAGCCAAAGAAAGAGATGTGACTGAAATGTTAGAATTAGCAAATTTACCTAAATCAGGTCAAACAACTTTATGGGATGGAAGAACTGGTGAAAAATTTGATAGACCAGTTACAGTTGGAATTATTTATATGCTTAAATTGCATCACCTAGTAGAAGATAAAATACATGCAAGATCGACAGGTCCATATAGTTTAGTTACGCAGCAACCACTTGGTGGTAAGGCGCAGCTGGGTGGTCAAAGGTTTGGAGAAATGGAGGTATGGGCTCTTGAAGCATATGGTGCTTCTTATACATTGCAAGAAATATTAACAGTCAAATCAGATGATGTTGCCGGTAGAGTAAAAGTCTATGAAACAATCGTAAAAGGTGAAGAAAACTTTGAGTCCGGCATACCCGAGTCATTTAACGTACTTGTAAAAGAAATTAAGTCTTTAGCATTAAATGTGGAGTTAAATTAGTATATGAGCAAAGAATTATCAGATTTATTTAAATCATCAGAAATTTCAGAAGCACAAAATTTTAATAGCATTAAAATTACTTTAGCAAGCCCTGAAAAAATTAAATCATGGACATTTGGAGAAATAAAAAAGCCTGAAACAATAAATTATAGAACATTCAGACCAGAGAAAGATGGTCTATTTTGTGCAAGAATTTTTGGACCAATCAAAGATTATGAATGTTTGTGTGGCAAATACAAAAGAATGAAGTTTAGAGGTATTATCTGCGAAAAATGTGGAGTTGAAGTAACAAAATCAAATGTAAGAAGAGAAAGAATGGGTCATATCAATTTGGCTACACCAGTAGCTCATATTTGGTTTTTAAAATCTTTGCCAAGTAGAATTTCATTAGTTGTAGATATGAAGCTTAAAGAAGTTGAGAGAGTATTGTATTTTGAAAATTTCATTGTAATTGAACCTGGGTTAACAGGCTTGAAGAAAAACCAATTGTTGGGTGAGGAGGAGCTTATCAAATATCAGGATGATTACGGAGAAGAAGCATTTACAGCAGGAATAGGCGCAGAAGCGATACTTGAAATTCTTAAATCAATAAATTTAGAGGAAGAAAGAGAATTACTAATTAAAAATATTAAAGAGACAAAATCAAAGGTTAATGAAGAAAGATCTATAAAAAGATTAAAATTAATAGAATCATTTATCGAAACAGGAAATAAACCTGAATGGATGATTCTCACAACAGTTCCTGTTATACCACCAGAATTAAGACCGTTAGTTCCTTTGGATGGAGGTCGTTTTGCAACTTCTGACTTAAATGATTTGTACAGAAGAGTTATAAACAGAAATAATAGATTAAAAAGACTAATAGATCTAAAAGCACCCGACATAATTGTGAGAAATGAAAAGAGAATGCTTCAAGAATCTGTTGATGCACTATTTGACAATGGAAGAAGAGGAAGAGTTATAACTGGAACTGGCAAAAGACCACTTAAATCTTTAGCTGAAATGCTTAAAGGTAAACAAGGAAGGTTTAGACAAAATCTTTTAGGAAAAAGAGTTGATTATTCTGGTAGATCAGTAATTGTTGTTGGTCCAGATTTAAAATTACATGAATGCGGATTACCAAAAAAAATGGCTTTGGAGTTATTCAAACCTTTCTTGTACGCGCGCTTAAATAAACTTGGTTTAGCCTCTACAATTAAGCAAGCAAAAAAGTTAGTTGAAAAAGAAAGAACTGAGGTTTGGGATGCTCTGGAATTAATCGTAAGAGAACACCCAGTAATATTAAATAGAGCACCAACGCTTCACAGATTAGGAGTTCAAGCTTTTGAACCAAAACTAATTGAAGGTAATGCAATAGAACTTCATCCATTAACTTGTGCTGCATTTAACGCTGATTTTGATGGAGATCAAATGGCAGTACACGTACCATTGAGTTTAGAGGCTCAGTTAGAAGCAAGGGTATTAATGATGTCGACAAATAATATTTTAAGCCCATCTAATGGTAAGCCTATAATTGTTCCCAGTCAGGATATGATTTTAGGTATTTATTATTTATCTCAACCTCCAGTTCAAACAGAGAGAGTAGACGGATATTTTGTTAATACCTCTGAAATAGAACACGCATTAGAAACAGGACAAATTAAAGTACATTCAAGAATAGTGTCTAGATTTGAAACAGTAGATGAAAAAGGTAACACCAAGTTTGAAAAGCACATAAGCACTGCTGGAAGATTTTTATTATCAAATATAATTCCAAAAAATGTGAATAATAAATTTTCTTTAATTGACAGATTATTACCAAAAAAAATTGTTTCTGAAGTTATTGATCATGTTTTTAGATTTTCAGGGCAAAAAAGTACTGTAATATTTTGTGATAAATTAAAAGACTTAGGATTTAAACATGCTTTCAAAGCTGGAATTTCGTTTGGAAAAGATGATCTATTAATTCCAGATAATAAAGAACAACTTATAGATGAAACAAAAAAATTAATTGCTGACTATGAAGGTCAATATTCAGAGGGCCTAATAACACGAGGTGAAAAATATAACAAAGTAATAGATGCTTGGTCTAAATGCACTGACAGAGTTGCTTCTGAAATGATGAAAAAAATTTCAGCTACAGAAGTAACAAAGGATGGGTTAAAAATTAATTCAGTATTTATGATGGCTGATAGTGGAGCAAGAGGTTCAGCAGCACAAATGAAACAACTAGCTGGGATGAGAGGTTTGATAGCTAAACCGTCAGGTGAAATTATTGAAACTCCAATTACATCCAATTTTAAAGAAGGTCTAACTGCTTTAGAGTATTTTAATTCAACACACGGAGCCAGAAAAGGTTTAGCTGATACAGCGCTTAAAACTGCAAGTTCAGGCTACTTAACAAGAAGATTATGTGATGTTGCTCAAGATTTAACAGTAACAAAATTAAAATGTGATAATCCTGGATCTATTGAACTTACAGAAGTTCTAGAAGGTGGAAACATTATGGTAAGTCTATCAGAGCGTGCTCTTGGAAGAGTTACTGCGCAAGAAGTAAAAAACCCATTAACAGGTGATGTTATAATTAAAAAAGAAGTTATGATAGATGAAGCCGCATGTGAAAAGATAGATGCGGCTGGAGTTAAGCTGTTGAAAGTATACTCTGTTATGACATGTAGCTCTAAAGAAGGTGTATGCGCGACGTGTTATGGAAGAGACCTGTCTAGAGGTAAAATGGTTCATGTTGGTGAGGCGATCGGTATGATATCAGCACAATCAATTGGAGAACCTGGAACTCAACTAACAATGAGAACTTTTCACGTCGGTGGAACAGCATCTGTAAAACAAGAATCTCAAATAGTCTCAAATTCTGAGGGTATCCTTAAAATTGTAAATACAAACTTAATTAAAGATTCTAAAAATAATCAAATTGTTATGGGAAGAAACACTGAAATATCTATTGAAGATGATAATGGACTTCAAGTTGCATCATATAAAGTTCCGTATGGATCTAAATTATTTTTTGAAAACGAACAAAAAATTAAAAAAGGTGCAAAAATTTGTGAATGGGATCCCTACACAACTCCTGTAATAGCTGAAAAAAATGGTATTGCAAACTACGTTGACTTAATCGATGGTGTTTCAATTGCGGAAACAGTTGATGATGCAACAGGTATTTCAACAAAAGCTGTAGTTGATTGGAAGACACAATCAAAAAATACCGATCTAAAACCAAGAATTACTTTAAGAGACTCGAAAGGAAATGTAATTAAAAAAGCTGATGACAATGAAGCTAGGTATTATTTAGTCCCCGACTCAATTTTGTCAGTTAAAGATGGCACAAAGATTTCAGCTGGTGACGTTATTGCGAGACTACCTAAGGAAACAACAAAAACAAAAGACATTACTGGAGGATTACCTAGAGTTGCTGAATTATTTGAAGCAAGAAAAGCAAAAGATAGTGCAATAATTGCAGAAAATGATGGTAGCGTTATTTTTGGAAAGGAAGTTAGAGGCAAACAAAGAGTAACAATAGAAGCAGAAAATGGTGACACATCCAGCTATCTAATTCCAAAAGGTAAGCATATTAATTTCAACCAAGGTGAAAAGATTAAAAAAGGTGAATATTTATTAGATGGCCAACCTTTACCTCATGATATTTTAAGAATTTTAGGAATAGAAGAATTAACTGAATACTTTGTTAATCAAGTTCAAGATGTATATAGACTTCAAGGTGTAATTATAAATGATAAACATATTGAAACTATCTTAAGACAAATGTTGAAGAAAGTAGAGGTAAAGGAAACTGGTGATAGTAAATTATTACCTGGAGAGGTTGTAGACAGGATAAAATTTGAGACAATGAATGAAGAATTAGTGGCAGAAGGTAAAAAACCTGCCGTAGGCGAAAGAGTTTTAATGGGAATTACAAAAGCTTCTTTACAAACCGAGTCATTTATATCGGCAGCATCGTTCCAAGAAACAACGAGAGTGTTAACAGATGCTGCAATAAAAGGTAAAGTTGATAAACTTACAGGCTTAAAAGAGAACGTTATAGTAGGTAGATTGGTGCCAGCAGGAACTGGAGCTATTAAAAATTCTTGGAATAAAAAAGCAATTAATGATGACCAAAAATTTTTATCAGAACAAGAAAGTACAGAAGCTGCAGAAGCTCAAATAAACCAATAATTTTAGGTGCTTTTTAGCTTTTATTTAGTTTGACAATTACAATTTCTAATGTATTTTGGCCATGTTTTTGGTTGGAATGTAGTGACTAGATCACTAAACGCTGCCACAAATAAC
>MDTB01100362.1_pt1 | contig 11279 bp, 9 predicted proteins | sample 811161 | NCBI WGS metagenome assembly MDTB01 (sample SAMN05326650, study PRJNA326480) | marine metagenome | isolation source: seawater | place: Mediterranean Sea | collected 2009
CCCTGATGACAAGCCCCGCACCGACGGCGCCTGTCCGATCCTGACCGGATGCGCGCTGATCGACGGCGCCATGCCGAGCCCGACACGCCCGGGTGAAGTAACCGAAATTGGACCGGTTCGCGCGCCGCTGCTGTTGCTTCCTTTTGTTGCCAGGCTAGAAAGCGGCACCATATGGCTGCTGCCATCAGGTCCGGGAAGGACTGACAATCACGCCATCGACGGCACCGCCGGCGACAGCTTCGCCAGCCATTGCCTGTCCGGAGCGGCGAGCTGCCGCCTTCTGTATGAGACACGCCAGCAGGTCGTCACACCCCCGCGCGAGGTGCTTCGTCTTGCCGGTCATTTCGCCTGTTGTGTGGATCGTCTTGGCACGTTCGCCTACCGCACCTACGCCCCTGCGACCGGCCAGTCACGCCTGTCAGGGGCCGGGGCCGGGCTGACCGACAACGACTAGCGCCTCTCATTTTCCAACGCCTCAGATTTCCGCGCCAGCCTTCCATTCGCGCCAGCGAATCAGAAGCGTCGCGCCAAGCTTGGCGATCGGGCCCGGCGGCAGTTTCTGTGGCGCATCATAGGATTGCAGATCCTGCACAATCGGCGAGTTTGATCGTGTCGCCAGCTCCACCGCCCCGATGCCGGCAAGCGTGCCCTTGGCGGTGCCAAGTCCGTTCTGGCAACAGGCCGAGAAAAAGCCCGTTTCCACCTCGCCGAAAGCCGGCACCGAGTTGCGTGACAGGCACAGCCTGCCGCCCCAGCTATGCGTCATCTCCACGCCGTCCAGCATCGGGAACCGGCGACGAAAGGCACGTTCATGGTCACGCCGGAAGGTGGCGACACGGGCTTCGCTGACCTCCATCGACGGGTCATAGCTCCAGCGGTTGCGGATGATGATGCGGTTGCCGCCAATGCCGTTATGGCGACGCACGGTGGATCCCATCGGGTCAGCCGGGGTGATCCCCCAGGCCGGCATTCCGCCAAGCGCGCGCATCTGCGCGGGATTCAGCGCCTCGGTCATCGAGGCATAGGTAAAGACATGCATCAGCCGCTGGCGGAAAAACCCGAAACTCTCGGCATGGCCGTTCACCGCCATGATCACCCGCTTTGCCGCGATCCGCGATTTCGGCGTTGTCACCAGCCAGCTGTCACCCTGCTGCTCGTAGCCTGTGGCCGGGCTTGTCTCGAAAATATCGACAGGGGACCGTTCCTTGCCAGTCAGCCCCGCCGCCATTTCACGGGTATAGAGCGCCGGCTGCAGCATCACCGCCCCCGGCATGAACAGACCGGAGCGGTAGAAATCGCTTCCTGTCAGCTCCTTCATCTCGGCAGCATCAAGAGATTTGTATGTCTCGCCAAGGAGATCGAGCTGGTCCGCATAGGCGGCGTTATGGGTTTCACCACTGGCATTGACCGCGCCATTGACGCGCCCGATGGAGTCCACCGCCTCGTCCGGCATGTCATATTCCGCCGCCGCGGCGCGGGCGAAATCCTGCGCATGACGGTTCAGGGTGACTTGCAGCCTGTCACCCTCGGCGCTGCCGGCATAGCCATCGCCGGACAATTCATGCGGCAGGTCGATCATAAAGCCGGAATTGCGTCCCGCAGGCCCTTCGCTGATGCGGCCAGCCTCCAGCACAATGATTCTGTCGCCACCACGAAGTTCGGTCAGGCGCTTCGCCGCAGACAACCCGGCAAATCCGCCGCCAATAACCAGCCAGTCCGCGCTGATCTCGCCTTCCGCCTCGGGATAGGCGGGGGCCGGGCCGAGAATGGCATTCCAGCCGGTGACACCGGTGTCGCGCGGCAATTTTCTGATCTGTCGTTTCAAAGTCACGTCATGTCTCTGCGCAAGCTGTACGTGCCATCCAACTTCTGTTTTAGTGGCATGTGCCGCAGAGGGAAGCAAATTCATGAACGAGCAGGTCACCCAGGATGGACGCCGACGTGGCGGACGGCGCGAACGCCGGGATATTCGCACGCGTCCCGATCATGCGATGCTGCCAACGCTGGATATCAGGCTGCCGCTGACAGAACCGATGGATGCCGAGCAGATCGAGAAAATCGATACAGCCTCGCTCGATATTCTGGAAGAGGTCGGCGTTGTCTTCCGCGACGAGATTGCCCTCGAGGACTGGCGACGCGCCGGGGCTGATGTGCGCGGCGAACGGGTGCATCTGGACCGCCATATGGTGAAGTCGCTGATCAGCACGATCCCGTCCAGCATCACGCTTCATGCCCGCAATCCCGAAAAGACAGTGGCGCTTGGCGGCCGGAAATCGATCTTCGTGCCGATGACAGGCGCGCCCTATCTTCGCGATCTCGAAGACGAACGGCGCGCCCCGACGCTGGATGATCTGGCGACCTTCCACAAGCTGTCACACATGTTGCCAGCGATGCATTCCTCGGCACACCACATTGTCGAGCCGATGGACCATCCAATCTCGCACCGGCATCTTCGGATCACCCATTCCTCGATGCTGCATTCCGACAAGGTGTTCATGGGGATGACCACATCCGGCAAGAATGCCGAGGATGTGCTGGATATGTGCGCCATCCTGTTTGGAGAAGAATATCTCGAGACGCATTCGGTGGTGGTTGGCAACTGCAACGGAAATTCACCGCTGGTCTGGGACGAGACCATGCTGTCGGCGATGCGGGCCTTCAACAGACGCAACCAGCCGGTGCTGTGCTCACCCTTTGTTCTTGGCGGGGCGAACACCCCGGCCTCGACCGTGCCGACAGTGGCCCAGCTGAATGCCGAAGCGCTGTCAGCTCTGGCCTATACACAGGTTGTGCGTCCCGGCTGTCCGGCCATCTATGGCCATTACCTGTCGACCGTATCAATGCAGTCCGGCGCGCCGATGGCTGGCACGCCCGAGATCAGCCTGATGAATTTCATGATCGGGCAGATGGCGCGCCATTACGGCGTTCCCTGGCGCACATCGAACACATTGGGCGGGGCCAAGACGCTGGATGCGCAGGCCGGATATGAAAGCGCCACGACGCTGATGGCGGTGCTGCTTTCGGGGGCCAACTATATCTGGCATTCGGCAGGCTGGAACGAGGCAGGCATGCATTGCTCAATGGCAAAATTCATTGTCGATGCGGAGCAGTGCGCCATGGGCTACCGCATGGCCGAGGGTCTGAAGTGGGATGATTTCGACGCGGCGTTGTCAGCCGTACGCGACATCGGCCCGGGCGGCCATTATCTGGGCCACCCGCACACGCAGGAACATTTCCAGCGCGCCTTCTTCATGCCGAAGATGTTCGACAACAATTCCTATGAACAGTGGCGGGCCGAGGGATCGAAGGATGTGACGGCGCGCGCACTGGAAACGGCGAAGTCGCTTCTGGCCTCCTATGAACAGCCGCCGATCGAAACCGCAACAGATGAGGCGCTTCGCGACTATGTCGCGCGCCGCGAACGCGAGATTCCGGCAATGGACGCCCTCAACCAGGAATACTAGACCAGGACATCCGCGCACCCTCCAGGGCGGCTATCATCCCGCCTGATGTTTCAGGGAAGGCTGAGTTTCGCCATCCTGCCGCCATCGATGCGGTAGATCTCGCCTGTGATAAAGCCGGCCTCTTCCGAGGCAAGGAAGGCGACAAGCGCCGCCACCTCTTCTGGCGCACCGCTGCCGCCGGCAGGATGGATCACTCCGATGTCCCGGCGGAAGGCTGCCGGATCATCCATCGATTCGATGAAATCCTCGTTCAGGTCGGTGTCGATCCAGCCAGGCGCGACAGCGTTGCATCGCACACCGTCACCGCCATGATCGATGGCCACTGCCCGGGTCAACCCGTGAAGCCCTGACTTCGAGGCACAATAGGCGGCATGCCCCGGATTGGCACCCATCCCCTCGATCGAGCCGACATTGACAATGCTGCCCTGCGCCGCGCGAAGATGCGGCATGGCCGCCCGCATCATCAAAAACGGCGCGGTCAGATTTACCGCGATGTCGTGCTGCCAGTCCGCCGGGCTCATCTCCTCGATGCCAGCCTCGCGCATGGTGCCTGCATTGTTCACAAGCACATCAAGCCTGCCGGCAGCCACGATCACCTCACCGACAAGGCGCGCCGGCGCGTCAGGATCAGCAAGGTCCGCGACAAAGGATTCATGCTCCGGGTCGCTCCCGCGCTGGGCGGTGAAGACGCGCGCGCCCTCACCCCGCAACCGCGCCGCGATGGCGCGTCCAATGCCACTTCGCCCACCGGTGACAAGCGCCACCTTGTTCTGAAACCTGGTCATATCACCGGCTTGCCGCCATTCACCTCGACAAGCGCACCGCACATATAGCGGGCGTCGTCCGAGGCAAGGAACAGCACCACATCAGCAATGTCATCCGGCTGTGCAATCCGGCCAAGCGGCACGGTCTTGCCAAGCGCCGCCACAGCACTGTCGGGATCAAACCCGCGCATGGCAAAGCCTGTGCGCAGCATCGGCGTATCCACTTCATTCGGGCAGACAGCATTGATCCGCACCCCCTCACCGGCATGGTCCATCGCCATGCATTGCGTCAGCGAGGCAAGCGCCGCCTTTGTCATGCAATAGAGCGCATGTGCGGCCCCGGGACGAAGCCCCCAGCAGGAGGCAACATTGACGATCGCGCCGCCCTGATCGCCGCCGGCAAGGATCGGCACGGCTGCCCGGCTGATCCGGAAGGGCGCCTCGACATTGACAGCCAGCGAGCGGGACAGGCTGTCATCATCCGTATCCGTAACCTTCCCACGGAACATGTGCCCGGCATTGTTCACCACGATATCGAGACCGCCAAGCGCGGCCGCAGCGGCCCCCGGCAACCCGTTGGCAAATCCCGCATCAGTTAGGTCACCGGTCAGCGTGGCGTCCGCCGTGATGCCGGTACAATCCAGATCCGTGGCACAGACGCGCGCCCCTTCACGGCGGAAGCGGGTGGTCACCGCCGCCCCTATGCCGCCTGCCGCGCCGGTGACAAGAACCCGGCTGTTCTCAAATCTCATCAAAGCCCCCCTCATCGTCTTGCAGGCAGTGTCAGCGATCTTTCCGGCCCGGACAAGCATGTTGGTCCTCAGGCAATCCGGCAGATGCCCTGCAGCGTCAGAAATTCCCAGCTTTGCGGATGTCATGCCGGGGCAAGCTGCGCTATCCTTGAGCCTGTTACGAGTGAGACCGTTTGGAGGCCTGTGAAGATGAGCCACGATCCCGCGCAGCGATATTGGTATGAGGTGATGGCCGAAATGATGGTGGCCGAAGGGGTGACCGACTATTTCGCTCTTCTTGGTGATGCCAACATGCATCTGGCGACGCATCTGGATGCGCTTGGTGTGCGGATGATCCATGTTCGCCATGAACATTGTGCGGTGGCCGCCGCCCTTGCCTGGGCGCGAAAGACCGGGCGCACCGGCGTTGCCTCGGTCACATGCGGACCGGGGCTGACGCAGCTGATGACAGCATTGCCGGCAGCCGTGCGGGCGCGCATGCCGCTGGTGGTGGTGGCTGGCGAGGCACCGTTGACAAAGGCCTGGTACAATCAGGGGATTGCGCAGGCGCCCTTTGTGGAAGCGACCGGGGCGGCCTACAGATCGCTTCACCACCCGCCGCGCTTTGCCACCGGCATTCGCGATGCCTTTCTTCAGGCACAGACCGAACAGCGGCCGGTGGTGGTCGGCATTCCCTTCGATCTGGCAGAAAGCGGTGCCCCGGCCGACGCACCGCTCGCCGTCCCCTCGGCGGAGCTGATGCCGGACACCACACCCTTGTCGCCAGGTGAAATTCAGCTGGCCTCCGCTCGCGACATGATCAAGGCAGCAGACCGGGTCATCGTCATGGGCGGGCTTGGCGCTGTGGCCGCCGGCGCCGGCCCTGCCTGCGCCGAACTTGCCGACCGGCTGGACGGATTGCTGGCAACAACCCTGCCGGCACGCGGCCTGTTCCATGACCATCCGTTCAATCTGAATGTCGCCGGCGGTTTCTCATCGGAAATCGCGCGGGAATGCTTTGCCGAGGCCGATCTGGTGATTGCTGTTGGCGGCTCGCTTGCCAGCCATAATTCCGACGCCGGCAAGCTGTGGCCAAAGGCACGGGTGCTACAGATCGATATTGCCCCGACCACCATGGCGCAGGGCCGCCGCGCCGCTGATGCAACGCTGCGCGCCGATGCGCGCCTTGGTGTGGAAGCGCTTCTTGACGGGCTGGACCAGCGTCCACAGCGCTGGCGCAGCGACGAGCTTGCCGCCGACATCCGTACCCGTCCTTTTGACAGCACCCCCTTCGAAATCACTGACGGCACACATGATCCGCGCGATGTGGTGGCGGCTCTGGAGGCGGCATTGCCTGCCGACGCCCAGCTGGTCAACCCCTCGGGACACTGCTCCTGCTTCTTTGCGCATATGCCCTCACGCCCCCAATCGAACTTCCTGACCATCCGCGAGTTTGGTGCGATCGGCAACGGCATCAGCTTTGCCATGGGGGTGGCGACAGCGCGGCCCGATCAGCCGGTGGTGCTGTTTGACGGTGATGGCAGCCTGATGATGCATATCCAGGAACTGGAGACAATCCGCCGGCACGGTCTACGGGTGATCATCTTTGTCATCAATGACGGTGCCTACGGCTCGGAAATCCACAAGCTTCGTGCCGACGGGCTGCCGGATCACGGCGCGGTCTTCGGACGGCCCGACTTTGCCGGAATTGCCAGCGGTTTCGGAATCACCGGACGGCGGCTTGATGATCTGGCAGATCTTCCCGCGCTGGTCGATGAGGTCATCGCCTCGGGCGGGCCGGCTGTGATCGATGTGCCGGTGTCCGATCAGGTAATCTCGCCGGTCATCCAGCGGTCACACGGCTGACCGGCGCGCCTCTCCGGCATCGGCAAGAAGCGCGGCAAACCGGTACAGCCCGTGCACGAATTTCGAGAAGGGCAGAACAAGAAAGAAACCGTAGACAAGGCCAAGATGGATGGCCAGCGTCAGGCCCATCAGCCCGGTCTCGCGCAGGGCCAGCAGAACAAGTCCACTCGCGCTGACCCAGAACAGCAGCCAGATGAAGGCATAGTCCATCCCAAGCTTCGACAGCGGCCTGACCGCGGGTTCCATCCGCCGCTTTTCTCGCCAAAGCCCGGCGGTACCGACGCACAGCATGATCCCGCCGACGGTCCCAAGAACGACCGGCAGCTCGAAATAGCCATAGGGCGCCTCTCGTCCAAGAAGATAGTGATAGAGAGTGCCGGTGCTGGTCGAGGCAAAGCACAGCATGAACCCGTAGAAGGTGGCATGATGGTAATGCCGCCGCGCCAGGCTGTTGCGGTCATCAGGTCCCGGACAGCCGGCACCGTCGCCTGCATTGTCACCACCAAGGTTGCGCATCGTCGCCGTGGCGGTGATGGCATCGGCAAGGGCCGGCCAGCCGCCCCAGCGCGCGCCTGTCGCCCGCCAGTAGCGCCGCCACCCCATGACAAAGGCGGTGATGGTGAAGGCGGTGATCGCCATCGGGATGCCTGCCATCACCATATGCGGCATCAGGACATAGAACGCGCCTTCGCCGACATGCACCCCCCAGAACAGCTGCGGCGAGATCATCGCCAGCATCAGCCCGACCGCCAGTGCCAGCGCGGCGGTAATGATCATCACCACCGAAAGGCCATTCTGCGAAAACAGGCCGGACAGCGCCCCGGGCCAGGCATATTGCGCCCAGGTTTCCGCCCGCCTTTCAGCCAGCGTCAGCGGCACATTCACCGCGAATTCATGCGGCGGCGCATATTGGCAGGCGTGATAACAGGCCCCGCAATGGTGGCACAGATTGGCAAGCTGGGCCGTGTCCCCGACATCGAACAACCGGCGTCGTTCCATTGCCGGGAAGACCGCGCAGAAGCCTTCGCAATAGCGGCAGGCGTTGCAGATCTGCATGATCCGCGCGGTTTCCTCATGCGCCGGTGTACGGGCCATATCGATCAGGCTGACATCATCCATGGTACGGTGGTTCCTGTCTGTTGGCGGTTCAGGGTTCTAGCGATTCAGACGGCGGGCCGCCTCGGCCCCGGCGATGCGACCGAAAACGGCCCCGATGGTCATGCCGATCCCGGCAAGATAGCCCTGTCCGAGAACATTGCCGGCCATGATCTCGCCGGCGGCAAAGAGATTGGCTGACGGCTTGCCATCAGCCATCAGGATCTGCGCCGAGTAATTCACCTCCACCCCCATATAGGTGAAGGTGATTCCAGGACGCAGCGGAAATCCGTAGAAGGGCGGCACCGCAATCGGCGCGGCCCAGTTGGTCTTGTCCGGGACCAGCCCGGTGGTGGCCTTGCCATCCAGAACAGACTGGTCGATCGGCCCCTCGGGACAGGCGGCGTTGAACAGGTCGACCGCCTGCCGAGTGGCAGCCGGGTCAAGCCCAAGCTGGCCGGCAAGGCCCTCGATACTGTCATCGCGGATTGGCGTGAAGACCGAGGGCATGAACCTTGTAACACCGATCGAATCCAGAATGGCGTAACCCACCTGATCGGGCTGTGCCGCCACCAGCCGTCCCCAGATGGCATACCGTTTCGGCCAGAAATCCTCACCCTCGTCATAGAACCGTTCGGCATCACGGTTCAGCACGATCCCGAAAGGCACGCCGTCGATCCGGCTGGCGATGCCGCCATCATATTTCGGGGCGCGGGCGTCAATGGCCACAGCGTGGCACTGGTCCAGCGCGCCAACCGGCTTCACCCCCTGGTCAAGAAGGCTCTTTAGCACCGTGCCGGTGTTCCAGGGCGTTCCGCGAACAAGGAAATTCTTTGCCGCCTCACCCCATCCCTCGGCCAGCCAGTCGAGATTGGCCTCGAAGCCGCCAGCGGTGGTGATCACCTTTTTCGCCAGAACAACGCTGTCATCGGCAAGCCGCACCCCGTCACAGAACCCGTCATCCAGAAGGATCTCGGCCACCTCGGTGTCGTAATGAAGGACAACACCAAGCCCCTCGGCATGGCGGCAGAGGCTGTTCAGAAGCGCCCGCCCGCCACCAAGGAAGAAGGCGTTGGTGCGGCCAAGATTGAGGGTGCCTGACAGGGCCGGCTGAAACCGCACCCCGCGTGCGCCAAGCCAGCCGGTCAGCTCGGCCGATTTTTCAAGCGTCAGGCTGGCAAGCTCGCGATTGGTGATGCCGCGGGTGACCCGCATCAGATCCTCGAAATATTCCTCGAAGCTGTAGGCGTCGGTCAGAACATCGGTCGGTGCCTCATGCATCGCCCGCAGATTACGGGTGTGGCGCGTATTGCCACCGCGCATGTCACGCGGTGCCGCGTCCAGAACAATCACCGAACACCCCGCCTCGGCGGCGGTGATGGCAGCGCAGAGTCCGGCATTGCCGGCACCGATGACCAGCACGTCCCAGCGCTTTGGAAAGCCGTTGTCTGTACTTGTATACATCTGTATACAGGTACGTTATGAGGGACCCGCAAGTCAAGCAAGCTAAGGCATTCAGCTGGGCGCAATGGCCCGCCACCGATGCTGGCGCGACGGCGGCACCGGAGGCCACCCCGACGCGCCTTCGCCGGCTGATCCTGGATTCGATTTCTAGCGGGGATCTTCTGCCCGGCGCACGGCTGAAGGAAGCCGATCTCGTCACCGCGCTGGAGGTCAGCCGGACCCCGCTTCGCGAGGCGCTTGCCGCCTTGCGGGCCGAAGGCATTCTCGAGCGGGACGAGGACGGCCTGCGGGTGCGGCGCCTCGACTGGCGCGATGTGCGTTCGCTCTACGAGCTTCGCAGCACGCTGGAGGGTCTTGCCGCCAGTCTGGCAGCGCGGAATGCGGGTGAGGCTGAACGTGCTGTGATCAATGACATCTGCAGTGCCGAAGCCAGGCTGATCCAGCAGGGCGCTTCGCCGGATGTTCTGGCACGCCAGAACAGGCAGTTCCATCACGCCATCCTGCAGGCCGCCGGGAACTCTTTTCTGGCTGAAGCGCTGGAGCGGCTGTCCCGGCTGATGGTCCTTCTCGGGGCCACCGCCTATTCGCTTGCCGGACGTGCCGGATCGATCCGTGACGAACATGAGGCCATCAACCGCGCCATTCAGGCTGGCGAGGCTGTGGCCGCCTCGACGGCCATGTCGCATCACCTTGACAACGCGCTGACGGCGCGGCTGAAACTTCTCAGCCTGACCGCCGGTCAGGAGCTCGACTGACATGACCAATTTGCCGCTCCGGCTTCCCTCCTGGTTGCAGAGCGATCTGCTGCGGCTTGCCGTAACCTTTGCTCTGGCACTTGCTTCGGGATGGACCCTCATGCAGATCGGGGCGCCGGCCCCCTATCTGATGGGCAGCCTGTTCGGCGTCTGGTTTGGCGGTGCGCTGGTCAGGCCGATACAGCCCTATCTTGGCGTGGCCCGCTGGTTTCACAAACCTGTGGTTCTTGGTCTTGGTGTGCTGATTGGCGCGACCTTCAACCAGTCGGTGCTGGCCCAGGCCGACAAATGGATGCTCACACTTGTCACCATGATCGGCACCACCATTGTGGTCACCGCCATCGGCTATGCCTTTCTGCGACGTAGCCGCGGGTATGACCCGCGCATGGCGATCCTGTGCAGCGTGCCCGGCGGCCAGGCAGAAGCGCTCGTCATGGCGCGCGAGATGGTCGAAAAGGATTATGTGGTGGCGCTGTTTCACCTTGTGCGCGTGGTGATCGTCTTTGTCTCGACGCCACTTCTGCTCCGCCTTGTAGAGGGTGGCGAGGCGGTCGCCCAGTCGAACGTCGCGCTCCGCGAGATGCCAAGCATTTTCGCCCTTCCGGCCGGTGAGATCCTGACCTTTGTCGCGCTTGGCGTTGCCGGTTTCGTGCTGGCGCGGGCCTGCCGCATACCGATGCCGCATCTTCTGGGACCGGTCGGGATGTCCACGCTGTTTCATCTGATGGGATGGGCCGAGTTGCCGCGGGTAAACGAATTTGTGATTCTGGCACAGCTTGCCATCGGCGGCGGGGTCGGCGCGCGGCTGGCAAAGGTGCCGTTCCGCGATCTGGCCGGCTATCTGAAGGACGCCTTTGCGACCACCCTGCTGATCATGAGCGCCTATTTCCTGTCGACGGCGGCGATTGCCTTTGCCACCGGAAGCGGGTTCCTGACCGTGTGGCTGGCTTTTGTGCCGGGCGGGCTCTACGAGGTCACCCTGCTGGCGCTCATATTCGGATTTGATGTGGCCTTCGTTGCCTTTCACCACACCATCAGGGTGATGATGATCTTTGTTGCCCTGCCGATGCTGGCCCTCCGCCTTGGCCCGCGCGAGGTCAGCTCTGAACCGCCTCGGGATTGATCGCCTCGGGGTTGATC
>MDTB01103842.1_pt1 | contig 11279 bp, 15 predicted proteins | sample 811161 | NCBI WGS metagenome assembly MDTB01 (sample SAMN05326650, study PRJNA326480) | marine metagenome | isolation source: seawater | place: Mediterranean Sea | collected 2009
AAGAATGGTTAAAAGAAAACAAACAGGAGATGGATGAATCTAAAAGATTAACCATAACTGAAGGACAAGCTGTTCAAGTACACTATGTTAAATTCTTATCAGTAGAAGCATTCGAAACTAAAATCATTGAAGGACTAGCTGAGATTAAACAGTTAGAAGTATCTGAGATAATGGAAGCTGGTGGTATGGACGCACACTTAGTAAGAGATTTAGATATTGATTCGCTAGATGCTATTGAACTTATTATGGATGCGGAAGATATGCTAGGTGCTCAGATAGAAAATACTGAGATAATGTGGGTTAAAACTCTAAGAGATATATTTACAGTCATTCAGTATAAGATAGAGAATGATAATATGCCTTATCCTATACCTGAATTCGATGAAGAAGACATTATCTTTAGACCAACTACAACCACAGTAGATGGTAAAGAAGTGCATTCAGGCAACTCTGCATATAAAGCATTTATGGCTGGAGCAGAGGAGAGAGCCGAAACTGATAAAGAGATTGATGACTTTTTAGAGGAAGAAGAGGAAAGAGAACGAAAAATGCGTGAACTTCTAGACGAAGATGACGATGATTTATCAGTAGGACACAATAAATAATGGATTATCTATCGTTATATGAGTCCGAAAGGCAGAAAGTACTGGAACTCGAAGCTAAAATTCGAGAACTAGAAGCAAAAAAAGAACTAAATAATAGTAAATTAATCAATGAAGGAGAACGAAATGACTAATGAAGATGAGAAAGTGGCTGTAGAGAATGAAACTCCAGAAGCTACTCAGGAAACTGAAGCACCTGTAGAACAAGAAGCACCTGCTGAAACTCCTGCTGAAGAGCCGAAAGCTGAGGAAACTCCAGCTGAAGACAAACCAGCAGAGCCAGAAGCAGAAGAAAAGCCGATGAGTAATCTACAAAAAGCAGCAGTTGCCAAGTTAGACGAACTTATTAAATAAAGGGGAACACCATGTCAGAGGTACTAAGTTATCAACAATTTCAAGAAGCTATGGATTCGGTTAATCCTAAAGCTGTAAAGAAAAAATTTAAAGATAGAAAAGATAAGGACATCGATAATGATGGTGATGTTGATTCTTCTGACAAGTACCTACATAAAAGACGCAAAGCTATTTCTAAAGCTGTAAAGGAAGATAAGAAATGTCCTCCTGGTCAATACTACTGTGAAAAGTCTGGTAAATGTAAACCTAATTCTATGAAAGAGGAAACTCTTGATGAAGAAATGCCAGCATCATTTAAAGCTATGCTTATCAAAAGAGATAAAATGAAAAAGGCAGGACAGAATATTGATGCTATTAATGACAAAATTAAAAAAGCCAGAGCAGATGCTATGAGAATGGCTCCCAATGCATACAGTAAAGAAGAAAAATTGAAAGAAGGCAAGTATGGAAAATATTCAGATCTACTTCTAAAGAAACAACGCATGAAGAAGATGGGTCAAAACACTATGGTGGTGGATAAAGAAATAGAAGCCGAAAAGAAAAAATTACAATCAGCAGGTCCTATGAAAACTAAAACAGAAGAGAAAGATACTCATAAAACTAAAGATGGTAGAACTGCCAAAAAAGGTTTATACTACAATATAAACAAAAAGAAAAAGTCTGGGAAAACTATGCGTAAAAAAGGCGATGATGGAGCTCCTAGCGAAAAAGATTTTAAAGACGCAGCAAAAACTGCTAAGGAAGAAAGAGAAAACTGTCACTCAAAAGACCACGATTGTGCTACTGTCGTAGAACATATTGTATGGGGATTCGGAAAGCCAGTTTATGAAAGTCACGCAGTACCAACTGACGATGGCTATGTTTCTTGGTATGATGTAGAATTCGAACATGGTATTGAAAAAGAAGTACCAACAGAAGATTTAAAAATCTACACTACTGAAGCACACGAGAAAAAAGACAAAGATAAAAAGAAAATGCTTCCTATGAAAAAAGGTAAACATTCAGATGAGATAGATGAAGGAGAATACTCCGACGCAGAAATCTCTAAAGCTGTCGACATCGCTAAGAAGATGGCAGGACATAACTATACTGGTGCTACTAATGCAATTAATAAAATGAAAAAAGGATTAGCATCTGTAGGAAAAGTTAAATATGCTTTGAAAAAAGCAGCAGAAAGTTTTGAGACCTTTAATGGTCTAACTATATCGGAAGTTGAAGAGATCGTTTCAGATCTTACCAACTCTGCCCAAGACTACATTAAACTGGTGGAAAGTGGAGACTTAGAGTCCGCTGACGAGCCAGAAGTTGAGCCAGTCAAAGGGATGCCCTTATCATTTAAACAATTTAAATCTAAAATAGGAGACTAATATGGCAATGTGGGGAACTTCGGATTCACATGTGAACCGACCAAACTGGCTAGAAGTTGGGCAAATTAAAAAATTAAATGTAAGTACATTAGGAAGTGGATATGGTTCTGCTCCTTCTGTTAGCATTGCTGCCCCAGCATCTGGAACTCAAGCAACTGGAACTGGAGTATTATCTGGTTCTACTCTTGCTTCAATAACAATTACAGATCCAGGAGACGGATATGTAGCAGGTGATGCTGCTGGTGTGACTATTGCTGCACCAACAACTAACACTGTTGCTACTTCTGCTGTCACTACTGCAACTGATACCTTTACTACTGGAACGCATAACTTAAATACAGGTGATGCTGTTATATATGCTAATGGTGGTGGTACTGATGCAACTGGATTAACTGGTGGTACAACTTACTTCGCAATTAAAGTTGACGCAACTAATATTAAAGTTGCTACAAACAAAACACTTGCTGAAGCAGGAACTGCTATCACTATAACTGGCACAGGAAATAACGCACAATCTTTTTCAGGTGTACAAGCTGTAGCAACTGTAGTGAAAGCTGCAAACAAATATGCTGCTGCTGACATTATGTTCGTAGATACTGACGAAGCTGCACTTGCTCAAAACAAAGCAAGAGGTATTACTGGTGCTGGTTGGTGGACTTTAAAATCTGGCAAACAAGACTCAGACGGAAATACAAGGTATCAAGCTGAATGTATAGTCGCTATGTCTCGTACTGCTGCTCAAGCAGGTGATGATGCTGCTGATGATGCTATGGTATCTGATGCTGCTAACTCATTCGCTATCACAGTACAACCTGCTGCTGCAACTACATCAAGTGGCGCAGCAACTTATACTCTAACTACTGGATCAGTCGTAGGTACGATTGGTGCACTCAACTACAAGTGGCAAAGACAAACAGCTACTGGAACTCGTTGGGTTGACATCGCTGCTGGTACTGATGGTGGAATCTACTCAGACTTCGCTACTGCAACATTAGCAGTTGCTGGTGTGACTGATACTACTCACAATGGTAAAAAATACAGAGTAAAAGTAAACAGTGCGAATGGTGCACCAGAGCAAGTCTCTAATGGTGTAGCAACACTAACATTTGGTACTTAATACCAATTAACATAAACCTAGAACTGTGGGTGGGTTGTAAAAAACCCACCCATTTCTGCAATATAAAATAGGAGTAAAATTATGGCAGACCAAAAAATATCAGAACTAGTCGCAGCAACCTCTGCTGCAGGTGCCGACCTTTTAAATATCGTACAAGGTGGCTCAAACAAAAAACTTACAGTCGCAAATTTATTCGCTAACTTGGACACACCAGTTATTATTAACGAATCTGGTGGTGACCAAGATACTCGTGTCGAAGGATTAAACGACAATAATCTATTATATGTAGATGCTTCTACAGATAGAGTAGGTGTAGGAGTTTCTACTCCCACAAAAAAATTAGATGTAGCTGGGGACTTAGCAGTTTCAAGTGGAACAGTGTTCCTATCACAAACTGCTCAATCAGCAACTGGTACATCTACAGCTGACCTTACCAAAGCAGTCACGGAATTAACTTTGTCATCTGGTTCAGATGCTTGTTCCTTGGCCAATGGTACAGTGGGTCAGATTAAAATCTTTGCTGTCGTAGGTGGTTCGGGAACATGTACTTTGACTCCCACAACACTTAATGGCGGAACTACAATTACATTTAATGCTGCTGGCGATGCTGCCACTTTATTATATGTTGCTACAGTTGGTTGGACAATTATTGGTTCAAACTCTGTTGTTGTAGCTTAATATATAATTTTTAGGAGATAATTATGAGTTATGATGTAAATGCGAAACTTGATGCGTATAAAGATTCTTTAAAAAAGAAAGAAGAGATTCTTGCGCAACTTAATCAAGGTGTAGTGAACACTCAGGCTGAGATGCATATGTTGACTGGAGCGATACAAGCACTAGAAGATATAGCAAACTCAGTGAAGGACGAAGAACCAAAGAAGAGCGATGCAAAAAAAGCTGACAGAAAATAATTTTCTTCAGTATGCTCTTAATAACTATGATAATCCTTCTTGTGCTACACTAGAAGAATTTGAAGACGATTTAAAAAAGTTTTTATATCTGAATAAACTATTACAGAGATATAAAAAGAACGAAGATCTTAGAGAAAGATTAATTTTAAATCATATTATTGTCATATTTAATTTATGGGGAGATGCTGCAACTGAGATGCTTTTCCACAAAGTGGAGGAAGAACACTGGAGTTCGCTTATAGTCTTTTTGACTTATGTGGGCAGACTGCCTGAGTATATTCCAGGAACTAGTGTTCGTGCCACAAGTTTAGAACACGATGAAAAGATCGTAGATATACTAAGAGAAATATAAATGAGTAAAACAGTAGATAACATTATTGCTTACAGAATTATTTCTATGTTAGTAAAACCTTTTAAAGATACTGATGCTTTTAAAGAGGGTATTATTGATGAGAAAGGAAAGGTATTAAAGAAAGCTAATAAGCTGACTACTACTAAAGAAAAGAATGCTTACACTTTCTTACATAGATTAGTTTTTAAATTAAAGCAATTCGTAGAAAAGGCTCCTGGTGGTAAAACCAGACTGGGTTCACTTGCTGCTGCTTACTACTTAATCAGGGAAGCATATGAGGGACAAGAGTCTGTTCATATATTAAAAGAAAAATACGAAGACTTAATAGCAAAAGATATTTCTTTATTAGAGGAAGAGTTATTAGTCGAAGAAGTTATAGAACACATATACTGGAACATGTTCCAGAAAGAAGCAAAGTTGCCTGAGGATGTTGCGGCAAACTCAGTCTCAGGTGGGGGAGTGGATTTATCTCCTACAGTTAGAATGAAAAAGGGTAGAAAATTTGCTACATTTAATGTTAGCGATGATGTCCTTAAAAAGTTTAAATCAGGGAAAAAGAAATATTCTAAATGGAAAGAGTATTTGAATATGTCAGATGACGCAGAGTCTGCGATATATAATTATGCTCGTAAAAATCCAAAGGGAGTAATCATCTTAAAAAATCAAAAAGGTGATACTAAAGCGATAAGATTTAATAGAAATGGTGGAGGAAGTTGGCGACATATAAAAAGACCAGTGAGTAGGTCAGTCGGAAAAAGCACGATGCCTGCTATGGCTCAAGATATGGTAGTGTCAACTACAGCATTATAATGTTTAGTTTAATTAGTATTCTAGGGTGGATACCCACTTCAGTATATTTCGGTATTACAGCTGTTGGCTTGATAGGAATGATAGTAGTTGGTATATTACCACTCGTTCCTAAAAGTTGGGGATTAATATTCGGATTAGTCTTTGGTATAGGTTCTTTCTTATTAGGTGCTGTTTGGACTAACAGTCACATTGTAGATGAACTAAATAAATTAAAAGACGAAATACAACAAATAGAAGCTGAAGCTGAAAAAGTTTCAAGTGAAGTGGCTGAAAAGTTTGTAGATGAAACAAACAAAATTAAATCTAATGGAAATAAAATAAGCGAGAAAGTCAATGAACTACTTAGTGAAACTGATGATGCTCAGTGTAGCCTGCCTGACAATGTTAGCCTGCTCCACGACAGTGCCATTAAAAATGAAATTCCCGACACCACCAGAAGTGTTGATGGAGGAGGGAGCGAAGATGGAAACGATCGAGGAGAGGAAGAAAAACTCGAACTCTCAGAATTAACAACTATAACAGTCGAAAACTACACGACCTGTAATGAAGTGAGAATACAACTCAAGAATTTACAACGATGGGTAGATGAGATGCAAAGGGTACACAACTATGGCGAGTGAAGTCGAAATAGCAAAAAATCAGGTTGAGATTACTAACCTGAAAAGTGACATTCAGAAGATAGATACATCTATCGAAAAGATAGGGGAAGCAACTTCTCAGATCTCTAAACTGTTAGCAGTACACGATACTCGCCTAGATACTGGCGAACTTGCTGATGAAGAAATCAAAAAAGATATTAAGGTATTACACCAAAGAATTACTGAGGGTGGTCAAGAAGTTATTAAAGCCATCTACGATAGTGAAGCCAAAATTAATAAAACAGCTACAGACCAACATGCTATAATGGGTGCTGCACTTGATGACTTAGGTCAGAGAGTAGGTGGATTAGAGCAATATAAATGGTATGTAATGGGTATAATCGCAACGATAGCAGGGGTTGCAGGAGTTTTCGGTTATTTGATGTAGAACTTTACTTTTAAGTTTTTTTTATATAGAATTATATTATGATTTATGTGGATGCTAAATTTGCTGCTATGCTCGCACCTCGTGTGAGAAACTTTAAACAACAGAAGGACTATCTATGGAACTTCAGTTGTCCTCTCTGTGGCGATTCTAAAAAAAATCAATCAAAGGCTCGAGGATATATCTATCGTAAAGAGTCATCCCTATTCTATAAATGTCATAACTGTCAAGCTGGTACAAGTCTTGGCAATCTACTAAAACAGGTTGACCAAAGAATGTACAACGAGTATTCGCTAGAGAAGTTTGGTGCTACTAATAATAAGCATGTAAACGACAAACCAGATTTATCCATATTTAAAGAAGATATACCATTACAAGTTAATCATCTAAAGAATGCTAACTTTGTATCTACTTTGGATAACTCGCACCCAATCAAGAAGTTTTTGAGAAGACGACACATAAATCAAGATCTAGACAAACACTTCTATTGGGTGCCGAGATTTAAAGAATGGGTTAATAAAAATATTGTAATGAAGTTTCATACTATTACTAAAGATGAACCAAGATTAGTTATACCATTCTTTGATGAAAATAAAAATTTAATTGCTTTACAAGGTAGAGCATTCGGAAACGAAGAGCCTAAGTATTATACACTGAAAGTGAAAGAAGATAACCATAAAATTTATGGTCTTGACAGACTAGATAAAACTCGGCATGTATATGTTGTAGAAGGTCCGATAGATTCTCTCTTTCTAGATAACTGTATCGCAGTTGCTGGTGCTAGTTTTGATGTACCACAAGTTGAACAGTTTAAAGATGATTGTACTATCGTGTTTGATAACGAGCCAAGAAACAAGGAACTCGTAAAGCAAATAGAAGTTATGGTTAATAAAGGTTATCGTGTTTGTTTATGGAACGATAGTATAAGAGAAAAAGATATTAATGATATGATAATAGCAGGTAAGACACCTCTAACTATACACACACTAATAGAACATAATAGTGCAAAGGGTGCTGAAGCCATTGCTAAATTTAACTTATGGAGAAAAATATGAGCGAAGTGCCTTTTGATAGAGCAGACCTGCTAAAAGATTATATTCATGATGTTGATGTGACTGAAGAGTATGTAAGAAACTTTTGTGAATTAATCCAAGACGACAACCCACTACACTTTGGAGACGAGGAGGGTAATGTAATGCCAGGAGCATTAATGATATCCTTACTGTTTTCTAATCCTGTTCCTGGATTCTTTATTAGGAACTTTAAAATTAAATTCCTAGCACCTATACATTTTCCTACAAAGGTCAAACTATTTCGTAAAGTATGGAAAGCTACAGATAGAAAAGCAGGTGAACTCGGAGAAGGAATATTCGCTATAAAAGATCTAAGCGATGGTATTATAAAAGCGAAAGGATCTGGTCAAGTATTCAGACCAGCTAAGAGATTAGTCGAAACTTTTGAAACAGGAGTAGATAGGAATTTTTTTAAATCAAGTGACCCAAACTTTGAAAGAAGGCACTGGGTTAATCCCGAAGGGAAGGAGATAAAATGAGTGATGATGATATAACATATGATGAACAAGATAAACCTCTTGAAGATTCAGATAATGTCGTTGACATAAACGAATGGGCAGCAATGAAATATGATAAAGTGCGTGAAGAAGATATGAAGAAGATGCAAGAGTATGAGCAAAATTATATTCTTACTCCTTTATGGGAAGCACTTGTTAATATTAAATCATCTCGTCAAGCAATAAATGCTGCGATGGGTATGCTTATAACAGCGAAAGATATTCTTGTATTAGAACTAGGCAAGGAAGTAGCAAAGACAACTGTAGATAGTTTAAACTATGATATGATTGACTTAGTTAATATAGAGAAGAGGGACGATGGTAATACTCAAGAAATAGGTTATGATATAAAACCTAGTGACGAGTCTGTTCCTGCACCTAATAACGATAATAATGTACATGACATAACTGAAAATACTAATTTAGAATTTACAAAAACAGAGCGAGATGATGATGGCGAAAAAGACACTGATTGAAGAAAAGTGGGAAGACGAAGAACCACAAGTATCTAAACCAAGTAGAATTGTAAGTAATTTTTATAAAGGTGAATGGATAGATCGTATCTATGGTGGTGATAATTTAAAAGTAAGATTATCTCAAGGCGAGTTCGGTAAAGAATATCAAGGAAAGATAGAGCAAAAGAAGTTTCGCAGGTATAGAAAAGATATGAATGGTAAAGCTATCGGAGTATATTACCAAAGATATTCACATACAGCCGATGGTAGATGGTTTGATAATGGTGGTTTTCCTTGTGCTAAACCCCATCACGAAGCTAAAGATCCTAACATAGAGGAAGAAGAATATTGATGGAAATGCCTGATATGCGTCTGAGAAAAATAGACGGAAAAAACTTATGGACTTTTGATGATATCTTCAGTTTTGAAGAAAGAGAAAGACTATATAGTTATTGCTTAAATCAAAAATACTCACTATCAGGTTCGGATGTACAACGACTAGAAACCAAAGGTGACTATAATCTATATTGTAATCTCTCTCCCACTGATGTGGATAATATGGGGATAGAGAAAATTGAAGCATACTCCCACATCAAACACCACTTAGATGACTATACAATAACACAAGCTAGGATTAACCTTAGTACAATCCAGGATAAAAATCGTTTTCATTGCGATACTGGTGCTGAGCATAATTTAACCATGCTATATTATCCCAACATGGAATGGGAAAAGTCTTGGGGTGGACAGACACTTTTTTCAAACCTAAAGAACGATTCGCTCGAATGGGTATCGTTTTACATTCCTGGAAGGATAATATTATTCGATGGCACACTCCCACACTCAATCAACCCCCCAACAATCCACAGCCCAACGCACAGATTTTCAGTCGTCATTCAGTATGGAAAATAAAGTGCAAGATAAATTAATTTCAGAGATACATGGTATCACGATAGACTATACTAGAGACTCTCTACTAGACGATGCTGGTAAAATACGATTAAGAGAATCGTATATGAAAGATGATGAAACTTCTCCACAGGAAAGGTTTGCTTTCGTATCAAAAACTTTTTCGTCTAATCCTGAACATGCTCAAAGATTGTATGACTATTCATCAAGACACTGGCTAAGTTATGCCACTCCTATTTTATCTTTCGGTAGAAGTAAAAGAGGATTACCTATTAGTTGTTTCTTAAACTATATCGAAGACTCTTCTGAAGGACTAGTACAAAACTTATCTGAAACGAACTGGCTATCAATGTCAGGTGGTGGGGTAGGTATAGGATTCGGTATTCGTAGTGCTGATGATAAATCTACTGGAGTTATGCCACATATGAAAATGTATGACGCATCTTCATTAGCATATCGTCAAGGCAGAACAAGACGAGGTAGTTATGCTGCTTACTTAAATATTGACCACCCAGATATAAAAGAATTTATTGAAATGAGAAAGCCAACTGGCGATCCTAACATGAGAGCATTAAACATGCATCATGGTATTAATATTCCACACAGCTTTATGCAGATTATAGAAAACTGTATGAAGAATGAAAACTGCGATGATAAATGGGCACTTAAAGACCCACATAATGGTAAAGTAAAGGAATATGTATCAGCCAGAGAACTATGGCAAAGTATTTTAGAAACTAGAATGATTACAGGCGAACCATACTTACATTTTATTGATACAAGTAATGAACACCTGCCAGAGTTTTTAAAAGAAAAAGGATTGAAGATTCACCAGAGTAATTTATGTTCAGAGATTATACTTCCTACAAACGAGGAAAGAACAGCTGTATGTTGTTTATCATCTTTGAACTTAGAATATTTTGATGAGTGGTCAAAAGATAAACAGTTCCTGAGAGATGTAGCTGAGATGCTAGATAATGTTCTACAGTATTTTATTGATAATGCTAGACCTGAATTATCTCGTGCCAAGTATTCAGCTGAACAAGAAAGATCTATCGGGATAGGTGCTCTAGGATTCCATGCTTACTTACAGAAGAATGGAATACCTTATGAAAGTGCCATAGCAGGAAATAGAAATGAAAAGATTTTTAAACATATTCGATCTGGATTGGATGAAGCAAACTTTGAGTTGGGCACTGAGCGAGGGGAAGCACCTGATACTACTGGCACTGGTCGTCGTTTTTCTCATATGCTCGCTATTGCTCCTAATGCTTCTAGTAGCATTATTATGGGGAATACTTCTCCTAGTATCGAGCCTTATAGAGCTAATGCTTATCGTCAAGACACATTGTCTGGATCCCATACTAATAAAAATAAATTCCTTCAAAAATTACTTGAGTCAAAAGTTGAAAAAGAGAAACTCAATTTAGATGAGGAATGGTCAAGTATTATAGCGAACGATGGTTCAGTACAACATCTAAAATATCTAAGCGATATTGAAAAAGATGTATATAAAACATCTATGGAAATGAATCAACAGTGGACTATTAATCATGCTAGTGAACGACAAAAATATATTGACCAAGCACAGTCAGTTAATCTATTCTTTAGACCTGACGCAGATATTAAGTATCTTCATGCTGTACACTTTCTAGCTTGGAAGCTAAAGTTGAAAACGATGTACTATTGTAGAAGTGAGAAGATTGGTAAAGCCGATAAAGTTTCCAGACAGATAGAAAGAAAAATAATAAAAGAAATCAGCATCCCCGAAATCACTCAAGGTGAGGTATGTTTAGCGTGCGAAGG
>MDTB01158077.1_pt1 | contig 11279 bp, 1 predicted proteins | sample 811161 | NCBI WGS metagenome assembly MDTB01 (sample SAMN05326650, study PRJNA326480) | marine metagenome | isolation source: seawater | place: Mediterranean Sea | collected 2009
AACCAGCAAACCAGCAAACCACAAAAGCACACAACAAACAACAATGGCAAACCAGCAAACACTTAAACTCACAGGAACACCTTAACCAACACACAAAATCAGAATTTTCGGCATCAGTAATGCAGACGTAGTTTTCCTTGTCAGAATACTGGCAAGGAAAATCTCTGGTGTCCAGAGTAATGCAGACGTATAGTTGCCCAATTCGCAGACTCAATAATACCACCCTACTGCGAATGTCTCGGAAATACAATTTGAGAGGATCTAGACACGCTATGTCAGTTGTAGATTACCCCAGAAGAATACAAAGAGCTTCATGTTAATCATTTTATTACGGATGGTTCCAGAGTGGGTTGATGAAAATAGCTTTTTTAAAGAATCTGTGATAGAGGCGTCACATGATAGACCAAAAATTGAAGTGTAGCTTCATCATAAAATGTAAAAAATACGAACTCGTAATAAAATATATGTGCGTGTGTTTTATATAATATAGATAACAAATCTTTCTTTTTTACATCAAATCATCAAAATCTTTAATAATTTCATACTCATCAATTTTCTTATCCAATAAGCTTTTCCATATATATACTTTACCATGAGCACATCCAGTCGCTAATTTAGTACCATCAAACGATAATGCCATTGCTGTTATTCTTGCTTGATGTTTTTTATAGATGGACATGATATGTAATTTCATTGGAGGTACAACAGATTTATGTATACTAGAACGACTATTTTTTTGTCCACCAGATTTGCTATTGTTATTGTCATCATTATGCTTACTATCCATGTCATCATTTTGTTCTCCATTGCTACTGCGTTTTTCTTCATTATCTCCCTCCACTTCTTGTACATCATCGTCATTATCATCATCATTTTTTTTCAAAATTTCCAATGTTAGCATTGATCGTACACGCACAATTGAAACTTTCCGCTGCTTTTTCGCTTTCGCTACACGGCGAATTACTGGCAATTCTGCAACAGCTCTTTCTTCTTCCTCAGCTGCTAATAAATCATGAAAGCTGTATGAATTGGATCGTTGCGATGATAATGATGCAATTGATGATGGTTCTGGTGGTGTATGTTGCTGCGGTAATATCTCCGTCTCCGTAAATTCTGTTATCAAGTCATCATGATTACCAACCAATTGCCACAAAACAATTTTGCCATCTTCATGACCAGTAACAACATTAACACAATTTTGCCAATCTTCACTATCAGATGCTAAAATGTAGCTTAATGGTGATAAACGAACTTGTGACATATTTACACACGCCATTAGACTACCATTTATATTCCATACTCTTAATGCAAAATCAGTACCAGTAATTATGTTGCCGCTGCGCTCATTAATAGATACACTTAAGATTGCTTTTTCATGACCAAGCAATACACGCACCATGACCATTTCTGTTATATCCCAAACTATAATGGAGCAATCTTCCGATCCTGACACAATGATACCGTTTAATGTCGATATAGAAACGCATGTAATTGGACGGTTGTGGCCACATAATCTTCCTTTTAATTTTAAAATCCGTTCACTTCCTTTAAGTGCTTTTCGTTTCTTATCATTTTTTGATACGCTCCATAATCCTATAATGGCATCATAACCTCCAGTAACTAATAATTGGCCGTCATTTGAAAATACAGCACATGTTACTGGCCCAATATGTAATCCATCATGAGTAGTAACAATTCTTCCAACATCACGATGCAATGGTGTTGCTACGTATGTATGAACTTGTACAGAGCCATCTGGGTGTCCCCACGCTAAATATTTACGAAACGTAGGTGGATGTAAAATTGCGCCATAAGTAGTACCAACACTTCTATTTGAATTGTTGTGCCTATTTCTAGTGTTTAACATAGCGCTTCCGATGACCGGGGAACGGATGTGCTCCACATTTCCATTTGGTAGTATTTGTATATCAGATACTGGTCCTAAATTAATACTATTTGATAAATACATTTCAATTACTTTCGTTGCTTTTTGCAATAATGTTTCCTCTACCATTTCAGATGCTTCTAAAACTATACGTGGTGGATAAATACCGGGTAGAACTAGTGGACCTGACAAATATCTGTGCCATCGCATTAATGACAAGACTTGTTTTGGCTCATCATGTAACGAGACATTTTTTACTTCACGTCTAGGATGTGGGGATTTAAATAACTGCGTTGGAGTTTGTCCAAAATTATGAATTTGCGCCATTACTGATTCCCGCATCGCGTCATCTTCAATGGCATCTACATCAACTTCGCCTTCATATGTAAATGGGTGAAAAACATTTTGTGCATTTTCAGCTTCTTGACCAATCTGTTTATAACCAAATATTAAATCAATCCAATGGTGTAAATTTTCTGATACATATTTTGACTCCAATGCCTTACGATTTATGCGAACAAATTGCCCTGGATCATTGTTGCACCAGGGTGGTAATTCCACATCATTTATTTTGCTGCCTGGTTTGATTTCACCAAAATTAAAATTATTGGAATTTTTTAAAAATTCTGCGCTGTAAAAAAATTCTGGTGTCAATTCTCGTACATCTTGAAGAGAACTCGAATCAGCTGGATTACCACCAGATGCAGCAATCCATGAACGATTAATGGATGTAAATAAACGCGATGGATGATCAAACTTGCCATTTTGTAAATCAATTGACATTTGCGAAAATGGTTCCATGCGAACAAAGTAATACAATATGTAAGCACTTGTCGAATAATGTGTCCCATAATGAAACGGAGGTGTCATTGGATCTTCTAACGATTTAACTTCTTGATAACGAGATCGAAATTCTTTCGCACGTTTTTCACCAAGTGCACCCATTGGTTTTGATAAGTCACGATAAGATGATCTTAAATTTAAATCAATCTTTTTGCTGTGATAATCTGCTAAGACCCAAGGGAAAACAGGATATTGAGTCAAGTCATTGTAAGATCTGCCAGCCATTGTATTCAATATCATTAAATATTCAAAATTAGAAATATCACCTTCAAGCCATTTCTTCGTTGTAAAATTTAAATATTTACGATGTTTCGAACTAGAACCAACTTGTGGTGCACTAGTTGTATCATTTGCGTTGCTTGATTTATTTTTCTCTTTGAATATAGAATTAGGAAAGTTTAAAGATGAGATAATCTTGTAAACTTTTGCTTGTACCTTTGGATCTCGCATGGCAATGAAAATACTTTCCCCATCACCGCTGAAAAGTTCAATACCAACACGCCTTAAAAGATATCTTCGTTTATAAAAAGCTTTAACATTTTCGTAGGAAATACAATGTCGTGAATGTTGGGAATGTTTTGTATCGACTGTACTACGCTCCCGTGATGTTTTTGCCCGAGGAGTCTTAATAGTTAATTTCTTTTCCTTCTCACTATCATTATTGCTAGTTGATATACCAGGCGATGGACTTCCTTCTACCTTGTTCTTGTTGTTGTTATTATTATCAGGATTCGGTAGCAGTTCAATTGTGTAATCCCATTTGACTTCTGTTTTTTGAATTTCTATCAAGGTAGATCCATCATCTGCTAGTTGATAACCCTCAACAATTAATAAATCTGTTTCAGTAACAACAAATATAGCTTCGATAGCCTCTAAACCTCGTACAACGGTACAATTTGATACAAACTTTATCTCAACATCGTTTGCTATCAGCACTTTAGATAAATCCAATTTGTTTAAAATAGATCGAATATTACCGGTTTTAGAATTTTTATTTTCATCTTGAACCTGTTTTTCACCACCGTCGGTCAATGTATCGAGGAGGTCATCTTCTGCTTCATCTAATGGGGTACTATTCATCCGTCTTGCAACTCTTGGTACGGCACTAACAACATTTACTCCAGTGGTATACGGTGTGCCAACATTATTATTTGCAGCATCTGCTCGTTGTAATAATATTTTTGCAGATAATCGACGGCTAGTGACTGGAATTGGAACTTCAAGTTCTCCTTCTTTCTTACTACTGCCATTTGTAGCTTTCATCGGAGTCTCAAATGCATTATTTCCTCCCATAGAACTAGGAGATAACGCCCTGTCTTTCCATAACGTGATCTCCTTTTTCAATCCATAGGTCTCAAAAAAGCCTGGATTCGGCTTAACTCGTCTACGCATTCTCAAAAAGGCTTCAGATTCATCCAGCTGCCATTTATTAGCAGTAGACGATGGACTATTATCATTATCGACTAATTGTGCACGATAATCATTATCCGTACGAGATTTCCACGATGATTGCCCCATTAATATTACTTGTTCCCATCTTTTCCACTCATCAGTACACGTTTTATTAACAGATTTACACAGTTCATAGACAGTACTTTGGCATATTGCTGGAGCATCAGATAGAGTAACACTTTTTCTAACTACCTTCTTTGAAGGACCTTCTCTGGATTCTTCTAAACGCAAAATTTCTACTAGACGTTCAAACGGTACTTTTGGTGAAGAAAGTTGCCTCTCTCTTTTTTTCCAAGCTTTTGCAGTCGTTTTTGTTATAATATCTCTCAGAATTAGATCTTCGTGATTCTTCAGACGTCGAATCCATTCAAGAAATAACTCATCCTTTGCATCTTCTACTAATAAATGAAAGCCTTCCGCATATAAATCACGTTGTGCCATTTCTGACTTACGCCTTTTGTTGGTTGAATTTTGTTTTGGACTTGCAGTAGATGACCCAATCAGCTCAATCATCTCAAAGTGATTGAATTTAAACATATCTTTCCAAATTTTTACAAGCTCACGAGACTCGGCGCAATCTAATTCAAGCATTTTGTATGATAGATAACAAAAACAATGGAGAAAATCTTTGTGCGAAAAGGAAGAGTTGACAAACATGCTGTCCGTTGACATAAACTTTTGAAATGTAGATGGTGATGTTCCAGAAACTACTGTCGATGACGCGTTGGATGATCCACGTGATCTACCTACATATATGCCGCTGATAGTATTGCTTCTTTCTGCATCACTTAGTTTTCTTTGGTTCACATTCACAAGATTAAGAAATTGTGAGTTTTCGCTTATTAATTTTAACGTTTTGCAAATGTTTTCACCCTCGAAATCATCACGATATTGCTGTAACGTGAAACAAATAAAAGCATAGACGGATGAAGATATAGATTGGACCATATTTTTACGTCGTTTCACATCCAATTTTTGAACATTTGAAAGTTTTTGTGCACATTGTAAACAGTCGAATAAAAATAACAGAACGACATGTTCACATCCTTCAAACCACCCATACATAGCTTTTTTTACAATTTCTTCACACAGTTGTTGCAATTGTGGAATAAAAAAATCATTATGCAGCCAATCAAATCGCAAAGAACTTAAAGTTTGACCAAGCTTACTATGCAACACGCGCAAGGTACGTAGTTGATATGCGCGAATCAAATGTTGTGGAGCATATGAAGGAAATGCATCCAAAATCATGAGGCATACACGTGTTCCAAGACCGATTGACATGGTCTTTTCCCCATTGCTAGAAACATCACCTAGAATGTACGCTTCCGTAACCTGTCCAATTAATTCAAATAGAGTATCGGCTATTCGACCAGAGAAAACATTTTCATACGCAGATATTTCGGAACCTCGACTTGATAATCGCGATGACGTGCGTTTTGTACGTGTTGTATCATTTTCAACGTTATCTTCACCCTCTGTAACACTAATGTCCTCTCGAGCGTCATCAACATATTGCTCGATAATTTTTATTGAAAATATTTTTCCATTAGAATTGGCACGCATTACCGAAGCATCATTTTGAGAGGCACAACTGAATATGAATTTCACAATGTGCCTCATAAACGAAGCGGAGGCGCACCTGCTTTTAAACTTGTCATCCTCTTCCATTAAAGAGAGAAAAATATGAGCCATCATCGAAGCAATTTCATTCTCACCATTTTGATTATTAAAACGATTAGTATCTTCATTCAAAATATCTGTATTTCGTTGATTCTGATCATCATCATCAGTAGTAGTCTCTTCATCATTTTCTCCATAATATCCACTATCAGTTGATCCACCACGGCGATGGAACACGGTTCGTTTCGGCGAGCCACCGTAAGCTTTATTATACTCAGGAAACGTCGCTTTTCTCAAATGTTCTCGTAATAAATTGCTAATCATTGACATAATTGCATTAGCATCTTCATCTTTCAAGATATTTATAGATGTCTCCGTGGCGGCACTTGCCGCTTTAAACTGATTCAAAATAGAAGTTACATCAACTGCTGACTTAGATTCAAACATGTTTTGAGGCAACATTTTTACCGGAACCCCAACTAAAAAGGCTATCAACAATATATAAATATCAAATGAATGGCAATGTTGGGTTAGTGCATATTCGAATTGAAGCAACATGAATTGAATATGTCGTTCCTGGGTATTTGATTCAGTGTTTTGCAAAATTTCAATAAACAATCTAAAGGCTAAGGAAATGACCTCTGTCGATTCAGCACGATCCATTAAACATAGAAACCACATGTTGTATTGCTCAAAAAATACTTGCTCATAAATGGTATACAATCGTTTTGTAGTATCTTCTGCATGCTTTTTATTTCTCTTCTTGTTATTGGTATCACCACTACTCGATCTTGAGTTAGACGTACTTGAAAGCGATGGCGCAGGCGGCATCATAGATTGCATTGAAGACAATGTCGACAATATGGACGATTCTATGGAAGGTGATTTCCGTTCAGCATCATTAGCATCAGTACTATGAGCGACTTTCAAAGGTTCTTTTGTCATAGTATCCCCATGGACCATTTTTAAAAGTATATTCAGTAAAATGTTTTGATACCTTTCATATCCAATAGATAAATTTTCGCGATGCTGATGCAAAACTCCTGTTCCGCTGTAAGGAAAAGATATATGCGCCATATTTGTATGCACAGATGAAATCAAAAATTCTGCAATGTAAAACAAATCATTGATCTCCCCTCTAGCACGTAACAATTCATACAGAATATCTTCAACAATATCGTAAGAGTCAAGTAAATTATTGATATCCTTTCCGTTTGAATTGCCATTTTGCTTATCGTTGTCCATTAAAGAGGCGATCGTATGAGCATCACGCAATGAAGTATGAAGGAGCCATTTTATTCCATCTGCTTCTAACAACCGTAGTACATTATAAGATGCATTTAAATTGAGAAACTCATCGTTTTGTTTCAAATTATTAAGTGCATTTTCTTTTTGCACGAGACCTAAAATAAATCTTAAAATACTAACGCGAAGCGATGAATATATGGGGCTGTTTGTAAAGATTATGGTGTTGAACAAAATCAATCGTATACAATCTATGTTTGCTGCTATTCTATTCTTGTTATTTGTATCCTTTGGACCTGCGCATAATTGAAATAACAAATTCATAACTTGAGTATTAATGTATCCCAGTTCACTTCCTTGGGCAAGGAAATAGGCAAGTATTGCATATCCATTTGACGCCTCTAACTCGCTAATGCTATCTGCACAACAATCTGATGATGACATATTAACAACTAAAGAAAGAGTGTGTAGAAACAATTCTTTATTAGTATCATGATCAATACTGCTGTCACTATATACAAGAGTTTTATCAATTAATGGAAATAGTGATATGACACCTTCTACAGATCGAAGCCACGTACACAAAGCATGCGGGCGATTTGGAAAGGCGCCACCTTTCAATTGGAATATTCCGCGTCGTGACCTTATACCGTAGCTATCGATTGCCATGTTTGATACCATGAAATTTTGTTTTACATTTGCACCGCTAGCAAACGCCATATCAACCTTCTTCGTTTCACAAGCTACATAAAAAAGGACTATAGCATCTGGATTTAAAACAATTTCCTGGATAGCTTTAATTTTTGCTAAAGTATCTGCACTGTTTTTATTATATAAACCAAGGACCGTTAATACTTCTTCCGTCGATTTTTCATTACGTCCGATTTTTTGTAATAGATTAACGTAAACACCAAGCGGACTTGGATATACTGTTGCGCCACGGAAACATGAGATTTGGTTAGGACCTGCTAGGTAAATACGCAAAACACTCTCTTGTGAAAACGGTTCCAAGCTTACAATAGTTGGACCTAAATGCCAATAACGCTGAGTCAAACTTTTGTTTTCCGAGCCAATTATACCCGACAACACTCCTAATTTACCGTTTTTTACGCCACTTGTTGAGAACGGAAGAGATGATTCGTCAGATTTACATTGTACACCATCGATATAAACGATGACAGTGCCTTCATTTGACTTCCAAAAAGCATTCATTCTACTTTTTCTCTCTCGTTGATGAGTTATTAATATATGATGCCAATCGTGGTCTTTAAACATTGATGAATCATGTCGAAAATATGCAATCTCTTGGGAACTTGCGGTGCCATTGACAAATGTAATATCTTCTCTGCCCAAATGAACAGCAAATATGGTATTATTTTGGCTATCATAAACATTGATAAGGCAAATTTTTGCTTTCGACTTATCAGGGCTGTTAATTCCATGGTCATTGACAATACGAATCCAGCAAGAAACTGACATACCTTCCTTTGGTGGCCACGTCCATTCTCCAAAGTTTGAAATTTTACCATATGCTGGAAGATCATCTTTCGATGGATCTTTTCCAAACGTTACAAAAGGCGCATATGATAATGCCGACATATCTTTCAACAAACTTAGCATCAATTTCGATAGGATTGGTTTTTCATCGGAATTTTGTACCAGTTTCAAAACGTGGCGAATTTCATATGGAGTAGTACCATGCTTAGCAACCAAGCCAATTAGGTTGACTAGCTCTTTTATTAGATCTACATCCTTGACACCATCAAGTGCTTCCATTGCCCATGCTACAGACCCAGCAATAGACGCAGACTCTCGAGCTAATGGACCTGTTAATGTAAGAATTTTCCTAATTTGTTGCAATAATTTCATAGCATCTTCCTTTGGAGAAATATGGACTATGGCATTGAAAATGATAAAAAGTACACTGTAATTCATCGACATTGCCATCTTTGAATATTCTAATATACTATTATTTAACTGTTTTAGTGATGTCTCATTTACATTATTATTTTCATTACTATTATTATCATTATTGTTATTGCTATCCCAGTTGTTGATTTTAAATATATTAGCATCATCATTGGAACTAACATGTATATTTCTATTATTAATGCGTTGAAAACTGCTATCACCCGAAAGCATATATAGCAAAGCGTTGATAATATCTTTTCCAAAATTGCTTTTTAAAATATTTGATAGTCGAAGTGGCTCAAGTATGGAATGATAGTTAATGTTTTCGTTAAAATGCCTTCTATTGGATGTATGCGGCCCATCCATCGCTACTGTAAACGTTTGTAATATTTTCACTATTAACGAGGTAAAAAATAGACTTTTCCCGTCTTTATCTTGGATAGTGTTATTATCATTATCATTGTAATTATTTGTAAAATCACCTAAAAATCTAGTGAATAGAGATAGACATGTTTCAAAACCATACACTTGACAAAAGATATTACGCCCTCTTCTAGCTGTTGAAATCATATATGATATTGTCTCTAAAATATTTATGGCAAAAGCTTTACTAGATAGTTGCATATCCTGGACGATTTGTAGCAGCATGGTCAAAACAGTCTCTAAATGTTTACTTGATTGAACTACTAATTTTTCTAAAAACATTAGGCATGGACCTATGGTATATGGTGAAACATCGATTATTTTATTTATAGGTTCTTTCTTTTTTCGTATCATAAATGTTTTAAAATGGTGAGATAAGCTACCTCTATATAAATTACAACATGTTGGAGACAAAAGTTTATCTAACAAGACATTATTTCTAGTAGCGAATTGTGTTAACAAATAGAATATTCCTTCATAAAATAATTTATAAAAGGATTCATCAATTAAGCTATTCTTCTCATGCATATTATTCTCGACATCAATAACGTTTGTTTTCATATTTATAGTTTCATTTACAATATTTTCTATTATTTCGTTCACAAAATTTTTCATATCAAATTCATTATCATTATTGTTGTTAATATTATTATCATCATCATCTTTACTATTACTTGTATTTTCTTTCCAAGTTATATCCATTAATGGATATATAAAGCTTGAAACAATGTTAATCTCAATTAACATATCATAATAATTATTATCGTATTCCACAAGATGACCAACAAGTGAAGCAAACGATTTTAAAAGCTTAAGAGCATCTTCTAAATTATGTTTATTACTACCAGACGAAATATTTTGAAAAATTTCTACAATAACATTTGCAGCTTCCTTAACTGCCTCTTTTGGGGTATATGAATATCCTGTTGCTAATATTTCAATCGATTTGAAGATCATAACATTTAATTCTTCATGTTCTATTTCTAATAGGAGTTGTACAAAATTTTTTATCAAATTCAAACGCGGCTCAACGCCTAAACAAATTTCTTGACTATTTCCATAAACACTTAAAACACTTTGTAAAATAGCTAGTCGCATTTCATCACGTTCATGCTTACTGCGACTATTATTGTTTTTTTTCTTATTGTTGTTATTATTATTATTAACGTCTACCCTGGCCATATCCATTAATAATAAATATGTACCAAGGCATTGTATTTGTGAATCGTAATCCATATTATCTAAATATTCATTTTGCAACAAAATAGCAGCTTCTTTTACATAATTCAAAAGTGAAGGCATATTTTCAACGGGACAAGTATTAATAAGCATCGCAAATGTATGCCAAACACCCTCTGACTGCAAACTTTGATGAAGGTAGGAACTAACTTTTAAAGATTTTCGTATTAATAATACAATTGTTTGACATAATATTTGTGATGTATGAAAATCTAATTCATGTTGTGAACTTTTAATAAATGCTTTTAAACGTGAATTCAATTCCGAGACGAAATTGTCTTTCTTTAATTTTTGTATGTTACTATTTGTCATTTTACAAACTTTTAATACTTGGAAATATTTAAGTACATCTTCAGAGGTTAAGTTGTTATCAATTTTTGAAATAAATACACGAGATGCTTCAACTATTAATTGTTCATTTTGTTGCATATTATTATTACCATCATCATCATTTGTCTGTACCGCACCACGTATTTTATTAAACAAATTACCAATTTGTTTATCCATCTTTTGATGTTTTTGGTATTATACACTACTATATGTGTATAATCTCTCTCTCTCTCTCTCTCTCTCTCTCTCTCTCTCTCTCTTGTTCTCGGTGGTTATCTCCTTCATACATCTATATATCTAAATAAATCTACTACTAAGTATAATAAGA
>MDTB01162012.1_pt1 | contig 11279 bp, 12 predicted proteins | sample 811161 | NCBI WGS metagenome assembly MDTB01 (sample SAMN05326650, study PRJNA326480) | marine metagenome | isolation source: seawater | place: Mediterranean Sea | collected 2009
AAAACAGCTTACAGATATAGATAATTTAATTAAAAATAAGTGAGTAAAATTTTAAAAGTAAAAGCCCGTCAAGTTTTTGACAGTAGAGGAAATCCAACAGTAGAGGCTGAAGTTTTTATAAAAAATAATAGCGCTAGTGCAATATGTCCTTCAGGAGCTTCAACAGGTACATATGAAGCTTTTGAAAAAAGAGATAAAAAAAATAATCGATATTTAGGAAAAGGTGTTTTAAGTGCGATAAATTTAGTTAATACAAAAATTTCAAATAAATTAAAAGGCTACAATATTCACAACCAAGAAAGAATTGATGCTTTAATGATAAATTTAGATGGAACTAAACAAAAAACTAAATTAGGCGCTAATGCTATTTTAGCAGTTTCAATGGCAGTAAAAAAACTTTCAGCCAAACAAAGAAAATTACCTTTATATAAAACTTTTTTAATTAAAAATAATTTTAGATTACCATATCCATTAATGAATATAATTAATGGTGGTGCTCATGCTGACAATAATCTTAGAATACAAGAATTTATGATTAGACCTGATCGAGCAAAAACTTTTTCAGACTCAATGAGAATTTGTTTTCTTATAATAAAGAATTTAAGTAAATTAATTAGAAAAAAGGGACTTTCAACCTCAGTGGGAGATGAGGGTGGTTTTGCACCTATGATTAGAAGTAATAATCAAGCTTTAGATTTGATTGTATCAGCTATTAAAAAATCTGGTTTTGTTAATGGTAAAGATGTATCGATTTGTCTAGATGTAGCAGCTAATGAATTATTTAAAAAAAATAAATATTCTATTCATTCTAAAAAATTTGTCTCTGTAGAAAAATCCATTAAAGAGTACAAAAAATTAATTAAAAAATATAATATTAAATCAATTGAAGATCCATTTGCTGAAAATGACTGGACTTCTTGGAGTAAATTAATGAAATCAATAAATAAAGTTCAAGTTGTAGGCGATGATCTTTACGTTACTAATCTAGAAAGATTGAAAAAAGGTTTTTTAAATGAATCATCTAATGCGATCTTAATTAAACTTAACCAAATAGGCACTGTTTCAGAAACACTAGATGTAATTAAATTTGCACAAATTATTGGATTTAAAACAATCATTTCTCATAGATCTGGAGATTCTGAAGATACTTTCATAGCTGATTTGGCTGTAGGTACTAATTCAAATCAAATAAAAACAGGATCTCTAGCAAGGTCAGAAAGAGTAGCTAAATACAATCAGCTGATACGTATAGAGGAAGAGCTTGGAAAAAAAGCTAGAATGAATAAGATTCATTAATGCTCAAAAGATTAAAAAATAGTTTTTTTATATTAATTTCAACTTTTTTAATATTATATTTTTTTTTCAATTTAATGTCAGGGGATAGAGGATTGATTTCATATAATGAAAAGAAACAAATTTTACAAGATTTGAAAAAAAAAGAGTTACTTTTAATAGATCAAATTAAAGACTTGGATTTTAAAAATTCATTATTAAGTAGTAATCTAGATCTTGATTACGTTGAAACTCTGATTAGAGAAAGATTTTTGTTTGGTAAAAAAGGTGAAAAAATTTATATAATAAAAAATAATGACACAAAAAATTAAACCAAGACATCCTGAAAAAGTTAAAAATCCTATTAATCCAATTAAGAAAAAACCTTCGTGGATTAGATCTAAACTTACAAACAGTAAGGAATTTTTTATTACAAAGACTTTAGTCAATAAAAGCAATCTTGTTACTGTGTGCCAAGAAGCTAACTGCCCAAATATTACTGAATGTTGGAGTAAAAGACATGCTACTTTTATGATTATGGGTGACACTTGTACAAGGGCTTGTGGTTTTTGTGATGTCAAAACAGGAAAACCAGAAAAATTAGACCCCTATGAAGATTTAAAAATTGCTAATGCTGTTAAAAAACTTTCATTAAAGCATGTAGTTATTACATCAGTGGATAGAGATGACTTAACTGATGGAGGATCAAATCATTTTAAAAAAGTTGTTGAAACTACAAGAAAAAAAAAACCCAAACACTACTATAGAGGTTTTAACCCCAGACTTTTTAAGAAAAGGCAATTCTTATAAAAAAATATTAGAAGCAAACCCAGATGTTTTTAATCACAATATTGAGACAGTACCAAGATTATATCTAAAAGTAAGACCTGGTGCTAGATACTTTGCCTCACTCGAATTATTAAAAAATGTAAAAGAAAATAACAACAAAATTTTTACAAAATCTGGAATAATGGTTGGATTGGGTGAAAAATATGATGAAATTATTCAAGTGATGGATGATTTAAGATCTGCGAAAGTAGATTTTTTGACAATAGGACAATACTTACAGCCTTCTGTTAAACATTATCCATTAGAAAGATATTATCATCCAGATGAATTCAAAGAATTAGAGTTATCTGCTAAATCAAAAGGATTTTTATTAGTTTCTTCTTCTCCTTTAACAAGATCTTCTTATCATGCAGATGAAGATTTTGTAAAACTTCAAAAAAAAAGAATTAATATTAATTAATGCCAAAAGCTTCAGTTAAGAGATTAATTGAATGTAAGAAAAAAGATTTAATAAATTTAGTCTTAGATATTGAAAAATATCCTGAATTTGTTCCTTTTTGTCATCATGCTAAAATTTATGAGAATAAAGATGAAAACAATATAACTAAAATTATAGCTGATCTTACGATTGGGAAAGGACCTTTTAAAGACACATATAAAAGCGATGTTGTATATAATAAAAAGAATAGTTCAATATTTGTTAAAAATCTTGATGGACCATTAAATCATTTATCTAATAACTGGAAATTTACTAATAAAAATAACTTTACTGAAGTTACTTTCGACATTGATTTTGAAATTGATAATAAATTTTTAAATGTACTTATGGAAAAATCTTTTGAATTTGGTTTAAATAGAATTGCAGACGCTTTTCAAAAAAGGGCAGAGAAATTATTTAGCAAGAGTTAAAATTAAATTTAAAGCTTTATTTACAGTAGCTCTTTGAATTAAATTTCTTTTTTTATTCTTAAATAAGAATTTTTTAACAAAGGTTTTATTACCTTTTTTAATACCAACAAATACTAAACCAACAGGTTTTTGCTTGGTACCACCTTTGGGTCCTGCTATTTCAGTTATGGAAACAGATATATTTGTTTTGCTAATTTTATTTAAATTTTTAACCATAGATAAACAGGTTTCATAACTTACAGCTCCATGTTTTATTATTATTTTTTTAGAAACTTTAAGAATATTAATTTTAGCTTGATTTGAATAAGTAACTAGCCCAAGAGTAAAAACTTTAGACGATCCATTAATTGATGTAATACAACTTGAAAGCAATCCTCCAGTGCAAGACTCAGCAAAAGATATTTTATATCTTTTTTTGGCTAATAATTTAACTACTTTTTGTGAAAGTTTCTTCATGAACTAATTACCATATATAAAACAAGAACTGCTACCACATATAAACCAGCACAAACATCATCCATCATCACTCCAAAACTGTTTTTAAAGTTTTTATCGTAATAATTCACAGGGTATGGTTTGGTAATATCAAAAATTCTAAATAGGATAAACATTATAAAATAAAAAGTTAACACTTCACTAGTTTCTTTTATTCCATTATGTGCAATTTCATAGAGACATATTGGAATAGATTGACCAATGAATTCATCAATGACAATTTCTTTAGGATCTTTATTATCCAAATCTTTAATAAAAATATTTATGGCATAAAGTGAAATAAAAAAAATAATTATAACTCCAATTAGGACTACATTTGGAGAAATATTTAATATATGAAATAAGACGAATAAAAAAATAGTTGTTGCTAATGAAGCATAGCTACCAGGTATCTTTTTTAATTTTCCAATACCAAATAAAGTAATAAACAAAAAATTTAATTTATTCATATTTACTAATTGAAACTATTGTTTCACATGCAATAGCATTTTCTTTTCCTATTAGACCAATTTTTTCTACAGTTTTACCTTTTAGATTAATTTTATCTTTCCTCAAGTCCATAAGTTTTGATATTGAATCAATTATTCTATTTCGATATTTAGAAACTTTAGGTCTTTCACAAATTAGATTTATATCCAGATTATTTATTGAAAAATTTTCTTTATTTAAATTAGTTAAAATAGGTTTTAACATTTTTGGTGATCTTATATTTTTAAATTTTTTTTTATTACTTGGAAAAAAAGTACCAATATCTTTTTTTTTCATAGCTCCCAATAATGCATCGATGATTGCATGTAAGATTACATCTCCATCTGAATGACCTTTGAGACCTGAATGAAATGGTACTTTTATTCCTCCTAAATATAGTTTCTTTTTTTTTATTAATTTATGAATATCAAAACCAATGCCAAAATAAGTTTTAGGAATTTTTATATCCTCAATATATGTTATTTTATTATTATCAAATTCACCTTTAATAAGTTTAACTTTTTTATCTTTATTTATAAATAATGTGGCTTCATCATTTATTTTGTTTTTTTCTTTAAGTGCTAAGTTGTAAAGTTTTTTAAATTTAAAACCTTGAGGTGTTTGAGTCAAAAAAGTTTTATTTCTATTAAGATTGTAAAGATGGTTTTTTAATTTATATTTTATAGAGTCATTTGGATTAACTACTGGTATTACAGAACTATGTTCTTCTAATTCTTTAATAATTTTTTTTATCAAACTTATTGAAAAATTAGGTCTAGCAGCATCATGGATTAATATATTATTTGGTTTGAATTTTTTTAAAAATTTTAGAGATATTAATGATGATTCAGATCTTTCTTTACCACCCTTAATGATTATAATTTTTTCAGAAAATTTTTTTTTTAATTTTTTTTGGATTATCAACGACTAAAATTATTTTTTTAAAAAGTTTAGAAGAAATAGATTTATTTATCGAATGTTCGTATAATTCTTTGTTTTTATACAAATGATATTGTTTGGGTTTTTTATTACTGAATCTGCTACCTTTTCCTGCAGCTAAAATTACAAAATAGTTGTTCATTTAAATAAAATATATATGTTTTGAATAAATGTTTGAATTTTTTAAAAAAAATTTGTTAATTATTGGTCTATTTTTAATCACACTTTTTGTTGGTTTTTTAACCTTTTTAACATTTATCAATAGAAGTTTTATTGAATTAAATCAACTAAATCTCCAGTATCTTTTAATTTTAAATATTTTCTTACTATTTTTACTTTTTATTTTTATTTATTTTGAAATCAATAGATCAATTAAAAATGATATCGATAAAGGTGGTTCAACATCTAACAAAAAATATATAACATATTTTTCATTATTTACACTTATTCCATCAATATTGATTTCAATATTTTCACTTTTTTTATTTTCATTTGCTTTAGAAAAATATTTTGACAAAAAAGTTACTACAGTAGTTAATAATTCTTATGAATTAGCAAAAAGCTATGTTCAAGAAGCTCAAAATAAAGTTAAATCTGACATTGTTTTAATTGCATTTGACATAAATAAAAGTGCAAAATTTTTAAATGATAATGAGCTTGAATATATAAGATTTTTAAAAACACAAAAATTGATTAGAGAAATAGATGAAATTCATATTATAGATATAGATAAAAAATTACTTTTTACAAACTTAGCGGATAGATCAAAATATTTACCACCAGTTGAAGGTGCATTACAATTAGTTATTGAAGACGACAGACCTTTAAAAATTATTAATGCTCCTGAAAATATATCTGCAGCCATTATGCGATTGCAGGTTTTTAAAGACAGATTCTTATATGTAGTTAAATATCTTGATCCTAAAATTTCAAGTTACTTAAACGAATCTCAAGAAGCAATTAATTTCTATTATACAGTAGAAGAAAGAAGCACAGGTATAAAAATTTCATTTGCGATTATTTATTTAATAGTAGTTACACTTTTGTTATTCATTTCAATTACTATTGCAATTAGATTTTCTTCTAGATTTTTTAGATCTATTAATAATTTAATTTATGCATCGTCTGCTATAGGAAAGGGTGATCTTAATTCTAAAGTTCCAGAATTAAAAACTGATAAAGATCTTGAAACTTTAAATAAAAATTTTAACTCAATGATTAGTCGTTTAAAAGTTCAACAAGAAAAACTTATTATAAATGAAAGACATGAAGCCTGGGGAAATCTTGCTAGAAAACTTGCTCATGAAATCAAAAATCCTCTAACACCTATTAAATTAACATTAGATAGAATGAAAAGTAAGTACATCAATCAAATTAATGAAAATGAAAAAAATAATTTTCAAGATAATTTAAAGATTATTGATAATCAAATTAAACAAATAGGCAATTTGGTTAATGAATTTTCTGATTTTGCTAGAATGCCTAAACCAATTTTAAAAAATAATAATTTAATTGAATTATTACAAGAAAATATAAAATTATTATCTGAAATTGATAATCAAATTAAAATTGAGTTGATCAAAAATTCTGATCAAATTTTATTTAAAAGTGATAAAGAACAATTAAGTAGAGTTTTTTTAAATTTAATTAAAAATTCAATTGAAAGTATTCAACAAAAAGCTGAAAATACTAGTGATTTCGTTAAAAAAATTACTATTGAAATTAATGATACTGGTGATCATATCAGTATTGTTATAATAGATAATGGAATAGGTTTTGATATATTAAAAAAAAATATTAAAGATATATTAAATCCATATTTTACAACTAAAAAAAATGGTACTGGATTAGGACTCTCAATAGTTAACAAAATTATTAATGATCATAATGGTAAAATAGATTTTATTTCTGTAAATAATGGAGCAAAAGTAGAAATTAACTTTAATTTAAATGATAGCTGAAATTTTAATTGTAGACGACAATTCTGATATTAGAAATATATTAAAGGATTTAATTTCTGATGCAGGTTTTAAAACAAGAGTTGCTGCTAATTATAATCAGGCATTAAAAGAAATTGATTCAAAGTTACCTGATGTTGCAATTTTAGACGTAAAACTAGATAAAGGTGATAATGACGGCATAGAACTTTTATCACATATCAAATCTAAAAATAAAGACATACCTGTTATCATAATTTCTGGACATGCAAATATTGAAATGGCTATAAGTTCTTTAAAACATGGAGCGTTTGAGTTTATAGAAAAACCATTTGATCAACCAAGATTATTAAATTTTGTTTCTAGAGCTGTAGAAAATATTAAATTAAAAAATCAAAATAAAGAATATGAAAATAAGCTTTTTTCATCTTATGATTTAATAGGAAATAGTAAAAATATTTTATCTATTAAAGATCAAATAGAAAAAATTTCTTTAACTGATAGTAGAGTTATAATTAATGGTCCATCTGGCTCAGGTAAAGAGTTAGTTGCAAGAAAAATTCACAAAAAATCTAAAAGAAATAATAAAGCATTAATTATTTTAAATGGTGCTTTACTTGATAAAGAAAAATATGAGGCAGAACTGTTTGGTTTAGAAAAAGATGATGGCTCTATTTCTTATGGCGCATTAGAAAAAGCTAACAAGGGTACTTTATTAATTGACCAAGTATCTGAAATACCTTTAGAAATTCAATCTAAAATTTTAAGAGTGCTAACCGATCAAAAGTTCAAAAGAGTAAATGGTATAAAAGATATAAATGTAGATGTAAGATTAATCTGTTCATCTAGCAAAGATTTAAAAAGTGAAATTGAATTAGGTAATTTTAGAGAAGACTTATTTCATAGAATTAATGTTTTTGAAATCAATATAAAACCACTTAATGAAAGAATTTCAGATATTCCTTTATTGATCAAATATTTTTCAAAAAAAATCTCACAAAATTATAATATTAAAGAATTAGATATTGATGAAAATGATAATTATATTTTAAATCATTTCTGGCAAGGCAATGTAAGAGAATTAAGAAATTTGATTGAAAGAATTGCTATTTTACAACCTGATAACAAAGATAAAATATCAAATATTATTAAAGAGTCTTTAAAAACTGATAGTTTACATGAAAAAGTTAAAGAAAATAGCCTATCCGTGCCATTAAAAGAAGCTAGAGAAAAGTTTGAAAAAGAGTATTTAACTATTCAATTAAAGAAGTTTAATGGAAATATATCGAAAACAGCCAACTTTGTTGGAATGGAAAGAAGTGCTCTTCATAGAAAGCTTAAAGGCTTAGGAATTAAAGAATTTAATTAAATGAATATAATCATTTGTGGTGCTGGAAGAGTTGGCTTTACTATAGCTAAACTTTTAAGTGAACAAGGCCATTCTATCACTGTTATTGATCAATCTAGTGAGGATATTCAAAAAATTGATGATTCATTAGATGTAAAAGCCATTGTCGGTAAAGCAACTTATCCTTCAATTCTCGAGAAGGCTAATGCTATAGAAGCTGATATGATTATAGCCGTTACAAGAAATGATGAAATTAATATGCTTATTTGTCAGATAGCATATTCTATTTTTAACGTACAAAAAAAAATCGCAAGAATCAGATCACAAGATTATTTAAATCCAAAATTTACTAGAGTTTATAATAAAGAAAATTTACCAATAGATGTTATTATTTCTCCTGAAATAGAAATAGCTAAATCTATACAAAGAAAATTAGAAGCTCCAGGAGCACTGGATAGCGTACCTTTTGCAGATAATAAAATAAGATTATTGGAAATCTTAATTAAAGATAATTGTAAATTAATTAATTATAAATTGAATGAATTAACAAGTAAATTTCCTGATCTAGATGCAAATATTATTGCAATAATAAGAGATGGTAAAACTTTTATTCCTAAAAAAACTGATAAAATTAATTGTGAAGATAAAATATATGTATTAATTAATTCTTCCCAAATGGCAAAAACATTAGAGGCTTTTGGTCATGAAGAAAAAATATCAAAAAAAATATTAGTCGTTGGAGGTGGAAATATTGGTTTTAATCTAGCAAAAAATTTAGAAGAAAGTGAAAATAACGAAATAAGAGTAAAAATTGTTGAAAAAAACAAAGTTCGAGCAGAATTTTTAGCCAATCAATTAAACAATACAATTATTATTAATGGTGATGGTTTGGATGAAGAGTCATTAATTGAAGCAAATTTAGGAGAAGCAGAAACTGTTTTAGCATTAACTAATGATGATGAAGACAATTTAATGGTCAGTGTGTTAGTTGAAAAATTTGCTAAAGATCAAAAAAATATTGAAGATAAAAGAACAATGGCTTTAATAAATAAACCAAATTATTCTTTATTACAGTCTTCATTAAAAATAGATGATTTAATTGATCCAAGAATGAATACAGTATCAAGTATTCTAAAACACATTCATAAAGGTACAATTGAAAATGCTTATACAATATCAAACGGTGAATATGAAGTTATAGAAGCAGAAATTATAGAAACTTCAGAATTAATTTCCAAAGATTTGAAGAATTCAAATTTACCCAGTGAAATTCGAATAGGTGCAATTTTAAGAGGAAATGAGGTAATTATTCCGAGATCAGATTTTAAATTTAAAAAAGAAGATAGAATAGTTTTTATTGTTCAAAAAGATTCAATTTCAATTGTCGAGAATTTATTTAGATTAAGTTAATTAATCAATGTTTGGTTTAAGAACAAGATATTTAAGTTTTTTCTTTGGATTAATATCTATTCTATCTTTTTTCAATGTTATTTATTCATATTATTTAAATTTATATTTAAATTTGAATACTTATTATATTAGTCTTATAAGTTCTTTATTTATTGCTATAATTTTTTTTAAATTTGAAAAAAATAAAAATAAAACTTCTATTTTTGAAAAAATTTTAACAGTTTTTTTTGGGTACTTATTAATACCTTTAATTTTAGCACTACCATTATATTTTAGTATCTATAATTTAACTTTTTTAAATGCTTATTTTGAGTCTATTTCAGGATTTACATCTACAGGCTTTACTATTTTTGAAAATATTAAACAAATTGATCAAAGCTTAATTTTGTGGAGATCTTCAATTCAATGGATTGGTGGATTATATTTTCTTTTTTCAATAATTTATTTAATTGATATTTATGATGAGAGTTTTAAAAAATCGCTAACAAATTATTTATCATTTAATAGTTCTGAATTATTAAAACAAAGTATAAAAATTTTTCTACTATATAGTGGTATAACATTTGTAATCTTTGTTATCTTAAATTTAATATCAATTAGAACTTTTGATTCATTGAATTTAGCTTTTACAATAATTTCATCAGGAGGTTTTTTACCAGTTAATGATTTATCAAGTATTTTAAAAAACAATACACAAATAATTGTATTTTCTATTTTACTTTTATTTTCTTTTTTTAGTATTTTCTTTACTTATAATTTAATTTTTATAAGAAAAAAAAATATAAATTTTTTTTATGAAGACCTTCATTTAATTTATTATTTATTATCTGTTATTTCAATTTTTTTTCTTTTTTTTACTTTTCAAAATGATTTTTCAGTTAATTTATTATCTTTATCAAGCAGTATGTCTAATATAGGTTTTTCTTTAAACTATGATCAGTCAAATTTAAATTTCATATATTTGATATTGGTGATTATTGGAGGATCATTTTTTTCTACAAGTTCTGGATTAAGATTTATAAAGATTTATTCATTATTTAAATACTCTATAAATCAAATTTTATCTTTTAGTAAACCTAGAAATATTTTTATGAATAAATTAGTTTTTACAAAAATTAATTTTAATTTTGAAGAAATAAATAAATATTTTCTAACCGTTTTAATATTTATTTTCTCACTTTTTATTTTAACTATGTTGCTTAGTTTAAGTCATATAGAATTTGAAAACTCTCTTAAGCTTGCTATTTTAACAATTATGAACACTGTTAACTCTACAGCTTATGGTTTAAATGATTTTCAATTTAATAATTTGCATTATTTTACTAAGTATTGTCTTATTTTTTTTATGATAATTGGAAGAATTGAATTATTAACAGTATTAATTATTCTTAAAAAATTTCTTTTTAAAGATTAAGTATTTAATGTATATGTATAAAAATTTTGCGCCCTTAGCTCAGCTGGATAGAGCATCGGTTTTCTAAACCGAGGGTCGGAGGTTCGAATCCTCCAGGGCGCGCCATTTTTCCATAATAATAGTATCTATTTCTGCTTGCCATATTTTTTGTATCATGCTTAAATTATAAATATTCAAAGTAAACTTTGAATTATTTGTTAACAAATAATAATAACGAAAAGGAAGAATAATGTTTAAATACTTAAAACAATTAACTTCTTTAGTTGCTATGGTTGCTGTGTTGTTTACTTTTACAACA
>MDTB01197425.1_pt1 | contig 11279 bp, 12 predicted proteins | sample 811161 | NCBI WGS metagenome assembly MDTB01 (sample SAMN05326650, study PRJNA326480) | marine metagenome | isolation source: seawater | place: Mediterranean Sea | collected 2009
ATTTGTTTAAAGGGTGACAAATCCATATCAAAATTAAGACTTATTCCATGATAGGACTTGCCTTTTGATATGCGCAAACCAATTGAAGCAATTTTTTTTCTATCAACATAAACTCCCGGCGCACCTTCAACAAAATTACATTCTATAGAAATGTTTTTTAATAATTCTTTTATAAAAGACTGAATTGTAAAAACTAGCTTCCTGGGTCCAAAGTCTAATTTTTTTAAGTCAATTAAGAAATAAATAACTAATTGGCCTGGTCCATGATAGGTGACTTCTCCTCCTCGATCTGTTTGAACAACAGGAATATCTTTTGAGTCTAATATGTGGTTTTTATCTGCTGCTGTGCCTAGAGTAAATATTGGAGGGTGTTCAAGTAGCCATATCTCATTACTAAAATCTTCTTTTTTAATATGAGATTTCATTAATTCAAGAGTCTCATGATAATTTGATATACCAAGAGATTTAAAAGTTAAATCTTCAAGCACTACTTATTTCTTGATTCAATAAAGGCATCTTCAGAAATTTTATGATAAGCAGATACATTATTTTTAAAATCTGTATATGAGTCATACACCTTTGCAATTGTTTCATCTTCTTTAGCTAAATCTTCAAGGATCTTATTAGAAATTTCTTTGAATTCTTCTATAACATCATCAGGCAATTTTCTTAGTTCTACACCATGAACTTCAACAAGCTCTATAAGAGCTTGATTATTCATAGCCAAATATTCGTCAAGCATTTCTTGATTTACAGCTTTGGCTGCGGTTTCTATAATTACTTGAAGATGTTTTGGTAATGAGTTCCAAGCATCGATATTTATTATTAATTCAAGCATGGGGCCAGGCTCATGCCATCCTGGATAATAGTAATATTTAGCTGCCTGGTGAAATCCAAAGGTTAAATCATTATAGGGACCAACCCATTCTGTTGCATCTATGACTCCCGTTTGTAATGCCGTAAAAAGTTCGCCCCCAGGAAGAGTAACTGGTATCCCACCTGCTTCTTTTAAGACCTCTCCTCCAATACCAGGAATTCTCATTTTAAGTCCTTTGATGTCATCAAGAGAGTTTATTTCTTTATTAAACCAACCAAACATTTGCGTACCCGTATTGCCTGCAGGAATTGGATAGATGTTAAAAGGTTCATATACCTCTCTCCATAACTCCAGTCCACCGCCTTTGTAAACCCATGAATTAATCTCATCTGCTGTAAGTCCAAATGGGACGCTAGTAAAAAATTGTGCGGCAGGCACTTTCCCCTTCCAGAAATAACCACCGCTATGACCCATTTGATGTGATCCGCTAGAGACAGCATCAAAAACTCCAAAAGCAGGAACCTGTTCACCAGCTCCATAAACTGTAATTTTCATTTGGCCATCGCTCATCTCTTCAACAAGATCTGCTATACGCTCTGGAGCCATTCCTAAACCAGGATAATTTTTTGGCCAAGAGGTAACCAGTCTCCAGTTATATGTTTTATCTTTGTCTACGGTATTAATTTCTGAATTGCCTTCTTCATTTGAGCATCCAGCTATGATCAATATTAAAGGGAGGATGAAAAGCTTCTTCATTATAATTTTTTAAGATTTGCATATGCCATGACCAACCATTTAGTTCCAGAATTATCAAAATTTACTTGCACTCTAGCAGAATCACCAGAGCCCTCGTAGTTTAAAACAATGCCTTCACCAAATTTATTATGCTGAACCTTCTGGCCTAATGAAATCCCAATTTCCTCCTCAAATTCATTTTTTATTTCTTCAAAGTCTTTTCTATTATAAGGAATATTAGTTTGTGCTCTAGGCCTAATTTCATCAATTAAATCTTTAGGTATTTCACGTAAAAATCTTGATGGAGGATTAAATGTGTCAGTGCCATGCAATCTTCTTGATTCTGCATGAGTTATATATAGCTTTTCCATTGCTCTAGTTATTGCTACATAACAAAGTCTTCTTTCTTCTTCTAATTGAGATGCGCTCTCCATAGACCTTCCATGAGGAAATAAACTTTCTTCAAGCCCTGTTAATAAAACTAATTTAAACTCTAGTCCTTTTGCTGAATGCATAGTCATTAATTGAGCTGCGTCATCATGTTCCGAGGCTTGTCTGTCACCAGAATCCAAAGAAATAATATCTAAATAACTTTCAGCTATCTCTTTATTAGATTTTTTCTCAGTGACACTTTGTTCAAAATTTTTAGTTGCTGTTATTAACTCTTCAAGATTTTCTGTTCTTGTTTTACCTTTTTCTCCTGGCTCTTTGGCGTGATAGGCATATAGCCCAGTTTCCTTAATAATTAATTCCATAAGCTCTGATAATAAATTCTCTTGAATAAATAAATCACATCCGGCAACAAATTCTAAATAATCTTTAAGTCCTGCCCCACCTCTGCCGGAAATAGAGCCTTCATCAACTAGCTTAGCTGAAGCTTTAATATATGAGATATTATATTGTTTTGCAGTATTGCGAATCTTGGCAAGAGTCTTTTCACCAACCCCTCTTGTAGGATTAGATATAGATCTCTCAAAAGATGGATTGTCGCTATTATTAAAAATGATCTTTAAATAGGCTATCGCGTTTTTTATTTCTAGTCTTTCATAAAATCTAAGTCCACCATAAATCCTATAGGGAATACTAACCCTTAAGAGCGCTTCTTCTATTGCCCTAGATTGTGCATTTGATCTATATAAAATTGCTGTTTCTGAGTATGCGCCGCCCTTATTCATCCAGTCTTTTAATATATCTGCAATAAATCTTGCTTCATCTTGTTCGTTGTATGCCTGGTATAAAATTATTTGCTCACCATCTACTTTTTCTGTCCATAGGTTTTTTCCTAATCTTTCTTTGTTGTTTCCAATAAGTGCATTAGCGGCATTAAGAATCACATTTGTTGATCTATAATTTTGCTCAAGCCTTATAACTTCGGTATCTTTAAAATCCTCTGTAAATGAATTTACATGCTCAACTTTAGCGCCTCTCCAGCCATATATAGATTGATCATCATCTCCTACAGCAGTGATATTGGTTTTTTTTGAAGCTATTTCTTGGAGCCATTTATATTGAATAGTATTTGTGTCTTGAAATTCATCAATCAATACTGATTTAAATCTTGTTTGAAAAAAAGTTTTAACAGCTTTGGAATTAACTAAAGTTTCATAAGATTTAAGCAATAATTCACCGAAGTCTACCAAGTGATCTCTTTGGGATATATCTTCGTATTCTTTATAGATTTTATTTACTGTTTCAGTATAAAAATCTCCATTAACCTTTATGTCATTACTTCGCAACCCATCGTCTTTCCAGTTATTTATCTGCCACTGGCTTTGTCTAGCTGGCCAAGTTGCTTCATCTAAACCTATTTCCTTTGAAATTCTTTTAATAATTCTTAATTGATCATCAGAATCAATTATAGTGAAGCCGCTGGATAGTCCAGCTTCTTTATGAAATCTTTTTAAGAGTTTGTGGGATAGGCCATGAAAGGTTCCAACCCATGAATCAAGCATAGGTGCTTTTAATAAGGATTCTATTCTAGAACGCATTTCGTTAGCAGCCTTATTTGTAAATGTAACTGCCATAATTGCTGAAGAGTTAATTCCTATCGCTTCCACTTGCCATGCTATTTTATGAACTAGAACTCTTGTTTTTCCAGATCCAGCTCCTGCCAAGACAAGCAAATGCTGCTTATCAGAAGTTACGGCATTTCTCTGATCCTCGTTCAATTTATCTAAAATATGAGATACATCCATTTAGGGATTCATTTTTTTGTTTAAGTTAAGTATTCTAACCTTATGTCAACAAAATTATTGAGGCAAATTAAAAAATCTCTACCTGATTTAAGAAAGTCTGAAAAAACTGTTGGCGAATTTATTTTAAAAGATCCCAAATCAATAATAACTATGAAAACTGCTGAGGCCTCTGAGGCAATGGGTATAAGTGAACCTACTCTAATAAGATTCTGCAAGGCAATTGGATTTACTGGATTTCAAGAGCTTAAAATAAATCTATCTCAACAACTAGCAGCAGATGATTACTTTGTTATGTACGAAATTGAAGAAGATGATTCTATTCATGAATTATGCGAAAAAGTATTTGATACCACCATAAGCGAGATTCTTAATGTAAGATCTCAGATTGATCAAAATATATTAGAGAATGCAATAGAAACATTGGTAAATGCTGAAAGAGTAGAGTTTTATGCATTTGGAGGATCTGCCCCGGTTGCAATGGATGGACAGCACAAATTTTTTAGATTAAAAATATCTTCATCATATATATCTGATCCTCATCTTCAGTTTATGTCAGCGAATTCATTAGAAAAAAATGACGTTGTAGTTGCAATTTCTCAATCAGGCACAACCTCAGCTTTGATTGATAGTGTAAGAATTGTTAGAAAAAATGGAGTTAAGGTTATTGGAATAATGCCTGGTAATACGCCTTTGGCAAATATATGTGATTTTCCTTTGGCTATAGATGTTGGAATAAATAATAGAATTTCAAAGCCTGTTACATCTAGAATTGCATATACTGCAGTGATTGATGTTTTAACAATGGGAGTAGCTCAATTAAAGCCTGAGGCACAAGAACACTTATATAATATTGCTGATAGCCAAAGATCTCTTAAATTAGATAATTAATAAATTGCGGATTCCCTAAACCATAAATTTACTGCCCATTTCTCACCTTTTACAACTGGTGATCCGGCATGAAGCGAATCAGGATTAATCTCGGTCGTTCCCTCTATACAGTTATGAAACACAACCACATCACCTTTATTAGGTTTAACTGAAACGTTTATCTCTGGAAAATCTGTCTCTCCGCCCTCTTCTACATCATTTAAGTATGCCAAAGCGGTTACCATCCTCTGCCCTCCAGGAAACCAATTATTTTGTCCTTCTTCTGTAGTTTTATCAAAAGCATCAAAATGCGGCTTATATTCATTACCAGGACCATAATAAACAAGCTGAAATTGTTCAGCGTTATTTATCGGCATCTGCACTAACACAGAAAATCTTTTGCTAACTTCATGAACAACGTCATTTGCACTATGTTCTAACCAACAATAATCATTTGTTCTGCTTGTATGAACCTGATGATCTGAGTCTGTTATGACTGTGGCTCTTTCCATTTTACCCCTTCCAAGCTCAACAAAAGAATGGCATTCTTGGTCAGAAAGGAAATTAGAAACTACATAAACTACCGGGTTTGAAGAATAAAGGGTAACATTTTCAGATATTTTTTTTGGTTTCATTTTAGAATCAAATTATACTATTTTTGAATACTAATTTTATACCATAATGAAAATCTTTATTTCAATAGCCTCATATCAAGACCCTCTTTTAGAATCAACGATAAAAAGTGCATATGAAAAATCTGATGCGCCTAAAAATCTTACTTTTGGGATTTGTGATCAATCCTCAAAACCTTTAAATATAGAATCTATAGAATTTAATAATCAAATCAAATATGAACACATCGATCCTTTATATTCTGAGGGTCCTTGCTGGGCAAGGTCTAGAATACAAGATAACTTTGACAAAGAGGATTATTATTTACAGATTGATTCTCATATGCAATTTGAAGAAGGATGGGACTCATACCTTATAAAATATATTAAAGAAATTCAGCTTGTTAATTCTGAGATGCATCAACATCCAATTATTACTTGTTACCCTCGTTCTTTTGATGTGATTGATATAAATAATAATAAATTTGATCTAAATAAGAGTGATAACAATACTCATACGATTGCCTATAGAGAAGATGCTATGTTTATAAAAGAAAATTTTTGTAGGCAAATTGGATCGATTGCTAATAAAGAAATATGTCATGGATATCTAATTGCAGCAGGATTTCTGTTTTCTACAAAAGAGTTTGTAAAACAAATTCCATATGACTCTGATTTTTATTTCTATGGGGAAGAAATCTCTTTAATGCTTAGAGCTTTTACTAGAGGCTTTGGTATATTCCATATACCAGCTGCTCCAATTTTCCACTTATATACAGACATATCTGAAGTAAAAAGAAAGCTTCATTGGGATGAAGATGAGGATAATAAAAGAACAACAAAGTGGTTTCAAAGAGAAAGTAAGAGTATTGATAAACTGAGTGATATTATCAATGACAGGGTTGAAGGAATATTTGGCTTAGGAGATAAAAGAGTATTAAAAGATTATGAATTCTTATCAGGTGTGGACTTAGTAAATAAAAAAATATTAGATAAGGGTAAGGCTTTTACAGGAAAATTCATTTCATCATTGCCCTGGGATAAAGACCCTTATTAAAATTTTTTAGGCTTAGATGATAAAATTATTAAATAAAATTTGGGAGACAACATGAGCGAAGAAATCAAAAAATTTTTTACCACTTATAGTGATTTTGTAACAAAAGTTACCAGCGATCCCAGTATTGATCTTGATAAACTTAAAAAAAGTTTTGATGATATTGAAAAAGATTCAAATATTAAAACTCCAAGACTGCTTACCGCTGCTTTAGGCCTAGGAAGCGAGACGGGAGAGTTTGTAGAAATTGTAAAAAAGATGTTTCTTCAAGGGAAACCTCCATCTGAAGATAATGTTTTCCATATGAAAAGAGAACTTGGAGATATTATGTGGTATTGGGTCACCGCATGTGCAGCCCTAAATCTTGACCCATATGAGGTTATAAGTGAAAACCAAGAAAAGCTAGCAGCAAGATATGGAGAAAAGTTTGAAGTTAAAAGAAGTGAAGTCAGAAAAGAAGGAGATTTATAAGCAACCAATTAATGAATAAAATTTTAATATGATTTATCTGCTTTCTTCATTATATTTTCTATACGGTTTTGTTCTTTTTTACTCTTATTTAAAAGGTTACAGTCTTTTAAGATACTTACTAAAAAGAAAAAATATAAATACCGTTTTAACTATAGAGTTAATATTTATTATTTTGTGTTCATTTATTGTATTCACCTCTCAACCATTAAATTGGATTGTGGCTTTAATCATGTTTACTCATATAAGTGGTGTTATTTGGTTAATTTCTAATCCTGAAAGTTATTACTCAATGGCAAATTTAAATTCAAGTAGCATAGATTCGCTTGAGACCGCCTCAGCAATGATTATTTTCGGTTATGGGGTATTTGCTTATTCGTCTAATTTTTTTCTAGGTTAGCTCCTCTAGCCTTTTAAGAAGACTCGAAGTATCTAATCTTCCACCTCCAAATCCCTGAATATCTTTATAATATTCATTTATGATTTTAGTAATATCAAGATTAATATTAGACTTTTTTGCTTCATTTAATAAAATGTTTAAATCTTTTCTCATTAGGTCAACTGCAAATCCATAATCGTAAATATTTTTTGTCATCGTTTTCCATCTATTATCCATTTGCCATGATTGTGCAGCGCCTTTTGAAACAACCTCAAAGACATCTTGGGTTTTTAGACCAACTTTTTTTGAAAAATTAATACCTTCAGCTAAAGCCTGTATTAACCCTGCTATACATATTTGATTAACCATCTTTGTAAGTTGTCCAGACCCAGAAGATCCCATATATTTTATAAACTTTGTGTATGGCTTTAATATGCTTTTAATTAAATCATAATGTTCCTTGTCACCGCCCACCATTATTGATAGCTGACCTAAATTTGCTCCTGCCTCACCACCAGAAACAGGGGCATCTAAATAGAAGACTTTTTTTGGACTAAGTAGATTATTTAATTCCTTTGATAAGTCTGCTGAAGTTGTCGTATGATCAATTATTATTGATCCTGGCTTAAGATTATTCATTATTCCATTGTCACCCAAAATAATATCTTTTACGTCCTTATCATCACCAACACAAATTACTATGACATCAGATACTCTTGCAACCTCTTCTGGTGATTTGCAAATCATTCCATTAAATTTTTTATTCCAGTCTTCAGATTTTTTTTTGGTTCTGTTAAAGACAGCTATGTTTTTATAATGATTAGCTAGATGTCCAGCCATTGGAAAACCCATTACACCTAAGCCAATGAAGCCTATGGCTTTGTTCATACTATATAATCTTCTCTTTCTTTTTTAGCAGTTCTTTTGATTCCATCTTTAGTAAGGTATTCTGAAGTTATACCTTTAGTACCCTCATTTTTACTTAATAAGAGAAAAAATATAGCTGTCATAACTATCCACATTATCGATATTAAAATTACAACTTCTATCATGGAGTTTTATCCGCTAATCTTTGCTTTAAAATCTTCAAAGGCAGATTTATATTCAGACTCAATTCTGCCAACAAGTTCTGCCACAGAAGGTGAATCTTTTATGTTTCCGATGCCCTGGCCTGAACCCCATATATCCTTCCATGCCTTTGAATCAGTATTTCCTCCAGATCCAAAGTTCATAGAGGACTTATCTGCGTCTGGTAAATTATCAGGATCCAATCCAGCATTCTTGATAGATGGTTTTAAATAATTACCATGAACACCTGTAAATAACGAGGAATAAACAATATCTTCAGCGGCGCTCGCCTCTAACATACTTTTATATTCAGGGTCTGCATTAGCTTCTTCTGTTGCAATAAACCTAGTGCCTAGATATGCAAAGTCTGCACCAAGAGCGATTGCAGAAGCAACTGCGTGTCCATCACCAATAGATCCAGATAATATTAGGGTTCCATCAAACCATTTTTTAACTTCTCTAAGTAAAGCAAATGGCGATAAGGCACCCGCATGACCTCCAGCACCTGCACAAACCAAAATTAAACCATCTACACCCTGCTCAGCAGCTTTTTTAGCGTGTCTAACGCTAATAACATCATGATATACAAGCCCGCCATAGCTATGAGCTGCCTCTACAACCTCGGCTGGCGGTCTAAGTGATGTGATGATTATTGGAACCTCATGTTTCACACAAGTTTCCATATCTTGCATTAGTCTGTCATTAGACCCATGACAAATTTGATTAACAGCAAAAGGGGCCACTTTTGCATTAGGGTTCTGTTCTTGATATTCAGCTAATTCAGTCTTAATCCTAATAATCCATTCTTCAAGAACATGTTGAGGTCTCGCATTTAAAGCAGGGAAAGATCCTATTATTCCAGCCTTGCATTGTGCGATTACTAGATCAGGACCAGAGACCAAAAAAAGTGGTGCTCCAATAACCGGTATAGAAATATTATCTTCAATATGTTTATGTATAGCCAATTTAAAACTCCTCAGTTAAATATCTTCTAAAATTTTGTTGGATAGTCGTCTATCAAATAAACAAAGGCTCTAACTCCTTTATCTAAAGCAGAATCATCTACATAAAAATACGGTGAATGATTTCCGGCAACATCTGTTCTTTCTCCAAAGTTAGCTGATTCTAAACCAACTCCAGGTTTATTGATACCTAGCCAGAAGTACATTCCTGGTATCTCTTGAGAAAAATATGAAAAATCTTCCGCCCCTGTAACTGGTATATTTGATTCATAAAATTTCCCTGGTGAAGCTTTCATAAGAGATTCTTTCATTGAATCAACTAATTCAGGAGCATTAAATGTAACTGGATAAAAACCGCCAACGTCAAATTCAACAGTTATATCAGTTCCAGTTCCGACTGCAACTCCTCTAGCTATTTGCTCTATTTCTTCATATACCTCTTTTCTTAATTCAGGATCGAAAGTTCTAATGGTACCCATAATTTCAGCGTCTTCAGGAATAATGTTATTCCTTGTTCCGGCTTTTACCAGGCCAACAGATACAACTGCTGGGTTATTAATAATATTTATTCTTCGGCTAACAATCGTATTCAATGCTTCAATTAGTTCTGCTGTTGCCATTATTGGATCAATACCAGACCATGGAGTAGATCCATGAGTTTGAACACCTTTTATTTTTATTCTATATGCTGATGCGGCAGCCAAAGCAGGGCCAGATTTTACTGAAAGAACTCCATTTGGAATATTTGTAACATGCAAACCAAATATAACTTCTGGCTTATGTCTATCAAATATACCTTCAGCCAACATCATTTCAGCCCCGCCACCCTCTCCTTCAGGAGGACCTTCTTCAGCAGGCTGAAAAATAAACATAACTTTACCTTTTAAATTAGACTTATTTTTTGCTAAAAATTCTGCAACTCCCATTAAGATTGCAACATGAGCATCATGACCGCATGCATGCATAACTCCAACATCGTTTCCAAGATAAGTAGTTCTCACTTTTGAAGCAAATGGAAGCCCGGTTTTTTCTTCTACAGGTAATGCATCCATATCAGCTCTCAAGGCCATAGTTGGCCCAGGTAGATCACCTTCCAAAATACCAACAACTCCGGTGTATGCAATCTTTGTTTCTACTTTAATTCCAAGTGATCTTAAATGATCCTCTATCTTTTTTGATGTTCTAAACTCTCTATTACCAAGTTCTGGATTTTCATGAATATCATGTCGCCACTCAATAACTTTTACCATAAGATCATCAATATCTTTGTCTAAATTACCTTTTAAATCAGCGACGACATTTATAGAAGATATTAATATCAAAAATGTAATAAATTTTTTCATAATTAAAAATATTATAAATAAATTACCTATTAAATAATAATAAACTGGAAATAGTTTAGTGCATCTTAAATTTCTAATATTCCCATTATTTTTTAAAATAAGCGACTGAGTGGTCTCGAAATTTATAATTTCCGATTTCAGAAAACCCAAAATCTTTATGAAATTTTATTGAGATCGCATTCAAGGGATCTGTGTTTACCTCACAACATATTGGCAAATCATTATCAACTGCTATTGACTCGATTTTTAAGTATAGGTTTTTGCCAATTCCAAATCTTCTATATTTATAATTTATTGCAATTCTATCAATATATAAAAATTCTTTTTCTTCTTTGCTAAAAAATTTATAGTTCTCAGAATTGTAGGCGGATTGTTCTCTAAAACATATTATGAAACCAATAATTGTATCTCCGCAAATAACATAATAATTTAAAGCGCTTAAATTAATTAAATTTTGTAGATCTTTTATTGAAGATAAGCTGCCAACCTCTGGTGTATTCTGTTGATTAAGAAAATATATTTGTTCAAGAATGTCTATACAAGCTGTGCTAGAAAATTTATGAATGGTATATTGAAGTTTTTTTTTCACTTGCAAATATCTTTATTAACTGCTCTTTTCATACTCCTTCATAGCTTCATTAATTTTGGACATTGGTTCTGCAATAAAGAGTTCTTTCGTTAAGGTATAGCTTGGATGACCCATACTTGCTAAATCTTTAGCTTTTTCCATGGCAACCTGCATTAGATCCTGAGCATTTACTACCTCATCCATTAGGCCTG
>MDTB01148054.1_pt1 | contig 11278 bp, 14 predicted proteins | sample 811161 | NCBI WGS metagenome assembly MDTB01 (sample SAMN05326650, study PRJNA326480) | marine metagenome | isolation source: seawater | place: Mediterranean Sea | collected 2009
ATATTTCAAATGTCAAAAATAGAAATGTAAATACTCCTGAAAAGTTTAACGCCTATGCAAAAAAATTCGGAATGGGTCGAACTCTAAAATTAGTATTAAATTCAGGGGGAGCTTTTGATCTCCGTGGTTTTGATGAAGCATCAGACAACAAAGCCCTCATGCCTGCACTAAAGGATGCACTAGGTAAATACTTTGGCGCACCAGGTGGAACACTTAATGAGGCTTTTGGAAAGTCAAGAGGTACGTTACTTAGAGAGCGATACTGGGGTAGATACTAGAATGAAAATCACACGTAAGCGTCTAAGAAAAACAATAAAAGAATTCTTAGACACGTCTTACCGCCCAGCTGTTGAAGCGCCTTCTGTGTTTGATCAAGTTTCAAATTCAGAGCGTGCTGCTTTTATAGCCGCTATGGGGGTTGTAGAAAAGTCACAAGAAAACACGTCACTTAACGAAGGTGATGTTATAAAATTTCCCCCAAGGGTTAGTGACTCGTCTTATGAAGACGAAAACGAAGACCCAGTCGGTCAAGTTTACACAATTCAACCTCACGGAACTGACTTGCCTGGCGACACAGCTCACCTTGAAGCAGACGAAGAAGACATGACACCGAGAGAGATCGAGATGCTTCGTCAAATTATGGGTCAGAGAAGATCCCTTTCTCAAAGAACAAGGGCAGATGACGTTCAAGACATGGAAGCAGAGATAGCAGACCTGGAGGACGCTTACATGCTTGGGAATCTTGCAGATCTTTTTGATGATGAAAGATAGTGGAGTATCCAAGTGAATAGAAAAGAATTGCGAAAACTCATTACCGATCTTGTTGTTGAAGCCAAAACAAAAACCGTGACAGATGTTGATTCAGAAGTTCAAGACTTGCTAGACGACTTAGGTTTAGATGATACATCACTCACACCTTCAGCGACAGCCGGAGCGACATCAGCTACATCACCATCTCCAGACACTGCGCCTGTTCGTGGTTCTGGCGGCAGTTTCGATGATATTTTGGGTCAAGATTTAGATTCTTTTCTAGATGACGTTCTTGATGGCCCAGCTCCTGAAGGAAACTTTGAAGATGAGTTTTCTGCTGCGGCGGCACAAGCACAGAAGAACAAAGCAAGCTTTCGTACAAGTGCTGTAGTTGATAATGATTTAGATCCTTATGACGATCTCGAAGATCTCGACCCAAGCCTCCGTGACACACCCACAACAAAAAGGTTTCAGACTAGTCAACCTTCGTATGCAGGTGAACCCGGTCTGAAGCAAAAGTCTTCAGGTGATCCTTCAGGAGTAATTGAAAGAGTGATGATGGATGAATTTGTCACACCTGCAATGTCAGTAGGACAAACTGTTTTACCCGCAGTCTGGAATGAGATTAGACGACTTGCTAGAGAGCCTGGGTTCGAAGATGCTTTTCACATTGCGCTAAACGGAATTCGAACAGACGAAGACGTGTTCTTTCAGAACTTGCTGAAAGTTGATTTAGGCGCAAAACACGTGCCACCCCCGGAAGAATCAAGAGAGCTTGTAGAGCGCCTCAGAACAGTCTTGTCTAAATACTACAATCTAGTACTAGATGAAGCAGGTAAAAATAGTGAGAACTTGCTTCGAAAGTTTCACGGAATTAGAAGTGAATACACAGATGAGGCTTTTAGGACTGGGTTTATGAAAGCAATTCAAAAATCAAGAGACCTTGAAGACAAAGCTTTCGGTCAAGTTTTGGGGTCCACAGCTGGTAAAAAGCTTTCCTTGCGTGAATCCATGTTGTATAATGTATTAAATGACAATATACTTATGAGAAACGCAAGGAAAATTTAATGAGTGGAAAAATGATGGACGGCAGACGGGCCTCTCGCAAAGAGGTCGATGCCGTTATTGAGATTTTAAGAGAAGCGCTATTTTTCAACCTCTGCGAAGAGTTTGAAGTTTGTGGTTCGTACAGAAGAAAAAAAGACGACATAGGCGATTTAGATATCGTTTTTATACCTCGTGATATCGGAGAGTTCGAGACGTGGTTTAATAAGCTCCCATATGAAAAGAAGAAAAGCCCTCGAGGCTACTTCCTCTCTATTAGCGGAATTCAAGTTGACTTTTTCCCAGCAACAGAAGACACTTACGGTGTGCAAGTTCTCAACTTCACAGGGCCAGCAGGATTTAGTATATTTTTGTCAGGATGGGCCTCAATATACGGCTTAAAATACACAAAGTACGAGATACTTAATAACGAAGGTAAGAATATTGCCGCCGGCAAGACAGAAGAAGAAGTATTTGAGATTCTTAATTTAGACTGGGTCCCACCAGAAAATAGAGAAACTTTAATGTGAGAAAGACAAAAATGAAGATTTCAAAGAACATATTAGAGTCAATCATAAGGCAGGTTATAAGAGAGCAGTACACCATATCTGACTATGAAGGTGACCCAATGCGACAGTTTGCTGAAGGCTACTTGCTAGTCGCTCAAGCGACGTCAACGCCATATTGGGGTAAAAGTGTGTCTGTGCTGCTGACACAACTAGCGCTTGGCATTATGAAAAGACTCAACGCGCAGGGCAGTTTTTCAGCTAAAAAATATCACACGCTTGCAAAGCAAGTCATGAACAGCCCAAAGGTCTTAAGCCAAATTTCTCAAGTGACAAGCAGTGCACTTTCTCAAGCGCCAGCTTTTCAATCAGCTGAAGAAGATTCGAAGCAAATGGCAAAAACTTCTATAGAAAAAATTATCAAAGCAGCTCTTGGGTCTGTCGTCGTTGATGAACTTGTTGCAGTTGTGTTTTATCAAATGAGATCTGTCTTGCCCGAAGACATTAAACAAGCAGCGAATTACGATGGTTACTATGAGTTAAAAAGATCAGACCTTGTAATCGAATTAACACCAGAAGTGATTAGTAATGCCTTATCCGGCATGGACGTTTTAAAAATCGCTCGGCACGTATGGGAGCAAGTTATGAAGTTTGTAGGTTTCACACATGAATTTGAAAACTCACAATTTGCTGACTTTCGTGACTTTAGACTTTTTGGCTTCACAGATGCTCAGATCGAAGACCACGAAGACAGTGCCCCACTTACTTTTGGTTGGGAAATCGAGGCACCCTTTTAGGAGAAGAGATGAAAGTTTCAAAGAACATCTTAGAATCAATCATAAGACAGGTCATAAGAGAACAAGAAGAGCTTGATCCGAGCGAGTCTGACCTGAAAAATGCTTACGAATCTTTCGCTGAGGCGACTCAAAGCAAGGCGTGGGGTCAGACTGTTACAGTCGGTCTAGTCAAGATCGTCATGAAGCTTCTTGAAAGAGTCACTCGAGAAGGAACACTGTCGGTAGGAGAATTTAACACAGCCGCAGCCTCCGTTCTCTCAAGCGAACGAGTTAGATCTTTTGTTAAGAGTGCAAGTGATCAAGCGCTAGAAGCTTCAACATTATATCAAGAAAGCTCTGACATATCTAAATACATCGCCCGAGAATCGTTTCACAGGGTAATGGACGCTGCTATCGGCTCAATCGTTGCTACTGAGATTGCTTTTTGTATTTTATACGACATGCAAAACATTGACGGTGTAGATGTGGCTCTTCAACACGAGTTCGACGTAGATACAAGGTATGCCATTCAGCGTGGTGAGGCGCCACAGCCTACGCCCCGCGAATCTGTAGATAGTGTTGCATTAAAAGAAGCATTAGTATTAGCTGATGTTCTACCGGTGGCAAGACGCGCATGGAACACTATCATGAAATTCGTAGGCATGACTGCTGGAACCAGAATGGAAAATAGCCACTTCCAACCTGTTGAGGACTTAAGTCTGTGGGGCGTGACGTGGGCTTATCAGTTTGGTTATGAAGTGACAGCGCCCTTTTAATTTTAGGAGAAGATATGAAAGTAACAAGAACAGTATTAGAATCCATCATCAGGCGCACACTCATGGAGATGCCGCTTCCCCGCGGTGAAGCAAGCTACGTGGCACTAGATGATTCAGAAGAGTCTCAGTATAGGGCAGCCTACGGAATTGTAACAACTCTTTTTGGTCCGAAGCGATTTGACCTCATCCTCACAAGAGCAGGTGGAAAAGTTCTTCAGTCTATCATGGTTAGGTCCATGAGTGGTCAAACGTCAGTCTACATTCCAAAGATAGTTGAAAGCATGGAAAAAGTAATAACTTCTAGCGGGTTTCACAGCAAAATGATAGGTGTTGCAAACTCTCAGATCGACAGTATCGTTGCAGAGAATCCTGGTTTAGCTGCCGGTTCTGAAGTTGCAAAAAGATCTGTCGGATATCTGATTAAAGCCATTTTCTCCCTCGACATTGCTGAGGAGGCTTTCTTCGCTTTCTTGTATAGATTTTTCCCTCAAACAACATCAGATTTCAAATATGCCGCCTACGAGGTCGGCGCGTTCGGTGGCTTCGACGTGGCCGGCCTGCTCGAAGCGACACCTGAAGAGGGAACTGTCGCTTTTGGTGCAGAAGACTTAGAATTCATTGGATCTCCTGAGGGAATGAAAGGTCTTGCCAGAAAAGTTTTTGACCAAGTCACAAAATTCTATCGTCATCACGACGAATATGATGATAAGATGTACGGGGAATACGAGCTTTATTTTGGTGAGGTTGGTGATGATGACTATGAAAACTTTAACACTGGGTGGCGCGACCCGGGACTTGAACTTTGAGAGATGAATGAAACAGAGGCTAATAGCAGAGAATCAGCTACGACACTTATTAAGAGAAGCTCTGCTTCTTTTGGAAGGGTTCAAGCAAGACAAAGAAGAAATCTTGACACTTGTTCAGGAAGACCCTGCGATGTCAGAAAAAGTATCAAAGTTCAAGCCTCCTGCCATTAAGTGGCTCATTCAGAGGTACGGCGAGGCTGCAAGAATACAAGAGGCCCACCCCATTGCTGACGCCATTCTAACACTAGAAAAATACATTTTAAAGGTCCCTCAAATCAAAGCTAGGTGGCAACGTCGAGATAAAAAAGATTACGGCGGTAGAAGCTGGGGAGAGATCCTCGCCTTATCTTATGATCAGGCAGGTACAAATCCTTCTTGGAAGAAACCTCCACATGACTGGGAGAATGTTAATTCTTGGTCCCAGTCGCCGATGGATTGGGGAAGGATGTCGTCCGATGAAATGTCCCAGATCATGACACTGTCGGATTTAAAAAAATCGAAGAACACTGTGGCTGAAGAAGATCCAGCGAGCATTTTTGTTAAAAAAATAGGACCTTGGAACATTTGGATTCCTCAGACAAAATCTGACAGTATTAGAATTGCAGGCTTTGATCCTGTCACTATGAAGTCTCATGTGACCTGGTGCACAGCAAGAACGTCAGGGTCTAATTTATTTTATTCTTACAACGGTATAGACAAATATTTAATCTACATTATCAAAGATAATCCTAGACCTCATCCCGATCCCACTGGCATATGGGACTATATAAGCATTGGTGTAAAGAACGGTATGATACAGTCTCCAACCGGCGGGGCAGGATCAACAGTACAAAGAGACAACAATGTCAAAACAGCAGCGGCTAACTTTGACGAAGATATGAAAAAAGCCACGGCGCCTTATTATGAACAAATAATGGCAGTTGTCAACAGAATAGTAGAAAAACAAAAAGACTCACCGTCAGTTGAATATCAACTTAAAAGCTTGACAGATCCTAAGCTAATTACACATGTCCTTGGGTCGCTAGGGTTTAGAGAAAAGATCTCTGAAATTAGAAAACTTATGGAAATGGCTGAAAAGAAAAACGTTGTTGTCACTCCTGAAGTAAAAGCTACTATTATTAGCATGTTAAAGATCAAACAGCCAGAGGGTGACTACAACTACGATAAATTCGAAAGTGTATCTGAAGCGCTGAATGTAATATCACAACTTGATTTAGACTACTTTAAATCTGCGAATAACTTAAAAAATGTTTTTGAAAAAGTACATAAAGGCACACAGCACATTTATGTCTCGTCAACATACGGTCGTCAAGCGTATCTCTTGACTAAGACAATATCAGCATCAAAAATTTCCGGCAATTTAGATACTAGGCAGCTTGCAAAAAAACTTGCAGACCTTCAAGAAGTCGATGAAGAAATTTCAACTAACTTTTCTATTTTCGGCCCGGAAGGTAATCGCTTTTTATTAGGTGTAATTGAAAAAGCAAGAGGCAGTTTCCAGAAATTTGCCGACCTTATCTCAGGCGTAAAGAAAGCCAGGTCCGTTGAAGAAGCACGTTTAGCCTACGAAAAAGGTCGTAGCGTAGTACCAAACAAGTCTGCTCTTGACGATGTATTTATTGTGCACCTTAATCGCCAGCTCTTACCTATTGAGATAATCGACAGAAACATTACAGATTACAGAATAAAAGACGAGGTAATCGCACTTCCTGAAGTTACTAAGTTGGTCGTGCAGGCCATAGAGGAGAAATCTAGCGCTCTAGACTTCTTAAGAAATAGAGAACGAATCAGTGACATGCTCATAACGAGTGCACTCCCTTCAAAGAGATCAATGCTCTTCTCAAGACGGTTAATTCAAGCTTTTGATTTGATGTCCTCGGAAGAAGTTTTTAACACGATACAGAAGATGTCACGTGGTATTGATGAGTTGTATTCTCAAGACTTTAAAGAGTCTGTAGACAATCTCAAAACTAATCAACCTGAAAAGTTTAGAGAAGTTGCAGAAAAAGTCTCGACTATGATCTTTCCGCCCAAGGTAATCGTAGATGCTTTTGAAACAGAAATTCAGTCTGTAGATGACTTCTTAGATGATCTACTGGGTGATGACTTATTCCAAATTTAAAATAAATTAAAAAAGAGGGTGTACAACTTTTTTTGTGTGTCTATATTAAATTTGGTCTCCTTGCTGTATAGTTATAGCGAGGAGTTTTTGTATGCGAGTAAAAAGAAAACAGCTTCAGTTAATTATTGAAGAACTGATTCTTGAGCAAGAAGACACAGGTCTGACTGACAAGGTCGCGGACGCAGCCGAAGAAATAGCTAGGAGTCCCCTCATGGGCGACTTAGCACCCGAGCTAGATATTGTCCAGAGAGATTTAGCTGCAAAATCAAAAGAAATTGACAATGAGCTTTCCCCTGCCAACAGTAAGATTGTACACATTCTTGAAGACTTTTATGATTACTTGCGGGAAGATGACGAGGCCCAAAGAAAGTGGGGAACTTTCGCCGCAGTGATGGCCGCCCCCGGAGGGAAATTGGCAGCTGTAAAAGAATTAGGATCAGGAGTGCGCACAATTTATCAAATCGCTAGCGTAGGCGGAGTCACCATGGCTGATGTCGCAGCTTCTGAAGCTATTGTCGCTGTCGCAGGTGCAGCTGCGGCTGAAGCTATTTTAGTAAGTTATGCTGTGGGAAAGACGGCCCAAGCAGGCATTGCAGCAGCGCAGGCTGTCGCTGCAGATATCGAAGCTCAAGGTAGCGCAATGAATTCACTAAGCAGAAAGGTTCTCATGAAAATGTTTACCAAAGCTGTTAAGAGGGCACAGTCAGAAAAAATTAGCAAGAATCTTTCACAAAAAGCGCACTCAGAAATGGTATCTTTTTTGGAAGGAAACGTGAAAGAGCCTTTAATGCTAATGTATATTCTTGCATTTATAACACCAGGTGACGCCGTCGCTGCTATTGAAGAGGTCAGTAATGAGCTCCACGCAGCCGGGGTTGGGGGCAGCATGATGTATCGAAGCATGCTGGGGACACAATACAAGATGATTAGTCTGGTTCAGAAGAGCAGAAAGTTTGCTAATGAAGTAAATGAAGAAGCTAATCAAGATATCATGAGCACAATACAAAAATTTAAAGAGTCTGTTTGAGTGAAAGTCTAATATGAAAATTACAAAACAAAATCTTAGAAAAGTCATTAGAGAAAATATTTTACTTGAACAAGATAAAATGACTGTGACTGTTGGTCCACCCCCTATACTCGACACCGGGAGCGCCGACGATACTGGTAGAGGGGACGACACCGGTGATTGGGAAGACTATGGTCCTCCGCTTGATGGTGCCACCGGTGACTCCGCCCTAACACCTGATGAAATCGAGCGCATGACGTCTGATCAATTAGCTTCTGCAATAAGAAAAGAGCTGCTGAAAAATCTCGAGCTGTACAAGCCTGGCTCTAAAAACGCTGATAGAATTATAAGAATGCTTCAGAGAGACGCGGAGTCAAGCTATGCCGGCTCTGGCGCGCCAGGTGAGGTCGCTTCTTACGAACAGATAAGGGGCAGGTATGATAACGAAATTTTTAAAAAAATCAAGGATATCTTTGAAAATGTCACAATAAGAGAAAACAGAAACATTCCTGGTGATGTCGAAGCCCAAGTCTTTGCTGGTAGGTATGTCTTCAATCCTGGAACAAGAAATTCTTACGCGGGCATAAAAGAATCTGACATTTATGTAGAGTTTAGGCCTCCTGCAGAAACTGCTCGAGCCAGCCACCGCTTTGATCAGATTTTTGCACATGAGGCTGCCCATCTGTTTAAAGCAGCTTTTGGTGTTGCAGCAGGAAATGATATATTTGTCAACAACGAAAAGTACAAAGACGACGCAGGTAACATTGAAAAGATGCAGACAAAAGACATAAAAAGTATTTTCTCATCTGACGAATCGTGGGCCGGGACAACTGAAGAGCAAAGAGCTGAGCTTGTAACATATCGCAGCTGGCTAGAATCTCAGACAGGAGAGGGATATACGAAAGAGATAGTTGAAGTTCTTTGCCTCAGACGAAAGCTGGCAGACAACGTTAATAATCAACAAGTATTTGATAAGATACTTGATGACTTAGACAGTAAGTATAACATTTTAGGACCTGAAGATTCGTCAAATATTTATCAAAGAATTATTTTCGGCGCAAAGAGCGGTCTGACTATTGGTAATTTTAGGGTCAAGTCAGAGCCTCACTTGGATTTACATCTTGATATTGTCAAGTACTTAGATTGCAGCAATATGGACAGCAGAAAGATTGATATAATGAATAGAATTGTCAAATCTGATGTCACAAGCGACACTTTTGTTGCTGAGAGCAGGTGGCTTCAAATTGCAGGATTATCATGAAAATTACAAAACAAAATCTTAAAAATATCATAAAAGAAGGCGCGCTTTTTTCAGAAGGTTTAAGGTATCACATTCGACAAGATATACTTCTTTCAGAATCAGTGTATCGCCCAGGATCTAAAGCTTTTTTCGATCTTGTAAACGAAGCACGCGCAAGATACTTCGCGCGCGAGCTTGCCCTCACAGAAGACGACGCTGAGCTTGTCGAGAGTGACTTAGGACAGTGGGGTGTTTACGAAGGTCGTGAAGTGGCCCTTGATTTTCCGATTTCTGAAGAAGCAGATGCGATGCTCGAAGCAGAATATCAAGGCCGAAAGGTCAAGTTAAATCAGCCAAAGCGCGGTGGTAAGAAAAAGTTTTATGTCTACGTTCGCGACCCTAAGACTAAAAAAGTAAGGAAGATTCCTTTCGGAGCGAAAGGCATGACGACTGGCTTAAGGGATCCTGCTCGTAGAAAATCATTTAAAGCTCGTCATCGCTGTGAAGACAAAGACGATAAAACGAAACCAGGCTACTGGGCATGCCGGATTGGGAGATATCCGAAGATAACAGGTGCACCTTATGTCACGTGGTGGTAGAAAACCTTACAGAGAGAAAAAAATTGATGAGCAAACTTTCCTTAGAGAGTTTGAGGTCGATTCTAATGCATCTGATTTTGAGTGGCATAGAGATGCAGAAGATCGAGAAATTGAGGTGATATCAGGCACAAACTGGAAATTTCAGTATGATAACTGTCTTCCTGTTACAATAAAGCCTGGTTACAAAATAAGTGTAGAAAAGAACGAGTGGCATAGAATAATTAAAGGTGATACTAATCTCAAGGTGGTTGTTCATAAATGAAAAATCTAATTGATAAAATTTTAGAGCACCCTAGAGCGCAGAATGAAACTTACTTAACTCATATGAAATGTGCGTTAAAGTGCGCTTTAATGCTATTTGCTGCAAGTGTTGCTTGCTTCATTCACTCATTTATACCTTTTATTTTTAAGAAAACTGCTACTAAGTTAGCAAGCTGTGTTATTAATGCAAGGTGTAAAAGTGAAGAAGTATAAGTTAATATGTCTTTAATGGGAGGATTTTGTGAGAGATAAAATTGAAAAAAGATACCAGAAAGCTGTCATGCTTTTAGAGTCAAAGCAAAGCGGGGATCTTACAATCGGAACAGAAGAATATGAGGCTTTTTTAGAAACAATTATTTCTGATCTAAAGAAAGTCAAAAACTCTCTAAAAACAAGATCAAAAAACGGTGCTGCTCATAGAAAAGAAGCAGATAGAATCCAGTCTGCGATAAACGCAATGAAGTACTTGAATAATAAAAACAGAAGGATATTGAATAATTCAATGATCAATGAAGACAATACTCATGATGAAAACAATCTCACTAGAAGTGATATAAAAAACTTTCTCAAAACATATCAGTAGGGGTGCTCAATGATTGAGCTTGATAAAAAACCATATTGGGTATGTCCATCTGGTGAACAGCTAACAAACTTTGAATTTCTTACAAGAGCAAAGTCACTAATTACAAAAGGGTCACGCGTTTATGTAGGTACAGACTCAATGCTCAGAGGTGACTGTTGTATTTTTGCAACAGTCATTGCATTTCACAATAATGAAAAGAACATCGCAACATATTACTATAAGAAATTCAGAATATCAAACGTAGAGTACAGAAATCTTAAAAATAAAATCACTGAAGAAGTCAACCTTTCAGTTCAAGCTGCTCAAAAAATATCTGAAATCAGCCCACTAACAAATGTAGAAGTGCATGTTGACATCGGTGCTAACAAAGAAAACAAAACAAAGTCAATGATGTCAGTCGTCACAGGCTGGGTATCAGGTATGGGATATGAGCTTAAAATTAAACCTGATTGCTGGGCTGCATTTTCTATTGCAGACAACCACACAAAGTAAGGAGATCAGCATGTTTTCTTATAACCCCAAGATGACAATTGACGAGCTAGTCCAAGATTCAATGTTTGGACTAATCAAAGCAAAGACAGGCATAATGAAACCTGTTCACATGAGATATTTAGAATATCTTGTCACTTTTAGAAAAGATCAGGGAAGAATAAAAATTTCTTCTATCCTCATTAAAAGAAAAATCTTTCCTTGTTTTGAAAGAATATGCGAGAAAGAAATAAGCTTTAGCGGCGCTTCGAAAGAAGAATTTCTAGAGTTTTTGAGGGCAAAAGGGGCAAAGCAAATAGAACACCGCGAAAAGGTGTTAG
>MDTB01061280.1_pt1 | contig 11277 bp, 9 predicted proteins | sample 811161 | NCBI WGS metagenome assembly MDTB01 (sample SAMN05326650, study PRJNA326480) | marine metagenome | isolation source: seawater | place: Mediterranean Sea | collected 2009
ATTGGAACAGCGCGTTCTGATTTAGGTGCGTTGCAAAACCGTTTCCAGTCTACTATTAGAAACTTAAGCAACATTTCTGAAAATGTGTCGGCGGCGCGCTCGCAAATCTTGGATACAGATTTTGCTTCTGAAACGGCAAGTTTAACACGAAATCAGATTATGCAGCAGGCGTCTATCTCTGTGCTAAGTCAGGCAAACCAGCGCCCACAAGCCGCGCTATCGCTGCTTGGCTAGATATTTGCTTTAATTCTAGCGGCTATTCGGTTCGCTAGAATATGGTATCTGCTATAATTCTGTTATGACAAATGCGGAGTGCACTTATCCAAGTCGCTCCGCTTTTTAGCTGATGGGAGTAATAATGTGGAAATTCAACATTCAGCGTTTGCCCAAAGTACAACTTTACCTGAGCAACAAAACAACAACACCTCTATAGAGGCTAATAAGGACGTAACCGGCATAGCGAGACATTCTGACACTACAGGCGAAACCTCATCGCAGAAAAATAATGTTAATTTAGTTAAAGAGTTAGAAGAAAGTGCCGATAGCACTACTATTAGCGGTTCTTTTGAGTTAGAAGAAGCAGTAAACAAAGTTGAGTCATTTTTGAGCTCACAAAATCGCGATTTATCTTTCACTATTGATGATGAAACAAAGCGCACGATTGTGACAGTAAAAGAGTCGAGTTCAGGGGAGGTTATCCGGCAAATTCCTTCCGAAGAAGTACTAAAACTTGCCAGCCGGATCCAAGAACTTCAAGAAGATGTGGGCAACAGTGTAGGCGTTTTCATTAACAGCGAGATTTAACGAGGTACATCATGACAATTCAATCTTTAGGCGTCGGTTCAGGGCTTGATTTAGATGGTTTGGTTCAGCAATTGATCAGCGCTGAAAGACAGCCTAAAGAAGAACGGCTTAACGAAAAAGAAGAACGAGTAGAGGCAGAAATATCTGGCCTTGGTAAAGTAAAGTCTAAATTGTCTGATTTCCAAGATATCGTTGATGAGCTCAAAAGTGATAGGGAAATTAATGGACGAGAACCCACAATAGATAACCCCACCGAAGACGACGACGTATTATCTGCTGAGGCCGCCAATTCTGCTTTGCGTGGCTCATATGCTATTTCGGTTTCACAATTAGCCTCCGGAAGCAGGATAACAACTGACGATGGCGCATTTACATCAAGTTCTGATGCGTTACTTTCTACTGGTACCGGCTCACTGACGTTTAGCGTAGGCGCGGATGATTCTTTTACAGTTAATATTGATAGTACAACAACCCTTGCCGATTTAAGGGAAATGATTAATGACAGTGAAGATAATTTTGGCGTAACGGCAAATATTATCGAAACGGGCACAGGCGCAGGGCCAAAACTTGTCATTCAATCGGAGACTACAGGTGAAGGAAACGACCTTGTAATATCCAATGATTCTGGCAACACAGAGCTTGACCGTCTTTCTACTACAGGCGGAGCAACCAACATTAGTGCTGGTAACATCGAAGCTGCTAAAAATGCCATTGCCTTCATTGATGGTATTGAAGTTCAAAGTGACAGTAATAAATTCAATAATACTATTCAAAACGTAAGTTTTACGGCAAAAGAAGTCTCACCGAAAGATGCGAGCGACAATCTTATTCCTTCAACACTGACCATCGGTTATGACAAAGAAGGGTTACAGGAAAAAATTGAAAACTTTGTAGACAATTATAATAACTTAATCAAAGAGTTAGACGCGCAAACTAAGTATGGTGAGTCTGAGTTAGAAGAAGATGGAGCCCTTGCTGGTGACTCATTAATAAGAAGTATCAAATCAGGGTTGGCAACAGTCATTGGTGATAATGTCTCTGCCTCTGCATTAGGTGGTCTCTTCAGTTTAGGCGTGGAATTAAATGAAGATGGCGAATTGGAAATAAGTAGTACTGATTTTGGTCTGGGGTCAGGGGAAGATCGCTTAGAATCCGCCTTGGAAGATAGTTTCGATGATATTGCAACCTTATTTACGGATGAAAATGAAGGCATAGCAGCGCGGTTGTCTAGTTATTTAGAACAATATACATCTTCTGATGGTTTAATAAGCTTACGTGAAAAAACAGCGAAAGAAGACCGGGAAGAGGTGTATGATGATCGTGAAACGCTTGAGTTAAGAATGGTTAGTTTCGAACAAACACTACGGGATCGCTATTTAAACTTAGATCAGACGGTAGCGCAATTGAACCAAACAAGCTCTGCATTGTTAGCAGTTCTTTAACAACAGATCCTTGGAGATAACAGTGTCACTTAAAGGTATTAACGCTTATAAAAAGGGCAGCTTAAAGCAAGATGTTGCCAATGCAGACCCGCACAAACTAACGCTCATGCTATATCAGGGTGCATTAGATAGAATTGCCTATGCTAAGGGCGCGATGGCCCGAAATGATTATGTACAGAAGTCTGAATATATAACAAGAGCAAGTTCAATTCTTATTCATTTAAGAGACACACTCGATCTTGACGTTGGTGGAGAAATAAGCGAAAACTTATTCGCACTTTACAACTACATGATAAACCTACTCACTGAAGCACATGTGCAAAACAACCAGGATGCGTTAGATGAGGTGTCTTCTTTACTCACACCTATTCGCGATGCATGGCTAGAAATTCCAGCAGAAGCAAAAGAAGAAGCCTACAGAATGCAGCGTGAGAAGAAGCAAGCTTTGTAGATGTTAGACACCCTCAATCATGCCTTTACACCGCTTTTTTTACGCAAGCTAAACGCTGATTTAGCCACTTATTTAGCCGTTGAAGAACGCAACGAATCAGAAGATACACTCGTTCGACTTATGGCGTTAAGGCATAGACTCGTTGTTCGTGAATTGAAACGATTACCCGCCTCAACGTTATCCTCCTTTGCTGAAAACGAGTTAAACGTAAGTAAATACCTAGAAGAAGTTGTGCGAGGCTTTCAATCCCAAGTGAAAAAGGAAATTGTTGGTTTTTATCGAGCACAAAGAGCGGCGAAGAGTTATAAATCATAATGCTCAAAGATATAAGATATTTTGTTGATGAAGATGTGGAGCGCCAAGAACAGCTAGAGCGTTCATGGGCTAATACAATCGAAGAAAATAGGCAGGCTAGCTTAAACGCATTCAAGCAAACTATGCCGACCATCTATCACACGTTAAAAAACGCAAACAATTGCCCTGAAAGTGTGTTTGTGAATAAAGATGGCGAATTAGATATTGTGGATGTGACCACAGGCAAAGTGCTTTATGGTTACGATATAAATAAAAGTATAGAACTTCATCTACAACAGTTTGTATCTAAACCTAGGGTCGTTTCGTTTTCTGCGTCGTCCATCGCAGATCATCTTCCAAAAAATATTGAGGTTATGGTTGTTTTTGGCGTAGGCCTGGGCACCCATTTATTGTCGTTACTGCAAGAGTACACGATAGCCCATTTGGTTGTTCATGAACCTAATTTAGGGTATCTCGACTGTTCTTTATCATCAGGAATATGGGCGCAAGTTTTCGAATTAGCTGCAATGAAGAAAACGGGAATTTATCTGCAAACACAGCTAGAGCCGAACAGAATATTATCGGATTTCGGTGAACTGTACGAGTTTTCCCCTTTTAAACATATCTATGCGTATCAGCATTATCATTCAAATCCTTTTGACAATGCGATGGCGTATTTATCTACAGCCACACTTAATGAATTAGGTTCCATGTTACGGCGTCCGCTTTCTAAAAGAACGCATGTTGATAGTTTAGTGCCATGGCCACCGGTGGTAAGTGCTACAAAATGGTCAGAAGAGAACCTGAATGAAAAGATGTATCAAAAGAATATTGATGCTTTCTCTCAATTCTTTCCGGATATTGCGAACGAATTTCGTCATTATAAAGCTAACAAATGGAAGCCCTTAGCCAATGCTTCAGGGGAAGTGAATGTTTTCCATATAGAGACAAATTCTGCTCTTTACGGTGACTCGCCGATGGACATGGAGCATGAAGCTTATAATGCTTTCGTCAAAACGCCTACAAAAGAGCGACTGGCATTAACGTCTAAACAAGGCAAAACACATTCTCATTCTCACCAACGGATGGTTAAAAAGATTGAAAAATTATTTGAAGGGCTTTCTGCAGAAGAAGAGCGCTTACCTGAAGAGGTGCGCGCGTTACTTTTGTTTGGTATAGGGGCAGGCTACAAGCTCCATGAGCTGTATTCAAATTTCGACATAGACGCTCTTTTCATTTGCGAACCTAATCGAGATTTTTTCTATGCATCTTTATTTGCTATTGATTGGGGTACTATTCTGACCAAAGCAGATGGAAGCAACAAACGGGTATATTTGAATATAGGCGATGATGGCTCTAATTTAGCAAGAGATTTGTCAACCCAGTTGCACGTTATTGGCACTCATATTATTGAGTCAATGTATTTTTCTCAAGGCTATGATAACGATAAATTAAAACCTGCTATAAACAACCTACATGAAGAGTTGAGAGGTATTATCGCTCTCGGGGAATATTTTGATTATTCGCGATACGGTGTAGCACATACAAAATGGGCGATAGAGAATGGGGTTAGTTTCTATACCGCGAACTCCGATACGTCTATCGATAGTACGTCAGCAAATGTTCCCGTATTTATTGTTGGGAACGGCCCCTCTTTAGACAACTTAATCCCATTGATAAAAGAAGAAAGATCCCGAGCGATAGTTATTTCGTGTGGTACTGCACTTCAGGTTCTCTATAAAAACCAGATAACACCAGACTTTCACGCGGAAATTGAATGTAATCGGGCTACGTATGACTGGGCGATAAGAATAGGTGATAGGCAGTTTTTAAAGAGTATCGATTTTATAAGTTGTAACGGTGCGCATCCTGACACTATAAACTTATTCAGAAACGCTTATCTTTGCTTTAAAGAAGGCGAAGCGTCTACAGTTATTATACAAAAGCTATTTCCCAATCTTACTTTACCTGAATTAAAGTTTTCTTATCCCACGGTATCTAATTTTGCGGTCAATTTTTCGCTAGAGATGGGGTTTACGCAGGTCTATCTATTGGGGGTAGATTTAGGTTTTGTAGATTCAAAGCACCATCACTCTAAACTGTCAGGTTACTACCGAGACGATGGAAGCGAACTTTATGATTACGCACAAAAAACGAATGCAAGCTTGGTGGTAAAGGGTAACTTTAGGCCCGCGGTTTCTACCAAGTTCGAATTTAATATGGCCAGAACCTTATTAGAGAACGTAGTGCGCGCGTTTCCGCAAACCGATGTTTATAATCTCAATGACGGTGCGGCAATCAGCGGTTGTTTGCCCCTGCAACCAGATTTTGTAATTGTTCAAAATTCTGTAGAGGAGAAGGAAAAAGCGATAGATTGGCTAAAGTTAGATGTTCATCAGCTTATCCCGAAACGCTCTTTCATAAATAAATTCGAGAAGCAGTTCGACCACCAGTTATTATTAGAGGAAATTGAAGAGCTTAACTCTCTAAGCCAAGCGAGTATAAATTCGAAAAACGATATACAAAAAGTAATAGAAAATCAGCGTGCGTTCATTGTAAATTCATTTTTAAGAGATAGTAGCCTTCTTTTTTTCTATTTTAACGGTTCAGTTAACTATATCAATGGCGTGTTGAGTAAACTTCTTGCGCTCAGAGATGACGCAGTTACAGCGAAGTTATTCAGTAACATAATAAAAGAATGGCAGTTGTTTTTAAACGATTGCTTATACAGTCTTTGCAAGGTTCCTTTCGCCTTCGATCATATATCCAGTTTTGTACCAGAACGTGAAACTGTTTTTATGAAGGAACAAAGTCAACACTTTATTGCACTATCTAAGTTAAACGAGGCAGATAATGAGTCTATCAAGCAATACTTAGATTCAGTGACTAAAGAAAACAAGCAGTGGTTTGAGACTAATGTGAGCGATAGTGAAATAGCACTTCTATGTAATGAGAGGGAAAATTGTTCCGAAGAAGATGAGCATCGGACACACATTGTAGTGCAAGTCGGCGAAAGTACAACGCAGCAAACCTTAACGGGTTATTTAAATGAGAAAAATACGGTTATACATCACCACCCAGTGTTTGATTTTAGACGCGATGTTGATGCGTACCTAAACGGCGAAACTGTTTTCTATCATGCAATACATAAAGCCTCTTGGACTGTGAGGGCTTGGATTCAGAGGAACACTGCTCTAGTGATTATTCCAAAGCTTTACTTTGTAGGTGAAAATAAAGAAATTCCAGATAGCTTGCGAGCTTACGCAGAGCAAGTATTAAATATGTTCCCAGATGATTCCCGCTATATCGACTACCCAAATTATATTATGGTCCCTAAAGATAGCGCTCAATATTATGACTACATCGTCGATAAGTTAGGTAATCGAGGAGTCGTATGTCTTGGCAAACCGAATGCGGAATCACTGTTTTTTGAAGGCGTCAGCATTGAAGAGGGGCGTCTGCAAATCGAAAACAATAAACGTTGGTGGGGATTTGTTAGTGAGTGATGATTGTGTCTAAATTGGCAAATGAATCGCAGCACAAGCCTTTAATTTCTGTGATAGTGCCTAGTTATAGGCACGAAAGTTTTCTCACTCAAAGACTTAACACAGTTTCTCATCAAACATATGAGAATATTGAAATTATTTTACTTGATGATGCAAGCCCAGATAATAGTGGCGACGTTCTTACCCGATTTGCCTCAACTTGTGAAAAAGTTGTTGCACTGCACATTAATGAAAGAAATTCAGGTTTACCCATTCACCAGTGGGTTAAAGGTCTATCTTTGGCCAAGGGCGAATTTGTATGGATAGCAGAGAGTGATGACGAGTCTGAGCCAGAATTTCTTTCAGAGCTCTTATGTTTACTGACAAGAAATCCATCAGCGGGTATGGCGTACTGTGACAGTCAAGTAATCGATGAAAAAGGCCATCATATAGCCAAATATGACTATACGTCGACACAATATTCGGACAATGGATTGTGGGAATCAGACTTTTGTATGAATGGGCGAGATTTTGTTGCTAGTTATATGGTTTATCGCAATCTCATCCCAAACGTGAGTGCGGTGTTGTTTCGAGCTTCAGTACTAAAAGCTTTTCTGTGCGAAAACCAACTCAAGTACAGCGCCGATTGGGCGCTGTATAACAAAATACTATTGTCACATGATATCGCTTTTTCATGTGCAGCAATGAACAAGTTTCGAAAGCATATTCAAACAACTCGATGGCACAACAAGAAAAGTTACGCAATGGAATTAAAAGAGAAGTTTGCTCTTCTTAAATCTCTTAAGTATGACTTGGCGTTAGATACCCGTGCGCAAAGCAACATAGCTTCTTCTTTAGGTTTCATTTTTGAAAATAGACACAAATATAAAAAAGTTGAGGCTTTGTGCAAAAGCGTATCGCAATTAGACAAAGCACAAATAGAGACACTTTATCTATTCGGCGCTAACGACATTGCTGAGCGAGTTGTTGATACTTCAATAGCTATGGGCATAAAACCTGTCGTAATAGATTCATATAAGGTAGGGCAAACTTGCAAAGGAATAGATATTAGTGCATTAAAAAGGCGTTACCTAAGCCCTTCAAGTGTTGTTGTCATTTGTTCTTTGAGTCATCAAGATGCAATGCAAACACTGCTTGAGCAGCGCGGGTTTGAAGGCCTAGTTTTGCGAGTATAGAGAATGACACCAACTAATCGAATTCTTATAGCAGGTTGGAAGCACGAGCTTGATGAAATTCAAGCGATAGCTAGTAGCTTAAAAAATGTATGTGCCATTGTATTTGACTCGAATGGGCAGGTTTTTGTGCCGACTGAAAACGATGACAATATTGAATTTTTAAGCATTGAACAAAGCCAATACACTCATAGAGAGCTTGTATTGAAGGCCCCATCAGAACTGGCGCTCTGGCTTTTCAAATGGCCATTGTTTGATAGCATTTATTGTTCGCGTCATGCTGGGCTTGGTTATTTCACACATTCATTGCGTAAGACTGTTGATCATTGTCACCATTGGGATATTCGGTGGTTCGGGCGCAAGTTAGTTCAAAAAGAATATATGAATAAAAAGCGCTTTCTCGATAGAGAAGGGTTGTTATTAGACTATATTGAAGAGCACCAAGAAAGAGAACTCTCCCAGAACAATGTGGTTCAAGAGCAGATAGCTATTAGTGATTTAGCTATCATTATTCCATTCCACAATCGGATTGATTACTTACCTCTCACATTGTCATCTCTTAATCAGCAGGGCGAAGACCTCGATGTTGTAATTGTAAACGATGCTAGCAGCGAAACAGAAAGAGAAAAGTTAGAAACGCTAGTAAGTGATGCACGCTTTTCCAATATAAACATAAAAATTATAGATAGTGATATTCCACTTGGCGCCTCAAATGCGCGAAATAAAGGCGTGGCTAGTACTAATCGTGAGTTTGTTTTCTTTCTCGATGATGACGATATTCTTGCGCCTAACGCATTGCATCTTTGCTGTAATGCAATGGTTAAAGAGCGCGCAGATGTGGTTACAGTAGCCTTTAGCTTTTTTGACGGGGATGGTGTACCCGACTGCGAAAACGGAAAAGGCATGCTAATACAATTTCATGACGCTATGGATTGGTCATCAGCATTGCTATACAACTGCGTTGGAGGCATAAGTGCACTTTATCGTAAGTCGGTTTTTGAAGAGGTAAATGGGTTTCAATGCTCCGAGTTTGCAGGAGAAGAAGACTGGCAGCTTATATTAAAACTATCAATGTCAGGAAAAACTATTACTAATATCCCAATCCCCTTGTTGTGGTATCGCAACACGCCTTTCAGTTTGAGTAAAAAGATGTTGCGATATGAAAGTAGGCAACAGCTTTGCTCCTTGTACAAGAACGTATTGCCTGAGTCACTCTCGAACCTTGCCGAGTTCGTAACCTCTACCCAACATATGAACAAGTCGACGTTTGATGAACTCGCAATGCTAGGTTGGGAATTATACCCTTACAAAGAAAAGCCCATTTATATTTATGGCGGCGGGGAATTAGGGCGTGCAGTACTAACATTTCTAAAAGCACTTAAGCCGTCAGTGAAAATAGAGTTGGTTATAGATAGAAATGCGAAATTCATTAAAGAAGTCATGGGCTATAGAGTCGTGACTTTGGACGAATGTATCTTCAAAGATAACGCGGTTGTCATAATAGCATCCATGAGTTTTGTTGATGAAATAGTGGCTCTCCTTCCTGCCGCTGTTCAACATGTGGTTAGATTAAAAAAGTAGGAAATATCATGAATTATAAGCCTTTTCTAAGCTTTGTATTACCGACAAGGGATAGGCCACAGTTACTTGAAAAGTGTTTGCACTACCTTAAGTCGCAACTCAGTGACGATTTTGAAGTGATTATTTCCGACAATAGCATAATCAAGCCATGCAAAGATGAAGTATCGCCATATTTGAGTGATGAAAGGTTTACTTACCTTAGACCCTCAAACCCGCTGTCTATGCCTGATAATTGGGATTTTGCTATAGAGCATGCCAAAGGAAAGTACATAACAGTTATAAATGAAAAGTTCTTGTTCCACCCTAATGCAACAGCAGTTCTTCAAACAATAGCCAAAAACTATGACTTTCCTGACATTTTATCTTGGCAATATGAGCACTTTGCAATGTTGGATGGTGAAAATCAGAGAGGAAACTATCACCCCTTGATGAAACCAGTTTCTCCAAGTACCTATGACGCGTTAGAAGAACTCAAAAGGCGTTATGATTTTATTGAGCCATTATTTGGCCGTCATACTCAGGAAAAAATTAGTTTTGGAAAAATATACGCGGGCGCAGTTAAACGAGAGCTAATTGAGAAAGTCAGTAATGCATATGGTCGAGTATTTGTTCCTATGAGCCCTGATTTTACGTCGATGGCATGCTTTCTGAATTTCAGCAATAAATGTATAGATGTTGGACGCAGCCTAATGATGGTTGTGTCAGGAGAGAATATCTCTAATGGAGAGAGCACAAAGGTGTCGTTGCCCGCAGCAAAACGTTTTTTGAAAGAAACAACTCCTGATTTTGATGGTTATATCTCTGAAATGGTTGTGCCGGGTTTTTGGTTGGGCCATAGTATATTCATAGCAACCGATTATGCAAAAATACAGGCAATGTACTCTAACGGTAACTTGAGTAAAGTTAAACTAAATGTCCCTGCCGCCTTGGGTTGGGGTATGATTGACTATGAGCAAGTGACGGATTGGGGAGATGAAGACCCTGCATATTTTAAGGCTATCTTGGATACTTTCTATGCGTCGTTAACTGACGAAGAAAAAGCGATAACGGACAGTATTGCAGGGCAAAGAGAATTTATTCGTCAACCGAGTCCACGCGAGATTTATCATTCAGGGTTGAGCAAAAGCGACATGTACATACCTGACATCAGCCCAGAAAGACTCGCGCAATTCCATTGGGAGGAGCAAATAGCACTACCGAGGAAGCCAGTTCTGAGCAGCCTGCAACGCTTGGAGGATGCGATGGATTTTTACATTAAATATACCAACGCCTCTGTTAAATTACTTGATCTGGAATAGTGGAAAATAACAGTAAAAATACAAAGCAAAAGCTATTTGAAAAGCTAGTTGCTTCATTAGCCAAAAGTGTTGAGCAGTTGGAAGCTGTTGACATTGATACAGCCTTATTTGAACTTCTACGCTTTCACAAAAAACGTTTATCTCAGGCAAAAGGTAAAATTAAATGTGGGTTTTGGGTTCAACAAAACGCTGCAATTAACCATCTGTTTGAACTTATGCGTGCGCTTGCTGATTATGAGCAAATTGAAGTTCTGGCTATCATGGATGGAGCTGAGGCTGCTGCTGATCCTCAATGGTTGTTAGAAAGTAAATGGCGTGAAGGTCCGCTTTTAGTCTGTAGTGAGAATGACTTCCGGCAATTGAATGAATTAGATATTTTATTCATACAAGAGTCTAACTTCGAATTAAGTTTTAACTGGCCTACAAATGTGATTCGCATCGGATGCCAGCATGGCATTGATGTGAAGTTGTCCAAAACGCTAGTAGAGTATGGTGGTTGTCTGGAGTTTGATTACATACTGACTTCACAGCTAGATGATTGCCCGAATATTGATGAATATTCGGGTTACTTTCCAAAAGCCCTTCGTCAAGCAAGTAGTGCAAGTGTTACGACGATCCCTTTTGGTTCTATCAGGGCAAGATCGTACTTTTGTTAAATTACTCTGATATCTGATCGATTTAATTCGTTATATTTATCATCATTAGTGTGATCAAATAGTTTTTTTGATG
>MDTB01062542.1_pt1 | contig 11277 bp, 10 predicted proteins | sample 811161 | NCBI WGS metagenome assembly MDTB01 (sample SAMN05326650, study PRJNA326480) | marine metagenome | isolation source: seawater | place: Mediterranean Sea | collected 2009
AAAATTTTTTTCTAATAGAGATATGCAAGTATGACTTCCAATAAATCCCGATCCACCAGTTACCAAAATAGTTTTCATCTAGGAAAGAAGCTTCTATTATAATAATTAATTATATTTCAAAGACATATCATAAATAATCCAATCTGATTTAATTTCATATAAAAAATCCTAAGAATAATAATCTAAATACCAATTTGCAAAATCTCTTACTCCTTCATAGATAGAAACCTTAGGTTGAAATTTTATCCAATCTTTTAGTTTATTAACATTTGCATATGTTTTCACGACATCCCCAATTTGCATACGTTCAAATTTTTTAATTGCTTTTACTTTAAAAGCATCTTCAAGCAAATTTATAAATTCAAGAAGGTTTACAGAGGTCCCGTAACCAATATTAAAAACTTTGTGAGGAGGATTCTCTAGAGCTCCATCATCAGATTTATCGCTGGAAGGTATTTTAAGAGAACATAAATAGGTACCTTCAATAATATCATCAATAAAAGTAAAATCCCTGCTCATCTGACCATTATTAAAAACAGATATTGGTTTTTTAGAGATTAAATTTTTAGCAAATATCATTGGAGCCATATCAGGTCTACCCCATGGCCCGTAAACCGTAAAATATCTCAAGCCAGTAATAGGGATTTTATAAATATTACTAAAGGCATGAGCCATCATTTCATTTGACTTTTTTGTAGCGGCATAAAAGCTTAAAGGTTGATTTGCATGCTGATTTTCTGAGAAAGGATATTCTGAACTGGATCCATAAATTGAACTACTTGAAGCATAAACTAAATGTTCAACATTATTCAATCTGCAAAGTTCAAGTATATTAAAAAAGCCATCCATATTACTTTTAAAATATGTTGTTGGATTTACAATTGAATATCTAACACCCGCTTGAGCCGCCAGATTAACAACTATTTGTGGCTTAGTTTTTGTAAATAAATTTTCACAAGAATTTTTATCCTCTATTGAAATCTCATGAAAATCCCATTTGAGATTATTTCTAGTAACAAAAGCATTAATGTCTCTTAACCTATCTTTTTTTAATCTCAAATCATAGTAATTATTAATATTATCTATTCCAATTACTTTATAGCCCTCTTTTAAATATCTTTTACACAATGCTGAGCCAATAAATCCGGCACAACCTGTTATTAAAACTAATTTTTCATTATATAACATCTATACTTTTTCTTTTTATTAGAAACAATTTATCTTAGCAGTGTGCATTAAAGAAATAAATTTTTTATTATTAAGTTTATTAATTATAATTTTGAATGTAGTAATTTATTTTATATGTTAGGAATATTAAGTTTTAAATTTAATGAAGCTAAATTATTATATTAAAGGGATTATTTTTATATTTTTTAATTCAATTTTTTTATTTCAAGATGCGAAACCTTTTCAGTTAGCGAATAGATCGCATGAGAATATTTTCTACAGTCAAGAAAAACAATCAGATTTTAAATCTAAAAAGACAAACTTCTTTAATAAATATCAAATAAACCCATTATCGATTTTTCTATCTTTCGAAAATAATAAAAATTCTCCTAATAAAAAAGATGAATTTCTTCTTGAAGCCGCTGAAAAAACTGAATCCCAAGATTCATTCATAGCAAAAGGCAAAGTAATCATCAAATTCAAAAGTGCAACATTAAAGACAGATTTCATAAAATATTCAAAGATTGATAATAAAATTTTTTCTAAAGGAAATATTCAATATCAAAATAATAATCAAATACTTAACGCTGATGAATTTATTTATGATCTTAAAAATAAAACTGGATCAATAAAAAACATTTATGGTGTTATAAATGTTGTTACTCTTGCTGAGGACTTAAATTGGGAATCTTCAGATATTGTAAAGGATAAATATATTGATTCTGAAATTAAAAATACCAAATTTGAATCAAATAATATTATTGGTTTATCTGTTGGGAAGGATATAACAGACAATAATTCACTAAATTTTTCAGAGTCAAAAATAAGTATCAATAGTTTAAAAAAATGGAGATTTCAATCTCCAGAAGTTTTAGTAAAGGATCAACTTTTAACTGCCGAAAGAGCTAGTTTTACTAATGATCCCTTCAATCCTGCCCAGCTTACTCTAGAAAGTTATAAGCTAAAATCGAAAAGAAAAGAAGGGAAATTAATATTAATTAGTTCCTGGACTACTTTGAATCTGGACAATAAAGTAACTTTTCCATTAGCACGAAGAACAATTAAAGAAGATCAAAAAAAATTGCAAAAATGGGGATTTGGTTTTGATTATGAAGAAAAAGATGGATTACATTTATTCCGGAATAGTGATGAATTTGAAATTTACGATATCAGTTATAGATTTGTGAACGAATTTTACTTACAAAGATTTTTCGAAAATAAAACTAATGTATTTAGAAAAAAAAGTTCAAGTATCACTAGTGAACCTATTGAAAACAAAATTAATGCTGGAGATTATCTTGGATTTAAATTTTTTACAAATTCAAATTTATTAGGTTACGAATTAAATACTCTAACAAGTTTAAATTCCTTAAATACAAGTAGATTAAGTGAGGCAGTAAGGCATGAAGCTAATCTTTCAAGATTTTTCGATTTTAAAAATATTAAAAACATAAAAAACAATTTATTTTTTGTTTATAGGAATAAATTAGATACAGGTTTTGAGGGGGTAAAAGAAATATATTCTTCATTAGGAACAAATTTTGAAAAAGACTATAATTTTAGAATAAATAATTTAGATTTATATTCAAATTTAAGATTCCAGCTTGCGAATTTCCAATCTGAAGAATTAAATGGTAAGAATTTAATATCCAAGAATAGAATAAGTACTGAGGGTTTTATTGAAAATAGATATAATATATGGATTGATAAGAATCCAGATTTATTTATAGATAAAACATATACATATTCACCCCAAATACTTAATCAAAGTTTGGATTGGGTTTCAAGGTTAACATTGACCTCTTCAATTTACGAAAACCAAAACGACCAAAACATAGTTAAATTAGAAATAGGCCCTGAACTTCAATTAGGAAAACTAAAGAAAAAATATTTTGACTATACAAATTTCAAAGCCTTCGTTGAATTAATTGAAAAAAGTGGAGATAGCCCATTCAAGTTTGATAATATTAATGAAAGTGAGAGAATTTACTTGGAATTAAAACAACAAATATATGGTCCTGTAATGCTTAAATCAAAAGCTCACTACAACATAGACTCTAGCTCAACAGACTTTAATAAATTTATTAATCCTACATACAGTTTATCCATCGACAGAAGAGCATATAGTTTAGAAATTTATACAATTCCTGACAGACAAATATCTGGCTTCAACTTTAATATTTTTGGACTTGGCTATGAAGGTTTTGGTGGCCGTTTCAAAGAGAAATTTTAACAACTCTAAGTAAATTAATTATTTATATTCTCCATAAAAAAATAAAAATAATCATCAGATGAGCAATTAAATTTAATAAATTTAATATCAATATTTTTTAGATAATTATTAATTATTTGGTTATAGTTATCCATAAAATGATCTAAAGTAATGACATTTATACATAAATTTTCATAATTTGATTTATTATAAACACCAACATTAATAGGAATTGATTGATTTCTTAAAGCTCTTATTATTCTCATTGGACTCAAATAAGGCCAATTATTTCTTTGTGATATATAAATTTCAAATTTATTAATATCAATATTAAATTCATTTTCATAAATTCTAATTAATTTATATATTGAAGATTCATCAGTAAATAATAAATTAAAATCAATAGTATTTTTTTTCGAGAAATTATAATTACGAAAATCTAAATTGTTGTTAACAAAGAAATTATTGAATTTATTCCTTATTTGTTTTTTAATAATATTTTTTCTAAAAGGTGTTTTATATCCTGTAAAGTATAATAAATTATTATTTAATATCTTTTTTCTGAATCTTTTAATTAAACTAGTATCGAAATAATCTTGAAGATAAAAAATATTTTTTAAACTAGTATTTTCGATCAAGCAATTGTATACATCATCGCTTAAAGCTAAATGATAATTAAATAAGTGAATGTATTTTGATAAATTATAATCACGTATAGCAAAATAAATTCTTTTCTTAATATCAAGAAATTTGTACCCTAATGAAAATCCTAATATTAAATAAATTAATGTAAGAAAATAAAATGATATTTTTTTGAAATCGTGTTTTTTAAGGTTATACATATAAGATAGTTTTTTTACACATATACATTTTCTAAATAAATTTCCTTTGGAAGAAAATATATTTAAGAAAAGAGACTTATTAATAAATTCAGAATGAATTAAACAGAATTTAACGTTTTTTGATTTTGAATGTTTTAAAAACTTTAAAAGTTCTTTTGGGATACTTACAAAGTTTTCAATAACAAATAGAACCTCGACATCATTTGAAATCTTATTTACTACATTAATTTTAATTTTATTTTTAGAAAATATTTTTTTGATAGATAAAACATAATCTTCAATACCTTTTTTATATTTATGATTATCAATATATAATTCGAACTTCATTGTCAATAAAACAAATATAAGGTAATTGCAATAAATAATTTTTTATCATAACATGATCATTATTAAGATCAAATTCCCATGAATGTTGATATCTGCGTTGCTACAAAAAATAGTATTAATACTTTGCCAAGACTTCTGCAATCGATCGATTCACAATTATTAAAAATAAATTCAAGATTTATAGTCGCAGATGGATCATCGTCTGATAAGACAATTGAATATTTAAAGGAATTTAGTTTCTGTAAAATTATTTCTTACGCAGACAACTCACCTGAAGAGGGAATTAATAAATTATTAAAATTTGAACCAATATCAAATTTAAAAATATTAGTCGGATCTGATGATTGGCTATCAGAAGAATATCTTGGGTTATTTAAAAAAGAGGCTGACAAATTATTCAAAAAAAGAATAAATAAATTTATATTAATCCCAAAGTTTTATAAAAATATAGGAACAAACTTTTTAAAACTTGATTTTCCAATCCCTTTCTTTTTTCTAAATTTCATAGGAATAGGCAGAGGCATTGGGTGGGGAATCTATAATAAATATGAGGAAATTCCCCTTTTTAGCGAGAATTTCGAAATCGCGAGCGACTATGAATACTTGCTTAAGTGCAAAAAGCTAAATTATTACTTTAAATATGTCCCCTGTAGATATTTCCATTTAAAAAATGGAAGAAGTTCTCTCGATTGGCGAGTGGGTTTAAGTGAAGAGAGAGAGATAGGTTTAAGCTATAGCAATAATGTAATTTACAAAATTCTAATAAATCTTTTTTTTTGCGTAAAGTTTACATATAAGGTATTGAATAAATTTATACAACAATCATAAAAATTATTATAGTAGTGGGTTTAGTAGAGATAAGATGTTATATTGCATCAAAAAAAGAATATTAATGCTTATTAGTAGGACCCCATACAGACTTTCATTGTACGGTGGAGGGTTGGATTATCCAGCATGGTACGAGAAAAAGGAAACTCAAATTTTATGTGCGGGTTTAGATTATTATTGTTATCAAACTGTAAGAGAGCTGCCACCTTTTTTTGAACATAATTATAGAGTTGCTTACTCTAAAATTGAAAGTGTTGAAAAAATTGATCATATTAATCATCCCACTGCTAGAGAAGTAATAAGAAAATTTGGGCAAAATAAAAACTTAGAAGTTTGTCATGTTGGTGATTTACCATCAAGAAGTGGGATTGGAAGCTCATCCGCTTTTACAGTTGGATTAATAACATCTTTATCTGCTCTAGTAAAAAGTGAATTTCTTGGAAGAACAAAATTAGCCCGATTAGCAATTGAAATTGAACAAAATGATATTGGAGAAACAATAGGGGTTCAAGATCAATGTGCATCTGCTTTTGGAGGATTAGTACATATAACTGCTGATAAAGAAGGTATCAAACCAAAAAGATTTTTGATAAGAAAAGAATATCAAAAATATATTGAATCATCTCTTTTGATGGGCTTTACAGGCAGAAGTAGATTTTCATCAATAGCTTCAAAAAAGGTAAATAATGCCCTTCAATCTGAAAGCAATCAAAAAAAGCTTGAGGAACTTCATGAAGTATCACAAAAAGGAATAGAAGCCTTTGGGAATGAAGCTGATATTCAAGAGAATGCATTACTTACAAAAGAGTGCCGCGACATAAAGTTAGCTTTAAATGAAGATAAAAATGATCCTGTATTGATGGAATTAATAGAAGAATCTGAGAAAGCAGGTTCATTATGTACACGTATAATGGGAGCTGGGGGAGGTGGTTTTTTCTTATGTTGGGCACCTGAATATAAACATGAAGCAATTAAAAATAAAATTAATGTAAAAACTTGGGTTAAAGTTAAAATTAGTTCTACGGGAAGTCAGGTCATTTTCTCAGAATAATGTCATTCAAATCAACTGCCTTAAACTCAATAGATGCTCTTAAAACAATATCTAATGAATCTCAAACTCAAGAGAAAATAACAAATATAGCTGAAGAAATCAGAAAAAAAAGTCATCAAGGTAAATTTTCTCTTATTTTTGGAAACGGAGGGTCTGCCGCTGATGCACAACACTTTGCTGCAGAACTTGTATGCACTTATAAGGATAGGCAACGAAAACCTTACAAAGCCATTGCTCTAACTACTGATACTTCTATTGTGACTGCATGGGCTAATGACTTTCAATATGAGTCAATCTTCAGGAGGCAACTGGAAGCTTTTGGAGATTCGGCGGGTTTCGCAATTGGTTTATCTACATCTGGCAAATCAAAAAATGTTATTGATGCCTTAATGTATTGTAAAGAAAATAATATTTCTACATGTATGATTACGGGAAACAACGAATTAGAATTTGAAGATTACGATTTTCTTATAAAAGTTCCTAGCAAAGATACCGGTACCATTCAAACTGTTACCCAAGTGATATATCATTCTGTATGTGATGTTTTAGAGGTCTAATGAAATTCCCTTTAATGAAAAATAACATTTTAGAAACTGATCTATATCCAGTAATCAGTTTGCTTAAAGAAAAGGATCCAAGATTAACTTCTGGGCCAAAAGTTAAGGAATTTGAATATTTGTGGTCAAAATGGCTAGGAGTAAAATATAGCGTTTTTATAAATAGTGGATCATCCGCAAATTTACTATGCTTAGCTTTATTGAAGGAAAAGTATCCTAATGGAGGTGATATTATTGTTCCTCCATTTACTTGGAGTTCCGACATTAGCTCAATAATCTGGATGGGATTTAATCCCAAATTTATAGATATCAATCTCTCTACATTAGCTTTAAATTCTGATCTAGTAATACAAGAATTAAAGGGAAACAAAAATGTTAAAGCCATCTTTCTTACCCATGCTCAAGGTATAAATGGTCTTGACGAAAAATTACTTAATTACGTCAAAGAAAATAATATTTACTTAATAGAAGATGTTTGTGAATCACATGGAGTAGTCCTAGATAACGGTTTAAAAGCTGGGGCTGTGGGAGATGTTTCTTGTTTTTCCTTCTATTATGCACATCATATGAGTACTATTGAAGGAGGAATGGTATGTACAAATGATGAATCAACATACGAATCCTTAAGAATGTTGAGAAGTCATGGAATGGTTAGGGAAATTAACAATGAAAACTATAAAAAAAGATGGGTAGAAGAATATAAAGACCTTAATGAAAAATTTATTTTTACAAAACCTGCCTTTAATTTTAGAAATAATGAAATAGGGGCATTGATAGGTATTGAACAACTAAAAAGATTAGATGAAATGGTTAAAAAAAGAGCTGATAACTTTACATATTTCTTAAGTCTTTTGCCTGAATGGTGCTTTAAAGACTTCAATTTGAATGGCCAAAGCAATTATGCATTTAATGTAATTCTCAAAGAACCAAATAAAGAATTAATGCAGAATCTCGAGAATAAACTTGAAAAGAATGGGATCGAATATAGAAGAGGAAGTGCTGGAGGTGGTAACCAAATGAGACAGCCATATGTAAAATCTATTTATAATTTTACTGAAGAAGATTTCAAGAATATTAGCCCAGTTACTGATCACATACATTTTTACGGAATGTATCTAGGAAACTATCCTGAATTAACTTTTGATTCAATCAAAGAAATAGCCTCCATTATTTCATCTGTGGAATGAGTTTGAAAATCATAATTCTTGCTGGAGGGAAAGGAACAAGAATAAGCTCTGTTATCGGAAATACACCCAAGATTCTTGCCTCAGTTGCTGGAAAGCCATTTTTAGAATGGTTCTTAATGTGGATTAAAAATTGGAAGTTAGAGATAGATTTCGAAATACTAATCTCGACTTGTGTTGGACATAACCAAATTAAAGACTATTGTTTAAAAAACAATTACGATATTAAATGTATCAAGGAAGAAAAGCCACTTGGTACTTTCGGTGCTATTGCAAATGTAGCCTCTCAAGATTATTCAAAGAACTATTTAGTACTAAACGGAGACACTATTTTTAAAGCTGATTTTAAAAGGATTTTTAATTCTTTTATAAATCAAGAAAAAAAGTCACCACTTTTAATCTTGAAAGAAAGTTTTACAAATGAGAGGTATGGAGGTTACGAAAACACAAATTTAGGATGGATATTTACAAATAAAAAATCATCTTATATTTCAATGGGAGCCTTTTTTATCTCATATAAAAATATTAAAGAAAGGTGGCTTGATAAAACATCTCTAAATTTTGATACTGTTGAAATAAATCAACAAACCTTAGGAGAATTAATGATTGATAAAGATTGTTTTGGGGAAAATCCAATTCAAGCAGTGACTTTAGAAAATACAATTCCCTTTTTAGATATTGGTATTCCAAGCTCCTATAATGCATCTCAAACATACATACCCAAATTATTAAATGAGATGAAATGTAATGGCTAAATATAAATATTTAATAACAGGAAAGGATGGATTGATTGGGAGCTCATTGGTAAGGCTTTTTAAAGAAAATAGTTTGTCATTCCTTTCAATATCAAGGAATGATTTAAATCTTTTGGACTACGAAAAAACTGCCAATTTTTTCAAAGAACATAAATTTGAGACCATAATAAATTGTGCAGCATTAGTCGGAGGTATAAAAGCAAATTCCTCTAGGCAATATGATTTTTTATCCCAAAATATGCGAATCCAAAATAATATTATGGATTCCTCAATACAATCCAATATTAAAAATATTGTTTTTTTAAATAGTAATTGCTCTTATCCAGCCAATGCCTCCCAACCTTTTGTGGAGTCCTCTTACTTTGATGCGGAGCCCCATCAATCTAATCTAGGATATGCTTTAGCTAAACGATCTGCATTCTTACAATCATTTCCTTTATTAAATCAATACGGGATTAGAACTTTTCACCCAATACCATGCTCACTATATGGACCAAATGATAATTTCAATCCAGAAAATTCACATTTTATAGCAGCAGTTATAAGAAAAATTGTTGATGCGAAAGAGAGTAAAAAAGAAAAAATAGAGTTTTGGGGATCTGGTAATCCAAGAAGAGAGTTTATGCATGTTGATGACGCCTCTATAGGAATAAAATATTTAATAGAAAATAATCTTTCTGGAAAATTAATCAATATATGTTGGGGAGAGGACCATAAGATTAAAGAAATCATAGATATTTGCAAAAAAATTATTGGTTTTGATGGAGAGGTAATATGGGACTCAAACAAACCAGATGGAATGATGAGAAAGTTACAAAGTCCTAAAATGCTAAAAGATTTAGGTTGGGGACCTAAAATTGCTTTAGAAGATGGATTGAAAAATACGATTAAGTGGTTTTTGGCAAATAGAGAAAATGTAAGATTATGAAATTTGTAATTATTGGTGCTGGAATTGTAGGGTTATCAATTGCAGAAACCTTGATAAAGAAAAAAATAATTTCTCCTGATAATTTAATAATATTGGATAAATATTCTGTTCCTTCTGATGGTACTTCTACCCATAATAGTGGAGTATTGCACGCTGGTTTGTACTACAAACCAGGATCATTAAAAGCCAATTTATCAATAGATGGAGGGAATAAACTTAAAGACTGGTGTTTTGAAAATGATTTACCAATTTTAAAATGCGGAAAATTATTAGTACCATTTGATCAGAAAGATTTGATCAGATTAGATGAGATTTTTGATAACGCTACTGAAAATGGATGTGAAGTTAAAAAAGTTGATTATTCTGAGGCAGTAAAGATACAACCTGGTCTTACTAAACAAGAAAAATACCTTTGGTCACCCAATACAGCTGTTTTTTCTCCTCAATTAATAATGAAAAGATTATTTCAATTGCTAAAAGAAAAAGGAGTTCAATTCCTTAAAAAAGGGGTGATATTAGATGACGAATCTAATAAAAGGTTTCTTTTAGATGATAAAACTTATTGCTACTATTCAAGGTATATAAATTGCGCAGGACCAGGTTCTCTAGAAATAGCAAAATCAATAAGTAATAAATTTGATAATCTTTCAATATTACCTTTTCTTGGAGAATATGGAGTGCAAACATCTGGTTTAAAAATAGAAACCAACCTCTACCCAGTCCCTAATCCTGAACTACCTTTTCTAGGGACACATCTTACTCCTAGAATAAATAATTCTACTCTAATTGGCCCAAATGCTATTCCAGTATTTCGTAAAGACATACAAGGATTTGACCTTAATGAAATAAAAAATTTTTCTTCTATTATAGTAAATAACTTAGTTTTATTTGCGAGTAATTTGCAAAATTATAGGGAACATGCGTTTTCAGAATTCACGATTAATGTAAGACAAAAATTTCATAAGAATTCCATAAAATATTTAGAAGAACAAGCGAGGAAAGATTTCGAAATTAAAATGGAAAAGACTACATATGGTATTAGACCTCAATTAATTGAAAAAGATAGTTTTAAATTCGTAAATGATTTTCTATATGAAAGAATTAATAATAACCTTCATATTGTGAATGCTGTTAGTCCAGCATTTACTTCATGTTTTGCTTTGGCAGAGTATGTTGCAAATCAAATCTAATGGAATTCTCACAAAAAGAAGTTAATCTTAGATACCAAAAATCTTTTAATGGACAAGAATCGATAAGGTTAGGAGTAGCAGTTGCTTTAATTAATGGGAAAAATGAAATTCTTCTTGAAAAGAGAAGTGATTGTGGATGGTGGGGGGTGACTGGCGGGAAATTAGATTTAGGAGAAACTGTACAAGATTGCGCAGTTAGAGAAATTAAAGAGGAATGTAATGTATTAATTGAATCA
>MDTB01064991.1_pt1 | contig 11277 bp, 9 predicted proteins | sample 811161 | NCBI WGS metagenome assembly MDTB01 (sample SAMN05326650, study PRJNA326480) | marine metagenome | isolation source: seawater | place: Mediterranean Sea | collected 2009
AGGCAGAATCATTGCTACGCTTCATCAATTATAAGCTGTGGAGGTTTATGGCAAGCTGGCATCAGACATTAGCAAACTGGCTAACTCAATTAGGCTGGCTGGTCCTCGTGCTTCTTTTGCCGATGATCAGTTACCATGCGGTGAAGACTTAGTGGATGCCCCAATTGAGCGGGACCCACCCTACGGCTGGCTCATGGTTGCCGTGGTATTCCTTCTTAGCTCCCTTTCGTTTGGTGCCCTGGGTGCAATCTCAGTTTTCTTGAAACCACTGTCGGCAGAGTTTGGTTGGGGCAGGGGTACGACATCGCTAGGTTATACAACGATTGCTTTTGCGTCTGCGCTCTTCGGCGTGCTTTGGGGGTTCGTCGCCGATAAATATGGTACACGATGGTTTGGCGTTGTAGCCGCAGTTGTTATGAGTGCGTGTTTGTTCATGCTGAGTCAGCAATCCAGCCTAACTGAGTTCTTTATTCTTTATTTTCTATTCGGCGCGTTCGGCAATGCCATGGTATCAACACCCCTGTTCGCCAACGTGGGTTTCTGGTTCCGCAGGAACCCTGGGCTTGCCCTTGGTGTTATGGCGTCAGGCGGTGCAGTGGGGCAGGGTGTAGTGCCATTCTTTGCTGGCATGGCAATTGAAAGTGTTGGTTGGCAACAGGCCTACCTAATGATGGCGATTTGTTATTTTGTGGTTGCTTTTCCAATCGCGTTTCTTATTCGTGAGTCACCTGCTCGTATTAGTGCACGCACGGCTGTTGAGCCTTCCCCAAGAGACTTTCCGTTGTCAGAGGCCGAGGTGATTATCTGGATTAGCTGTGCAGTGATCTTCTGCTGTAACTGTATGTCTGTTCCCATTGTGCACCTGGTTCCTTTGTTAACAGATAATGGTCATCCCTTGGAATACGCGACCAGCGTGCTGCTCGTGCTGATGCTTGCCGGGGCGGCAGGCAGGGTGTTGGGTGGAAAACTAGGTGACATGATCGGCGCCTTACCTGCCTACATGTTGATGTCTGCCGGTCAGACTTTCTTCGTTTTCTGGTTTCCTCACGTTGACAGTACAGTCTCGCTTTACCTGATCGCAATATGCTTTGGCTTCGCCTATTCAGGTGTCATGACCTGTATTCTATTTTCCACTCGGATGATGGTATCTGCTCGGTTTGCAGCCCGCGCCATGAGCATTACCTCATTCTTTGGGTGGAATGGTATGGGGCTGGGAGGTTTTCTAGGGGGTTATTTCTTCGATTTGAGCGGCAACTATGTTTGGTCTTTTACGTTTGCTTCTGTCGCTGGTATTGGAAATCTAATCATTCTGACCTTTTTTATGGTCCGGATTAGGCGGAAGAGGTTGCTTAACTCAGCGTCTTGATCGTTACTTTAACCAAATCTATTTGACATGCTGTGTTTCTAACGTTGTCCTCTCACTCAGATTCCTCTAGTCGAAAGGCATTGTAAGAAAAGCCAACAACAGTGAAGACGAGACTGAGCACGCTGACAAAATAGAAGTTGCGAAGTCTTGAGTCTATGTTATCCATGATTTAACTAATCTGGGGAGCTGTCAGTGATCTGGCCCATATCCTTGAGGTATAAGGCTAACTGCCGATCATGACGACTGGTTGCGGTTAAAGGACCCTTGGAAAGAGAAGGCGACCATCTTGGTGCCCTGGCGGCCTCGACTTTATCACCTACGACGGTGACCCGTTGAATGATGCGTTCGCCGTCAAAATCATTCAATACGTAGTGCTGGGTACAGCGATTGTCCCAGATGCCAGCCGTACCTTCGGACCACTGATAGCGGACGGTAAACTGTGGGCTCTTGATCCAGTTGGTGAGGTACTCGAGCATGGCTTTGCTTTCACTCCAGTTCATTTCGACAATACGCCTGGTAAAGTGTTCGTTAACATACAAGGACTTCTTACCTGTGACCGGGTGTACTCGCACAACAGGGTGAATTGTCATTTTGTCTGGTCGATTGTGAGGAAGCGCATCGTTTAATGCCGTAAGTCCTGTACAAAGCTCTTTCATTGGCTCTGATAGCTCATTGTACGCATGCTCCATACTCGCCCACATGGTATCTCCACCCACAGGAGGGCACTTCACCATATGGAGTATCGACATAACAGAAGGTCGTTGTTGGAAGGTGAGATCAGAATGCCATTCATCAGCGACGCCCCCCTGTGATGCTGCAAGTTCAAATAGATCAGGATGATCCGGGTAGGCATTCTTGAGATTCGGATGCCCCTCTATTGGCCCAAAACATTTTCCCAGGCTCGTGTGCTGTGTTTTGCTAATATTCTGCGCAGGGAAAAATAGCACCTTGTGGTCGAGTAGCAATGATTTGATGCGGTCGATATCCGAATTCGTTGGGGCACCTAGGTCGGCACCTTCGATCTTCGCGCCCAGACTACCTGACAGTCTTTTAACTCGCCACTCTTTCATGCTTGCCTCCTAACGAGCAGTCTACGTAATACGGTCGATCATCGCTACGCGAATTAAGTGCTTTGCAAAACCATTCGGAATGATTAAGTTGTCTTTTTTAATCTTGAGGTTGAGGAATGAAAAGACGTGATTTATTAAAGGGCGTTGGTGCTGCCGCTTTGCTTCCCGCAGCCCTGACCCAAGCCAGCATAGGTAAAAAGAAAACCAACGTCATCCTGATCATGACTGATGACACCGGTTACGAAGTTTTTGGTTGTTACGGGTCGAAACAATACCAAACACCCCGTGTTGACCAGTTAGCGGCAACTGGTATGCGTTTCAACCACTGTTATTCCAATCCCGTTTGCGCACCCAGCCGCCTTTCCATTATGACGGGTAAGACCAACGTCAGAAATTACGTCCACTGGGGCATTCTGGATCCCGGTGAACAAACCATCGGTCACATCATGAAAGATTCGGGCTACGCAACCTGCGTTGCCGGTAAGTGGCAGCTACATGGTGAGGGGACCTTCGTGTCTGAAAAGAAGGGTGCAGGCACACTTCCACAAGATGCGGGATTTGATGAGCATTTTTGCTATAACCTGGAGAAGTCCCACCACGACTACTGGAAGCCCATTTTTACCGTTAATGGTCAGCAGAAGACGTATGAAGGCGAGGATGCTTATTCACCAACCCTTGCAAATGACTACGTGTGCGACTTCATCGATAGAAAGAAGAGCGATCCTTTTTTCATCTACTATCCTTTGGTGCTTACCCATGGGCCGTTTGAGCCAACACCAGACAGTACCGATCGATCTTCGAAAAATGTGCAACAGAATTTCGAGGATATGGTGTCCTATATGGATAAGCTGGTAGGTCGTGTCGTGGATACGCTGGATCAAGCAGGCGTCAGGGAGGATACCCTTATCCTGTTTACGGGGGATAATGGATCGCCTGGCGGTAAGAAGGGCGGGATTGTCTCTGAACTAAATGGCGTGATGATTGAGGGTGGCAAGAGTAAGACCACTGATGCGGGCACGCGTGTAGCTTTGGTGGCCAATATGCCAGGTACCGTGCCGGCAGGGAAGGTTAACGATGACCTGGTTGATTTCAGTGACATGTTGCCAACGATTGGCGCTATAGGCAGTGCGAGTTTGCCGAAGGGTGAGGTGCTTGATGGCGTTAGCTTTGCGCCGCAGCTCCAAGGTAGAAGGGGTACACCCCGTGAATCTATTTACCAGTATTTTGAACCCATTCCAGGGCCCGTACCCAATCCGGTAGTTTTTGCGCGAGATCAGCGATGGAAATTATACGGCGATGGTCGTCTATATGACGTCAGCAACGATGTACTCGAACAGCACCCCGTGACTGAAGGCGGCAACAGACCACGCAAGAAGCTCCAGGCTGTACTCGACTCAATGCCCTCGGAAGGGCTGAAGATTTACCGGCCACCCAGGGACCCAATGGAGGGAAGAGGCTAAGTATTACTTAGCCTTTGTCGGCGGCGATCTGCTTGGCTGAATCTCGCTCGTTGACGCGGGCTAGCCAATCATTCGCCTGGTCCGGCAGTTCGGTCATTAGATCAATGTCACAGAGCTTGCTCAACACGTTATTAGCGAGCGGTATGGTATTGGCAGCAACAATATCCGCCAGGGTGAAATTTTCGCCGCCAATCCAGGGGTCGAATACAGCCAGCTTTCCAAGCGACTGCATACCGCGCGGTACTACTTTGGCGAGCGTAGCATTGACTGCCTCGTCTTTCGGCGCACCAAATACTGCAGAATTTAGGCCGGGACGCGAGGCTGTGTCTACGTGGTTTATGCAGTGGAGTGCTATTTGACGTGCCCTGGCTCGCTCATAAGTAGATCCACGCAGTAGACTTGGTTCTGGCTTTAAATCTTCAAGATAGTCCAAAATTGCCAAGGTTTCGGCGATCGGGCCGTCTGGTGTTTCCAGTGCGGGAACCTTCCCCATAGGGCTTTTTGTAAGCCAGTTTTCATCTTTTCTACTTGGCATCTGTTGGACTTCTTCGAAGTCGATGCCCTTTTCAAGCATTACCATTTTAACGATGGAATAGTAGTTGCTCATTTGAATGCCGTGTAATTTCAGCACCACACTTCTCCTTTTTAGATTGGTGGTTCTACACCACCAGTTGCTATTAAACCTCTTAAGATGCTCTCATTAATGAAATTTCGGATCACGTTTTTCTTTGAAGGCCTGAATGGCCTCTTTGGATTCGTCGTGACCAGATGGATCAATCATGTTGCTTGCTTCCAGTTCAAACGAAGCTTCCAAAGGCTGATCCAGCCCTTGCTGTAAGTTCTGTTTAATCTTCCCCAGCGCAATGGTAGGCCCTTGGGCAATGCCACCTGCATAGTTGATTGCATCTTCGCGAAACGAGGCATCGGGAAAGACTTGATCAACTAGGCCAATTTCTTTGCATTCGCGAGCGCTGAGTCGAGGTGAATCGTACATCATCGTTTTGGCTCGTGCGAGGCCAATTAAACGTGGTAAGAACCAGCTCGATCCATAATCGCCACTTAACCCAATATTTTTAAAGGCGGTCGTCACGAACGCGCTCTCAGCCGCGATTCGGATATCGCAGGCTAGCGCGATGGATAACCCGGCGCCAGCTGCTGCACCTGGTAACGCCGCTATTGTGGGTTTGCGCAGATGGTATATTCGTCCGGTGAGTTCCTTCTGTTTTTTCACCAGCTCTGCAATACGCTCTTCTGCGGGCCGAGGGCCAGGAGCACTTCCACCCATTTCCGTAACGTCACCTCCAGCACAAAAGGCACTGCCTGTCCCCGTAATCATGACGCATCCGACATCATCCCTAGCTTCAACAACAGGCAGTACAGCACGCAGGGCAGGGGTAAGAATATCGCCCAGGGCGTTTTTCTTGTGGGGTTTGTTTAAGGTAATGAGCGCTATACGATTACTGATGCCGCAAAGCAGCTCTTCGGTACCGGTTTCTAGTTGTGGCATGGGTTTGCATTAGCAGTGTTACGAAGACGTCAGAATACTACCTGATCTTGTTTCTGACGCAACAAAGGGAGCAAATAGGTCGCCTAACTCTTCCAGCGATCCGTCTATTTATAATCATTAGACTAATCAAAGCAGCTCCAATACAAAGTCCGTCAAGTAAGGCCAATAAATATGTCTCCACTACCAGGTGTCCACCCATCCATGCTTCTTGCCGTCTCGTGGTAAGACGGGCGGAGCAGCATTAAGTCCCATGGCGATCCAGTTTCGAGTCTCTGCAGGGTCGATGACATCGTCGACCTCAAACACCGTGCCCGCGTTTAGAGCTCTGGACCATGCGTAAGCGTTTGCAACCAGTTTCTCATACCGGGCTTTGCGTTCCTGAATGTTTTCAATAGCTGCCAGTTCATTTCTTCTACCAAGTTTGATCTGTCCTTCAAGACCCATGCCTGCAAATTCTCCAGTGGGCCAGGAAACTGCGAACATGGTTTCGTCGAAGCTTCCGGCAGCCATAGCGATTGCACCGAGCCCATACGCTTTACGTACCACTACGACAAAGTAAGGTACTGTGAGATTGGCACCGGCCACATACATGCGCCCACAGTGACGAATCAAGGCCTCTTTTTCCGCCTCGGGGCCCACCATGTTTCCGGGACAATCGATCAGTGAAAGTATGGGAATATCAAATGCATCGCACAACTGCATAAACCTTGCCGCTTTGTCGGCTGCGTCTGCGTCAATAGCGCCACCGGTTGGCGAATTAGAGTTGTTAGCAATGACACCAACTGGTTTTCCTTCGATGCGAATGAAGGAGGTAATCATAGCTAGGCCGAAGTTAGGTCTCAGTTCCAGTACTGTATCTTTATCGGCCAGGGTTTCAATCACTTCACGGATGTTGTAAACGGCCCGACGATTTTCAGGAACCATATGACGTAATTTGCGCTGCTCGTTAGCCTGCCAGGCTGTGACATTTCCTTGAAAGAAGGATAGATAGTGTTTTGCGGCGGCTGTTGCAGCTGCCTCATCTTCCACTACGATATCCATAACACCATTCGGTTCTTGAATGCTAACGGGGCCTACTTCCCCTGGAGCATAGGCACCAAGCCCTCCGCCCTCTATCATAGCGGGTCCACCGACACCGATACTTGAGTCTTTAGTGGCAATAATGACATCGCAAGCGCCAAGTAAAACCACATTTCCGGCAAAGCAAAACCCGGAAGTTATTCCTACGATCGGCACAAGTCCCGAACACTTACCCAGTTGTCTCCACGTTCGTGTATTTAGACCACCTATCATTGCGGCAGTAGTGTTGATTCCTGGGTTTCGACCATTGTAGGTGCGGCCGCCTCCACCTTCGGTGTAAAGCACGACGGGTAGACGATACTTTTCCGCAATGATAAACATACGATCTTGTTTCTGGTGGTTCTTGCGTCCCTGGGTTCCAGCCAAAACCGTGTAGTCATATGACATTGCAACACATCTGGCATTTTCGCGACCAACCAGATCACTATTGACGCGTCCGATGCCCATTACCATGGCGTCAGATGCTGTCCTGATAATGCGTTCCTCGATTTCTTCGATAGTGTCTTTCGGTTGGCGAGTTGCTGTTACAAGTGCACCGTATTCAGTGAACGATCCATCGTCACACAAATCGTAGATATTCTCCCTTGCCGTGCGCTTATTTGCGTCATGTCTTTTAGCCGTGGCCTCGGTCCTAGCTTCGTCTTTCGTCAGCTGCTGGAAGTGATTTATCTCCGCAAGATCAGGCCTGATGGCATCGTAGTCGATGTCGGTGTGGGCCTCATAGGCGCCTTCGATGTTTTGCCCCTCAATGAATACAATCGGTGTATCTTCGAAGATCGTATCACCCACTTCCAGGCTAATTTCACGGACTAAGCCCGACTCGGGTGCTGTTATCACGTGTTCCATTTTTAATGCTTCGAGGACTGCGACGGGTTGCTCCGCCTGAAGGGTATCGCCAATACTGACCGAGATCTCAACTATCATGCCCTGCATGGGTGACAGGACAGGAGAAGTACCTGGTGGTCCCTGAACAACGGGCGCGGTAGGTTCTGCGGCGGTAGGGGTGGCTCGCGCAACATGCAACACCGCAAGAGGGTCGTCAGGGTCTACATCTACGCCAGCTTTCTCGATTTCTCTTTCTCGCGAGAAATAGCGAATACTGTCATCACCAGTATTAAGTAGATCGGTGATGTTTTCTTCGATAAATCGCGTATGAACAACTTCCCCTTTAAATGCTGTATGTATAAGTAGTGCGGTTAGAAAGTCGATGTTGCTTCGTACACCTTCAATACGAAACTCGGATAGTGCTCGTTTGGTTTTGCGTACGACTGTATTCATGTCAGGCGCATGCACAATGAGTTTGGCCAGCAGCGAATCGTAATGTGGACTGGTGACATAGCCAGGATAACCATAGCCGTCCACCCGAATCCCTGGTCCGGCCGGCGGCTCGTACGCTGATATCAATCCGCCGGCAGGACGCGAGGTTGCATCTGCGTTCATGCTTTCCAGGTTTACCCGTGCTTGCAAAGCGACGCCGCGTGGTTTTGTTATTGCAGTCTGGGAAAGTTTCAAGTCTGTGAGGCTAGCGCCCGCCGCAATTTGCAGCTGCAGGGCAACCAGATCGAAGCCAGTGATTTCCTCAGTTACCGTGTGTTCAACCTGCAGTCTCGCATTGGCTTCCATGAATACATAACGATCATCTGTCACCAGAAATTCGATCGTACAGAGGCCCCGATATTTAGCAGCAGATGCAATGTCCACCGCAGCCCCGAGTATTTGCGTACGCTGCTTTTCGGGCAAATCAAAGGCAGGAGCGATTTCTATCAGCTTCTGCCGCTGTCGCTGTAAACTGCATTCTCTATCCCAAAGGTGTATCACCTCGCCGGTGCCATCCCCAAGAATTTGCACCTCAATATGACGTGCGCGCGGAAGCAGTTCCTCAACATACAGGTCTCCTGATCCGAAGGCCTGCGATGCTTCAGAGGATGCACGAGTGAAGGAATCCTCTAGCTCGGTGAAATCGAATACGGGACGCATACCACGTCCACCACCGCCATTGATCGCCTTCAGCATGACAGCGCCGGTATCTCCTAGGCTTTCAGCAAACTCCTGCGCTTCCGCGAGGCTTATCTTACGGCTTAATCCTGGTAACACCGGCACATCGACAGATTCGGCGAGTGCCCGCGCAGCTGCTTTATCGCCAAAAAGACTCAGAGTTTCAGATGAAGGTCCAATGAAAGTGATACCCGCTGCTTCGCAGCGCTCTGCAAATTCAGAAGACTCACTGAGGAAGCCATAGCCTGGATGTATCGCGTCGCAATCTGAGTCTTGAGCAATCTCAATAACTCTTTCGTGATTCAGGTAGGCAGATACACCGGTTGCCTCCAAGTCTATAGCTTCATCCGCGTGGCGCGTATGCAATGATAAGTTATCGTCGGTTGCAAATACCGCAGTCGTCCGGATTTCAAGATCTGTTGCGGTTTTCAGAATTCTGATGGCGATCTCACCGCGGTTAGCAACCAGAAGGTGATTCGGTACGTTCATGGACACATTCCTAGCACGAGGGTCGTCCCCTCTTGAAAAAAGGCGATAGCATACCTGTGTTGGCTAATTGATACATCTACGAGTATTCCCTATTATGCTGAAAACAAATTAACTTACAGAAATGGAATAACGAATGAGTGATAACCAAGCGGAACACACAGGATCATGTTATTGCAGTGCAGTGGAAGTCACCGTTACTGGGGTGCCCGGGGCAGCAGGCTATTGTCATTGTTTTTCGTGTCGAAAATGGCATTCCGCACCTATCAATGCTTTTTGCGTCTTTCCAAAGGACAGCGTGCAAATCGAAGGTGACGTGACCATCAGTCAGGTCGACGCGGGAAGTGAGCGTGTTTCCTGTAAGGTCTGTGGCGGCTGTGTCGCAAATCGTAAGCCCGCGAATAATATGATCGCGGTGTACGCGATGACCCTGGCGGAGACAGATTTCAAATTCGAGCCGGCTTTTCATATTTTCTATGAGGAGCGGGTTATGGATGTAACGGATGGGTTGCCGAAGTATATTGATAGGCCGAAAGGGTTTGGGGGTAGTGGGGACACTATGGGGGAGAGTGGGTAGTCTGGTCTGCGCGACGTACAACGGCTAATGCACTCCTCGCAGTCGACCCGTTCAATGCAGATGTCGGTGCAACGACCGTGGTACCCGGTTCACATCTCTGGGATCATCCAGTCGATCAAGATCAGGAGACCATATCGATAGTGATGAATCCGGGAGACTTGCTGATTCTTGCCGGCAGGACGTGGCATGGACATGGACCGAATACTACTACCGACCGGGAACGCCGCGCCTTCAACTTCTATGTTTGCGCAGGTTGGTTACAGACCGGGCATGGCATCGGATGCGGCATGTCAGAAGAAGAAATTGCAGTCCTGCCCGATACGTTACGGGCAATGCTGACGCATTACGTGATGAGTTGGTTAAGTGGACACACCGGGAGTAAGCTCAGGGCTCGTACTGAACACACCAGCTAGGCATATCAATCCGGCACATTCGCGGCGCAACGCCTCGCCGGGGCTCTCTCAACTAAATCCATTATAGACATTCGTAGGTGATGGCTTACTCTCAATGTTGGACCGAGCTCCATATAGGCCTCGCTTTGCAGCATTCATGCTGAAAAAAGAACAGGTTTTTATCACTACCTGGAACCCCGGAGATTGTTGGAAATACACCATGATGTTCTTTATTCCTCGCTACCAGATGGAGGAGGGGAGGACTTTGCTCTGACGGTAGAGAAGGCTGAAGTACCTCAGTATATCGAGCTACGGTTTACTGATAGGCCGGATTGAGCAGTTCAATTTAGCAGCAAGTCAGATGTTTGCTTTTCTGGTTTGATGGGCGCAATAATGTAGCTATCGAATACGATAGATTCGAAACGATTATATATTTGACTTGAGGGAAGCTTATTCATTTATAAAAGGAGGCATAAATATGAAGTATTTTAGTTCTATTTTATTATCCCTTGTTTTAGTTTCTGGTTGTGTTTCAAATAAAGCTATTCAAACAGTACAAGCTGGTGACCAAGAAATGTCTTGCGTGGCACTAAAGAATGAGCTGGCTTCACTTGGTGCTGTTTTTGAAGAAGTAAAAGATGACTCTGGTGTTACTGGCAAGAATGTAGGCCTCGCATTAGTATTTTGGCCGGGCATTATTGTTAATGAAGTTAGATCTAATAAAAATCAAGATTCAATCGATGCCAGAATTGTTCATTTGAGCTCTATATATAATGGTAAATGTTTGAATGAATCATCAGATGCTCAAAACACTACAGATCAGTTGCGTGAGCTCAAGAAATTGCATGAAGAAGGGTTGATCAATGATGAAGAACATGAATCTGCCCGAAAAAGTGTGCTAGATAAATTATAAAGTTCTTAATTATGCAGCTAACGAACGCGGAAATATTTTGTATCGCGTTCTAAGAGTTTAAAGATATTGTTTGTACGGCGACAGTGTGATGACCTTCAGCGTCAGCCATGAGCGTCTCGTAGGTACCCAGCTCAAGTATTTTGTCTGTAATCCTATTCGGCTCGCACAGCTTCGTCCTTGAGTAATTCCGCGACCCTCGGTTCCATGGCCTCAGCCCAAATCTGGTAGCCATTTTGGTTGGGATGCAGCAAGTCGGGCATGGCCTCAATAAGGAGCGTGCGCTCGTCATCCAGGAATTGTTCGTTGATATTAAGGAAGAACACGCTTTCATTATCGGCGTATCCGGAGATAATCCCGTTCACCTCATTGTTCCGCTGACGCTTTGCATCATCCGGTCCAGCGCCGCGGGGGAAAATTGCCAGCAGTAAAAT
>MDTB01077484.1_pt1 | contig 11277 bp, 10 predicted proteins | sample 811161 | NCBI WGS metagenome assembly MDTB01 (sample SAMN05326650, study PRJNA326480) | marine metagenome | isolation source: seawater | place: Mediterranean Sea | collected 2009
TAATTGGAAATGAAGTTCTTTCTGGAAGAACCAAAGATATCAACACAAGTACCTTATCACTTTGGTTGAATTCCTTAGGTGTTCAAGTCAAAGAAGTAAGAATAATCCCAGATATTGAAAAAGATATTATTGAAACAATAAATACTTTTAAAAATAAATTCTCTTACGTGTTTACAACAGGTGGAATAGGTCCAACGCACGATGATATAACTGCAGAGTCAGTTTCAAAAGCATTTAACATAGAATATGGTTATCACAAAGAAGCCCTTTCAATACTAGAAAAATATTACAAACCAAATGAATTTAGTGAAGGCAGAAAAAAAATGGCCATGATGCCTATGACTGCTAAACTTATACTAAACCCAACAAGCGGTGCTCCAGGATTTTATGTCGAAAATGTTTTTTCTCTTCCAGGAGTTCCTTCTATTTTAAAGTCAATGCTTGGAGGTTTAGATCATTTGATTACAGGTGGTGCACCAATTTTAAGTCACACGATAAATTTAAGAACTGTAGAGAGTGAAATTGCAAAATCTTTAACTCAAGTTCAGAATAATAATCAAGATGTCGAGATAGGAAGCTACCCATTTTTTCGTGCAGGAAAACTAGGCGTTTCTATTGTTGTAAGGTCTACTGATAAAACTAAGATTGATAATTGTAATAACCAAATTTTAAAATTTGTTTCTGAACAAAATATTCAAATAGTCAATGAGGTGTGATGTTATACTTTGCATATGGTAGTAATCTTCATCATGAGCAGATGAAAAAAAGATGTTCTGGTTGCAAATATTTAAAAAAATATATCCTTCAAGATTATCGATTGACTTTTAGAAGTGATTTATGTGTAGCGGACATTGAGTATAAAAAAGGATCTAGTGTTCAAGGAGCATTATTTGAAATTACAGAAAAAGATGAGTCTTGTCTCGATAAATATGAGGACTTTCCTATTCTTTATAAAAAAATATTTTTTAAACATGAGGGCAGGAATGTAATGGCATACTCTATGGAAAAAAAAACTCCTTTTAAATATCCAAGCACAAGATATTTAAATATCATTAAACAAGGTTATAAAGACTGTGGTCTAGACAGTAATTTTTTAATTGAAGCATTAAAAGGTTAGTGATGGATTTGAAAAATAAAATTTATATAATAATTTTATTAGGTCTTTTCTTATCATCAATTTTAAGTTTTTATTACGTATCAACGTATGATGTCTATGAAATTTACTCTGATCTCTCAAAAAGACATCAAATGATAAAAAGTGATGCTGGAAAATTTTGGTATTTCGCAAATGAGTTAAAAAAAGATATTAACATGGGTATTAATTTTTTTAAAACTGGTACCGAATATAGAATTTCATATTTACCAGACAAGATATTATATTTTTTATCATCATTTATTAATTTAGAGTTATACAATGAATCAGGAAATGTGAGTCTTGACAAGAAAAAAGTATTAATCTTAATATTTCAAGCAATTATTTATTATCTATCTGTTTTATTTTTTTATAAAGGGATTATGAATATTTATCCAGATAAAGCAGTATTATTTATAATTTGTTTTTTATGTTTTGAGCCGACTTTATTATTGTTTCATTCATCATTTTGGTCCGAGTCAATTTTTTTTTCAATGCAATTAGTTCTTCTAACTTTATTGATTAAAAACACTAATAAGTTCTCAATAAATTTTATAGCAGGCATTTTGCTTGGTTTGTTATTATTACAAAGATCTGTGTCGATGTTTTATATTTTTCCTATAATCTTATATTTCCTGATTATTTTTAAAAAACAATTCATTAAACCATCAATCTCCCTAATTATTGGATACTTAATAGTAATAATTTTTTTAGGTTATCACAATCTTTCTAGATCAGGAGTTTTTTATGTAAGTCCTTCTCAGTCAAAAGATGGTTTTTATATGTATATGCTCCCATCTTTAGTTTCAAAAAAACAAAAAATATCGACCATTGAAGCGTCTGAAAAGCTATCTAGTGAGGAAAAGATTTGGATACAGGAGCAAAATTTAGATCTTAAAAATGAAAAAGATCTTTTACAATATTATAATTATACTCAAAAAAAATCTTTAAAATTTATGATTGAAAACCCTTTTTTAACAACAAAACATATCATTAAAAAAACTATGCATTTTTATGTATTAGACCCTTTAAGACATGTTCATTTTTTCTATAAGTATGAGTATAGAGATTACCACAATTCTTTAATGCATCAAAAGTCAATACCTTTTAGAATTGTATATTCATTATTCATTTATCTGATATGTTTATTAGGTTTCTTTTTTTTGTTTAAAAGTAATAAAAACAATCGCTTAAGTATTATTTTACTTTCAATAATTTATTTTTCAATTATGTCTAGTTGGATTGGTAATACTAGGTACTTTACACCTTGCCTGATTTATTTATCAATATTATTTGGAAATGGCTTGTACTATTTATCAAATATTAAAAAAATAAAACTTTAAATATTAAAATGTTAACAAAGTTTCAAATCTTCAAATTGGGTTTTTTTGATGTGGCTCCACATTTGCTTTCAGTTGTTCCGTTTGGAATAATTTTTGGAGCAATTGGTATAGAATTAGGATTTGATCCAATTATGACTTACGCCACGTCATTAATAATATTTGGTGGTGCTTCACAAATAGTTTTTTTACAGTTATTATCAGGTGGCGCATCATCTCTTATTGCTATTACTTCGGTTGGGGTTATAAATTCAAGACACTTACTCTACGGCGCAGTATTATCTGAATACTTAAATAAGTTATCACTTATAAAAAAACTTTTTATTTCATATTTCGTTGTTGATCAGGGTTTTGCGGTTTCAAATACTTATTTTAAAAAAAACAGTAAACAAAATTTTAATTATTACCACTTGTTAGGTTCTGGAATGACACTTTGGCTATGTTGGCAAGTAGCTACAATAATGGGAATATATTTAGGATCTATAGTTCCTGAAGCACTAGGATTAAAATTTGCAATACCCTTAACTTTTATTGCAATTATAATTAATGAATTAAGAAAATTAGACCATTTATTTGTAATGATTATTTCAGGTTTAGCTGCAACCTTTTTTTATAATGCACCATTTAAATCTTATATTCTTATATCACCTTTAATTGGTTTGTTTGCAGCGTACATAATATTAAAGTTGAAAAAATGACTTGGACATCAATATTTATTGCAGGATTAATTACTTATTTCACTAGAATGGGAATGATTACATTGATAGATAAGGATATTTTTAATGAAAATTTTAGAAAAATTTTAAATTATGTTCCTTCTGTTGTTTTTCCATCTATAATTTTTCCAGGTATTCTTTTAAACGATTATGGAACTTTAGTGGCCATAGGAGATCCCAAAATATATGGTGCTTTAATTGCAGTAATAGTTGGGTATTTCTCAAAAAATGTAATATTGACAATTGTAACAGGGTTAACATCATATTGGTTTCTAATATTTATTTTTTAAACAAAATTAAATAATATGTTTATAATCAGTATAAAGGTTTAAATTTCAAATTATGAAAAGCAATAAAATTAACTTATTAGATTGCACCTTACGAGATGGAGGTTATTACAATAATTGGTTTTTTAATAAAGAACTAATCAATGAATATCTAAAAGTAATGGATATGATAAAAATCGATTATGTCGAAATAGGTTTTAGATTTATAGATAAAGTAAAAATAAAAGGTCCTTGCGCGTATTCAGAAGAAAACTTTTTAAAATCTCTCAAGATACCAAAAAATTTAAAAATTGGTGTAATGATTAATGCATCAGATTTCATCGGACACAAAAATATGATTGAACTTGCTAAGAAAAACTTTGAATTAAAAAAAAATTCTTTAATTTCTTTAGTCAGAATAGCTTGTCATCAACATGAAGTAAAAGAGGTTTTGCCTTTAGTAAACTGGCTTAAAAAATCAGGATATAAGGTTGGTGTTAATATTATGCAAATACCTGAATTATCTAAGCAAGAAATTAAGAGTGTTGTTAAAGAAATTAAGAAATCAAAAGCTGATATCTTATATTTTGCGGATAGTATGGGCAGTTTGGATGGAGCACAAACAAAAAAAATTATTTATCAAATTAAATCACTATGGAAAAAATCTACAGGTATACACACACACGATAATATGGGCAAAGCATTAGAGAACTCTATTGCAGCGATAAATAATTCTGTTGATTGGATTGATTGTACTGTAACAGGAATGGGCAGAGGTCCAGGAAACACTAAAACTGAAAATTTAATTTTAGAGCTTAAAAGAAAAAAAGAAAATTTTATATATTTGCTCAATCTTATAAAAAATTATTTTGAACCCTTAAAAACAAAATACAAATGGGGATCAAATCCATTCTATTATTACGCTGGACTAAATTCAATTCATCCTACCTTTGTTCAAGAAATGATAAGCGATCCAGGTTTTGACTCAGAAGATATTTTATATAACTTAAAAAACTTGAGTACCGTAGGTGGAAGAAAATTTAGCAAAGAACTTATTTCCCTTGGAAAAAATTATTACAAAAAAATTGTTAAAGGAGTTTGGGAGCCTGCTAATTTCATAAAAAACCAAAACGTTTTAGTTATTGGGCCAGGTTCCTCTATAATCAAGTATAAAAAGAAAATTATAAAGTTCATTATAAAAAACCGGCCGATAGTTTTGGTGTTAAACGCAATCGATCCTATTCCAAAAAAATATGTTTACGCTAATGTCGTATGTCATACATTAAGATTATTATCTGATATCAATAAGTATAAAAAATCAACTAAATATCTAATTACTCCTTTTTCAAGTTTTTCAAAAAATATAAAATTAAAAATTAAAAATCAAAAGATTTTAAATTTTGGTCTTCAAGTTAAAGGTAACAGATTTAAGTTTGAGAAGAATTATGCTGTTCTTCCAAATTCTTTAGCTATTACTTATACACTTGGTATATGTACGAGTGGTCTTTGCAAAAAAATTTTTTTTGCTGGTTTAGATGGTTATAACAAAAATAGTCCGAAAAAATTTGAAATGGACGATGTTTTACAAAACTATATGTCAGAAAAAAAAGCGAAAAAAATTGTTTCTTTAACACCAACAAACTATAAGATTAAAACAATCAAGATATAAATGTTAGATTTTTTGTTAATAATTCCTGCAAGATATAACTCTAAAAGACTACCAGGAAAACCTCTTATAGATTTAAAAGGTGTACCAATGTTAATCAGAACTTACAATCAGTGCAAAAAAGTAGTCGACCAATCTAAAATTTTAGTGGCAACAGATCATAAAAAAATTTTTAAATTATGTAAAAAAAACAATATTAATACGATGATGACATCAAAAAAATGTCTTACAGGTACAGATAGAATTGGAGAGGTAGCAAAAAAAATCAAGAAAAGTTTTTATATAAATGTCCAAGGAGATGAACCAATGTGTAATCCAAGTGATATTAAAAAAATTATAAGTTATGCAAGAAAATATCCAAATAATGTTATTAATGGTTTTACTGAAATTAAAGATTTAAATACTTTTAATTCACCTCATATACCTAAAGTTATCTTTAGAAATGATGGAGACTTAATTTATATGTCAAGAGCGCCTGTTCCTTCAAATAAAAAAAGGTTATTAATAAAAGCTTGGAGACAAGTTTGTATTTATTCATTTCCTTATAAATCTCTTAAGGTTTTTTCTAATTTTAAAAAAAAAACAACATTAGAGGAAATAGAAGATTTAGAGTTGAACAGATTTATTGAAATTGGCCACAAAGTTAAAATGATAAAATTATCAAATAAATCAATTTCTGTTGACACAAAGGATGATTTAAAAAAAGTAAGAAAACTTATTAAAAGATAAAAGAAATAATTTTTATAATTTGATTAATAAAAACTTTAATGTTCATATTTTAAAAAATTCATCAAGAAATCCCCACAATTATGAAATTTTAAATAAATTTAATGATGATGATAAATGGCTATTAATGGGTGAGTCTCGACCAGAGACAATGAATTGGATTATTTTAACACCTTTAAATAACTAAATTTCAAAATATATTAATTAATACCTTGATATAAAGAATATAAATTAGATATAATTTAATTGATTTAAGCTTTATATTTTCAATTCTAAGCTTAAACTTTTAGTAATATGAGACACATATTTGTAGTTTTTATAAATTTTTTTTCCCTTTCATTAATATTGGTAACAGAATTATTAAGTAAGTTTGACTTAATTACAAAAGAATCAATTCAATTATTTTGGATTATTTTTTTTATATTTCTTATAATTTATTTTTTACTAAATTATAAAAATCAATTTTTTTTTAAATTAAATATAATTCATAAAATTTTATTTCAAGAGAAATTAATAATTATCCCAATAATAATCGTATTAATTGTTACTTTCTTAATTTCTTTATTTTATGTACCTGGAACTCCAGATGCAATGAGTTATCATTTAACAAGAGTTATGGTTTGGGCCCAAAACCATAATATAAATTTGTTTTCTACCCCAGATCAAAGAATGCTTTTTATGCCCCCATTTTCGGGTTTTTTGAATTTACATATTTACCTTATTTTTGAAAATAAATTTTTTTTCAATTTTGTTCAATGGATATCAATGTTTTCCTCAATTATACTTGTCTCTCTAATAGCCAAAGAACTTAAGGGGTCATTAAAAGTTCAATTACTAGCAAGTTTTTTTTTAGCTACACTTCCAATGGGTATATTACAAAGCACAAGTACACAAACTGACTATGTCATATCATTTTGGTTTTTAAGTTTTTTGTATTTTTTGATCAAATATAAAAATAATTCAAATTTAAAAAATATTTTTTTTCTTTCCACATCTTTAGGTATTGGAATACTCTCAAAACAAACAATGTTTTTTTTCTCTTTTCCTTTTATTATCCTTTTTTATTTCATAATTAAAAAAGAAAGTATAAAAATAACCTTTTTTCATTTTATAATTTCAATCTTGATACTAATCACAATAAATTTAGGCAATTTAAAAAGAACATACGACTTGTATGGGAACTTCACAGGTTTTCATGAAACTAATATTAGTGCTACAAATGAGACATTTAAACCAAAACATCTTACGTCAAATATTATAAGAAACCTCTCGTTAAATTTAACACTGCCAAATAAAAATTATAATCAGATTTTAAGAGATGGTCTAAAAAATATTCATGAATCTCTTAATATTTCTATTACTGATCAAAAAAATACATTTGGAAAAGATTTTTTTATTTATTTTAATACGTATGAGAGTCATGCTCCAAATACTTTGCATTTTGTTACAATAGTTTTAATATTCATTACACTTCTTTTTACTAGAGTTTCTTCTAAAGAAATCAAAATTTATATTTTTGGTTTAATTTTAGGATTTGTTATATTTTCTTTTATTTTGAAGTGGCAACCAACGGGCAATAGACTATTATTGCCATTTTTTTCTGCATCATCTGTTTTATTTGGTTTTTTTCTTTCGAATTTGAAGAATAAAAAAATTCAAATTATATCGATAGTGTTAATTTTTTTATGGTCTTTACCGTATCTTTTCATAAATCATACAAGACCATTACTTGCTTATAATAATAAAGATATAAAAAAAATTGAATTAAATTTTAAGCCTTTTTTAAAAACTATAGAAAATCCAGAGTATTTTTATTCTTACAATGATAAATATTCTCACGAAACATTTAATGAAATATCCAATTTAATCTTTCAAAATAATTGCAAATATATAGGAATAACCCGTGGATATGCTGAATACGAATACCCATTAAGGCATTTTATCATGAATAAATATAAAAATATTGAAGTTGAGATTACTTACCCGTTTGTAAGAAATTTAAGTAAAGATTTAGATAAAGTAAACTACAATAATCTTTGTGCTATTGTGGTATTCAGTTGTAATGAAACTGATATAAACTGTAGTTCGACAAAAAATCTAAACATTCCCTCAAACTTAAAAAAAATAATTTTTGACAATCAAATTATTTTATATATCTAATTTTTTTTTTGAAAAAAAGACGTTTACAGCAGTTTTAACCTTTTTTATTTTGTTTATATCCATATCTTTAGTGATTTTTGAGAAAGAATTAATGCTATTTTCGTAAACATATGGATAAAAATCTAACTTTAATAAAAACGATACAATTTTTTTAAAATTATTTTCATTAAATTCGATAAATATAATTTTTGTTTTATTTAAAATTTTCTTTTTAATGCCTTTCAAGACCTCTAATTCAGCACCTTCAACATCTATCTTAATTATGCCTACATTATTTATATTAGGGAATTTTTTAAAGAAACAATATTTAGATATAAAGTTTATTTTTTTAACCTTTAAATAAGTGTGTGTTGACAATCTATTTTTTAAATTTTTAATATTATCATTTCCCCACAAAGTTAGCTCATTTTTTCCACAACTTGGAAAAAATAGTTTTTTTTTCATATTTTTTGAACTTATTCCATAATTATACACTTTAGTTTTTGGATCGTTTAAAGTTTTTTTTTTTAAATATCTAAATGAGTTTGGATTTGGTTCATAACAGTAAATCATGTTTTTAAAGTATTTTCTAAAAATTATATAGGATTCCCCCCAATGAGCACCAATATCTATAATTTTTTGATTTTCATTAATTTTAATTTTTTTAAAACCTTTCCAATCTTTCTCTAATGGAAGCAAAATGAAACTAAAAGATTTAATTATAAAATTCGAATAATATAAAAAATAAATATTTGATTTGATTAACTTTTCTATCAAAGAGTTTCTTAATAATGCAATCATCTTTAATATCTTAATAAACAATAAATTGCTCTTAAAGCATCTTTAAATCTAATTTTTTTTCCATCTTCAATAGTTCTTGCATCGTAATCAACATTGACCTCATATATTTTTGCATTTTTACCGACTATTTTAAGCAATAATTCTATTTCTATACCAAATGACTTTTCATACAATTTTATAGTTTCAACAATTTTCTTTGTAAAAAGTTTATAACCACATTCAACATCTGAAAAATTTTTATTTGTTTTAATATTTACTAGTAATGTAATTATTTTATTAAATAATGTTTGGTAAAAATAACCGATTTTCCTGTAATTTATTGATTGAAATCTGTTACCAATAACAAAGTCTGCTTTATTTATAAAAAAAGGTTTTAAGAGATTATCAATATTTTTAGGATTATACTCGTTATCAGCATCCTGAATTATAATTATATCACCGACTGATTTTTCAATTGCCAATCTAATACAAAACCCTTTTCCATGATTTTTTTTATTTGTTATTAATTTAATTTTTTTGTTGTCTAGTTTTTTGATAATTTCAACTGATTTATCAGATGAACAATCATCTACAATAATAATTTCAGTTAAGTTTATATCTAATTCTAGTAAATTGTTTAGCGTTTTCCCTATAAAGATTTCTTCATTAAAACATGGAATAATTACAGATATTTTTTTATCTTCATGCATATTAATGTTTTATACAAATAAGTTATTTTTATAATATTAAATTAAAATTTAAATTAAAAAATTTCATTTATTAGAATTGTTCTATTATTTCTATTATAAATACTAGCATAAAACTCATAAAATTCATAAATACTCATTTAGTTAAATTATTAGTCACAAATAACTTTAAATACATCAAATAAAAAAATTTTAAAAATATTATAAAGTCTAGAAGATATGATTTTTATTATTAATAAGTAGATATAGCCTTCAGTTTTTTATCTTCTTAATCATTTCTTTTGAAATTATTTTTCCGTAAATAAAGTTTCCATAATCGTTTAAATGACCTCCATCTTCATGCATTACATCTTCTCCATTTTTTTTCATTTCCGATATTGTATCAGATGCTGCTGCTATTGGATAACCGGATATACTTTTAATCATTTTTATCCAATGTTCTGAAAGATTATTATTTAAATCATCTGCACAATTTGATGAAAATAATAAAGTTTCTTCACCTATAATTTTTCTCATATTTTCTATTAAATCTTCTGTAATAACTACACTATCATCCAATAGTTTATCAGAAATTTTGTCCTTGTATCGACCGTGTTCCCTGAATTCTTTATACTTAATGATTTGATCAAATTTTTTAAATACAAAACTATGTTTAAAAAAAAATCTGTAAATGTGAGCAAAAAAAGTATCAACTTTGATTGTTTCATTATTTAAAATATATGGTCTCATGTAATATTGATCATGAGAAGTTGATAATTTACTTATTTCTAAACTGTTATCAAAAAAATCATTTACACAAAACTGGTATAAAATTATATTAGGTTTTATTATATCAAAGTATTTATTTAATAAAATTATTTGTTGAGCAGTTCCATAACCTCCCGCACCCATTACAAACCACTCATAGTTTAAGTTATTTTTTTCAAAATCATTTTTAATAATATTATAATACATTTTATTATTTGAAGAGTAAGGTCCACCGGTATAAGAGTCACCAATTACTAATATTTTTTCTTTAGTAGAATTAAGATTACCAAATTCTCTAAATCCCTCAACTTTTGATGATTTAAAATTCACTAAATATTTCTCACCTTTAAGTGTTTGTTGTTCTAGTTTTATTTGTTTATTTGAGCTCAAAATCCACCCTAAAGAATTACTTTGTGATATAATAGAATTTTTATTAAATATTTTTTCTGAGACTAAATCGAAAATTACAAATACTACTATGCAGTATACTGAAAAAAATAACAAAATTTTAAAAGTATATTTAAAATAGATATATCCTATCACTACATTCAATGTATTGAAAATAATTACAATTGCTGTTGAAAAACTACTTAAGTTATTATCGTGATCGATTATTGTTAAGGTAAAGTAATTTATAAAAAAACTCGGTGATAAAATCAAAATTAAAAAAAAAATTTTTCTAGAAGATAATATCATTCAAAGATTAAAAAAGTCTAAATTAGCCTATATGATCATATAAAACAAAGCTTTTTTAGCTTTCATTTTAGTTCTTATTTTGACAATAATTTTACACTAGTTGTAAACCAAATTAATTTGCATTCATTTCAGAAGTTGAGTTATATATGTAAACATATATAACAATGCTAAATCTAGAAGCCCTCGTGGTGAAATTGGTAGACACAAAGGACTTAAAAGCCAAGGCATAGAAGTTAAAGTCAGTCCATAGCAGTCCAAGGTAGTCTAAAACATCCTATAAAATACAATAATTTTAATTTAGTTTTAATTATGATTATAAAATAAAGCTAAATTAACTATTAGTTTCTCGTACAAGCCTCGTA
>MDTB01096956.1_pt1 | contig 11277 bp, 8 predicted proteins | sample 811161 | NCBI WGS metagenome assembly MDTB01 (sample SAMN05326650, study PRJNA326480) | marine metagenome | isolation source: seawater | place: Mediterranean Sea | collected 2009
ATTTAGTTCGGGACGTAATCCAAATTTAGACTTCAAAAAGGTACTTGAAAAAATATTATTCAAAGCACAGGGCCTTCCGAAAGATCATGATTTGAAGATTTGGTCATCATTAGTTAATTATTCTATAGATGGAAGAGAACTATCGAAAGAAGAACTAAATCTCATTATAGAAAGACTACCTTATGATTGGTGGGCTCCTATCTCATCTGATATATTATTGAAAATTCTTAGTGATGAAGAATCTAATGACTGGTTATTTTCTCAGGCACATCCTTGGCCCGCTCTCGTTCTAAGGCCTATTGGAGAATCCTCTAATGCCCCAGGATTAGAAAATCTCTCTCATCCTGGATTCAATCCAGAAATCTATTCCCTACTTATCCGTCGGCTCAGAGGTCGTAGAGGAAGAGATGAATTGCCAAGTGCTGCCGACTCATTATTGGACTTATTAGATGCAATCGAATCCTCAATATATAGCACTCCTCCATTACCTGGAAGAACACATTCACTTTCTGGTTGGTTAGCACAGCCTATAGAAAAATGGCCTGATTTTTCTTCCCAAATTATATTTGATGGTGATCCAATCATAGGTGAAAGATTGCTTTCAAGGAAGACAGGATTCCATGAGAATACCAGTTCAATCAATTTGTAATATTACTTTTTAATTAGAAAACCCCAACTTTCATCAATCGATGAGTTATTGAATGAATATCTCTTAGAATATCTGCCCAACTGGCAACACCGAGTTGACAAAACCCCCAGCCGGAGGTGATAGGATGAAACTCGGTACCACAGATATGGGTCTCCGTCTGTCGAAGACCAGAGTGACAATTTGTGAATAATTGAAGAGATTATTCCTCTAAGGATGACCTCTGGCGCAATACAGGCGGTATGGATTATGTAAGGTCCCCTGTTGACCGAAAGGGATGATTCTAGGGACTACCCCATAATCCAACATACGTCCTAGGGTGGGGTCAGGAACCAGAGTACGAAAGTACGGTGAAAGGTTCCGTTACACCCTGGGGCACACTTTTTTTCCGCAGTTCTCAAGTCATATGTACATCTCAGGCTGTTCAATGAGTAGTATCGGACTAGTCGGAGGGACTTTCGATTTTTTCCATATAGGTCATCAAAAATTGATCAACTCTTGCCTAAAAAATTGTGATTTTCTTGAAATCTGGGTACTATCTGACGAAATAACTCAAGAAAAAGATCCTAGGATTTCTTTATGGAAAGAAAGATGTCATATAATTAAACAAAACCTTTCTTTAGAACAATCTTCTAGAGTCACCTTTCATGAATTATTGGATGATTATGGAGTTGCTTTATCTCATAAAAATGCAACTAAGATTTTCTGTACTAGTGAAACATTTTCTACTTGCCAAATAATAAATCAAAAACGTTTGGAGAGAGGCTTAAAACCATTATCAATAATTTCAGTCTCACACGAACTATCTAAAGATGGAAGAATAATTTCCAGCTCAAGGATTAGAAATGGCGAAATAAATAGAGATGGTGAAGTTTGGATAAATCATAAACATCTCGAATCAAGTTTACATCTGACAAAGGAGGTAGAATCGATGTTGAAAGATCCTTTTGGTAAATTATTCGAAGGTCCAGAAGACGACCATTCAATTGCTATTACTGATGCAATAAATTTTCTAGAGGATTTTCATTCACCTATTATTGGTGTAGGTGATGTCACGGTCAGGGCATTACAAAATATTGATTGCAAAGTTTCTATTGGTATAATTGATGAGAAAACCAAGAGAGTCAAATGGGACGGCTACAGAGAAATCGATCAATCCCTATATGATAATATTATTCAATGTACCAATCCTCCAGGCATATTGACAAAATCTTTATTCGATTCTTGTGAAAAAGCAATTAACAATTGGGTAGAGAAAGATCAGACCACACTTATCCTTGTTGATGGCGAAGAAGATTTAGCACCGTTATTCTTACATATTATAGCACCAATAAAATCTGCGATAATATATGGTCAACCAAACAAGGGAGTTGTATTAAGAATTACAGAATTAGATTCAAAGATAAGGTGCCAAAAAATATTAAATCTTTGTGAGAAGAGAAATGATTAGTTCTCTACTTTTGAATTTATATTTAAGGCAATACCAAATGCTACCATTGCAATCATTACTGAGTAAACACCAGGGTCTACCCATGTATCATTCTGAACACTCCAAATTATGTAGAATGAAATACCAACTACCACAAGCCAACTTGAAATAATCTCTTTTCCAGAATTCCCTTTGATTAAGTTATTTGTAAAATCACTATTTTTTATATTTGAAACCCAATTTAAGACATCTGCATTCCTCAGACTAGTAGTAATCATAATCAAACCTAAAACAGCAAAAATCGCATCATCCAAAATAAATCCATCTTCATAAGGTACAAAAGCCTCTCCTCCAATACCAAAACTAGTTCCAAAAAATTCGATCCATGCAACCTTATTCCCTGCTTGCCCTGCCCCGCCTCCAAAAATATTAATTAGAGATAACAAAATAATCCATGCACCCAGCATTAATGCAGCAGTTGAAATCATATTACTTGGCTTTGTTAGAGCCTCGTTCCAGTCTGTCTGTACCATGTTTATCACAACCGGCGACTTACCCTTTTGGTTTAACGCTTTCATTTACCGACTGAACTTATAGCCTTCCTTGTAGCATGTATTTCCCTTGAGATGCTTCTTCAATCAGAGGTTCATTTTTACTCAAGGTTTTTATTGAATCAATGCCTTTTGGTATAGCGGAATTTACTTGTTTACTCCTTCCACCTCTTCCCTTACTTACATTTCTAGCCATAATTAACCCTAGAGTATCTAATTCATTTAACAATGTGGAAATTCTTCTTGGAGTCAGTGCTTCAATATTAATTTTCAAACAGGCTTCAGAATAGGTTCTGAAAATCTCTCCTGTTGAAATATTTCTCAATCCATTCTCTTCGTTAATTATAATGCAGAATAGTACTAATTTCTGATGTAAAGGGAGGGTCCGTAAGACTGGGGTAACTTGGTCATGTTCAAGCTGTGACTGAGCAAGACGAACATGCTTTGGGTCAACTTTATCTTGAGACCTTTGCTCCGCCTTTTGTACCGATATTCTCAACAAATCTAAAGCTCTTCTAGCATCACCATGTTCTTGAGCTGCCAAAGCAGAACATAGAGGGATTACCCCTACTTCTAATGAATCAATTTTTAATCCCATCTTTACCCTCTCTTGTAGAATATCTTGTATTTCTTGAGCCCCATAAGGGTGGAAAACAACATCTTCTTGACTCAATCTCGAACTTACTCTAGGATCAAGTTCTTGTGTGAAGTTGAGGTCATTACTAATTCCAATAATACAGCATCTAGCATCTTTCAATAATGTATTGATATTTGTTAGACTATACAGTAGATCTGAACCGGCTTTTGCTACCAAGTTATCAATCTCATCTAAGACTAAAATATGAACACCTCCGGCTCTATCCATTCTTTCAATTAAGGTTTCAAGTACTCTGTCAGTAGGCCATCCAGTAAACGGAATAGGATAGTCTCCTCTCTGCTTCAATTGGCTAGCTAGTGTTTGCACTACTCTATATTTTGTATCAACATTTCTACAATTTATTTCATATGTTTGAACTGGGTGCCCCATTTCTTGTCCTTTCTCAAGTAATTGACCAAGTACGAATCTTGTAACTACAGTTTTTCCAGAACCAGGAACACCATAAAGCAACATATTTGATGGTATATGGCCATTTAATGCATCAACTAAATTTCTCACTAGAGCGTCAACTTCTTGTTCCCTGTGTGGGAGATTACTTGGTTCAAACGCATGTTCAAACGCTTTTCGATCGATAAATAATGAATCTTGTCCGAGTATTTTCTCAAAAATATTCCCGTCCATTTCTTCTCACCATTGTTCTGTACATTCTCCAATGTACTATTGACACACTCTGTGAGGTCGCTCGACAATGGGGATTCTTGACGAGACGCTTAGAGGTAATAAGTGATTCCAAACTAAAGTGAGGTGATGGTTAGATTTCTTCTTCAAAGTCATTATTAAATGAATTAACTCTTGGTTCTCAATTTCTTTAGAAATTAACATTTAATCAACTATTATTAATTATCTCGATTTCTCCATTTTGATTGATTTCGATTGCATCTCCATCTTCTAACTGAAAAACTTCTTTTGGTAGTTCAGGAATCTTAAATCCCTCTGAGATATTTTTTGAACTAGCAAAATTATGTGTCACTAAAATCAAGCTTTTAGGAAATTTTTTTGAGAATTCAATTACGTTATTTGGTGTATAATGATAAGGGAAGTCTCCTATATCTGGCATTCCCATTTCAAGTATTACAATATTAGAATGCTCAGCCCTTTCTTCAATCTCTTTACAAGGACCAGAATCTCCACAATGTAACAACTTGAATCCAGTATTATGAGTTAATTCATAGCCATGAGGATCTGTCTCTGGAGTATGACAAACTGGAAATCTTTCAAAACTCCAATTTGTTTCAGGTAATTCGAACTTTTCTTCTTCGTACCAATCGGCCATATCTCCAATATTTTCTAAGCTACCAGGGAATCCTATATTGCATAATTCAGCAAGTTTGTCTTTACCTCCGGGTCTGAGATATATGTTCAAATTATTCTTCCCGTTCGGGTTGGAAATATATTTTCTTTCGAGCATAAAGAACGGAAATCCGAATGTATGATCTGCATGCCAATGTGTGAATAATAGATGTTCAATTTCTGATGTTTTCATACCTTTTCTTTGAAGTTGGGTGAGTAATGTTGGAGGGGTATCAATTAGAATTTTCTCATCAATTAGTGTTAATGCATGGAGCCTTCCAGGTGGGGTAAAGGCGTTTCCCGTACCCAAGAAGTCGATGCGAATCATGGCTCTCGACTACGTACCTAAGACTTGACTTAATCGCTTAGAAGATGATACAAGTTCAACTCTTCTACAGCATCTATTCATAAACATGTTTCAACTCGGGCAGTTCAATAAGTTTGAGGTTTTATCATGTCTGACCCCCGTTCAATTCTAATTTTATATGGCTCGCAATCTGGTAATTCAGAAGATATTGCTATTCAAACAGGCAAAGCAGCTATTGAACACAACTTACAGCCAGCAGTTAGAGCAATGGATGAGATTACAATTGATGAAATGCTTGGTCAAACCCGAGTACTAATTTGTTGTAGTACATGGGGTGATGGAGAACAGCCAGATAATGCCGAAGATCTCTGGGAGACTGCAAATAGTGCTTCAATAAAATCTTTACAAGGTTTACATTTTTCTGTACTAGCCTTGGGAGATTCATCATATGATTTATTTTGTGAGTCAGGAAAAGAATGGGATAATTGGCTTGAATCTAAAGGTGCTACAAGAATTCATGATAGAGTCGATTGCGATGTTGATTATGAAGAACCGGCTCAACAATGGTCCGATGCCGTACTCAAGAAAATGTCTCAAGTTGAAGATATAGAAAAATCTCCTCAATTAGACGTGGTTGATGAAACTAATGATGAGAATATTCCAGAGCCTGAAGAGATAGGCACACCTATAATTGATGAAAAACCAATTAAGTCACAGTGGAATGCTAAGAATCCATACACTTCTTATTTGACTGAAAACTATATTCTTAATGGAGAGGGTTCTGGAAAAGAAACACGGCATATTGTTTTCGATTTAGGAGATTCTGGTCTTGGATATAAAGCAGGAGATGCACTGGGAGTAATGCCGATTTGTCCTCCTGAAATAGTTTCAGATCTTCTTGCACTTGGAGGTTTCACAGGTGATGAAGAAGTTGAGACAAACCTTGGAGTTTGTAGTTTAACTGAAGCCCTCTCTACGAGATACGAAGTTCATCGTGTTTCAAAAAAATGGATTGAGAATCTAGGCTCGAAAATAGTAAGTGATAACGGTTCTATTGAGATTAGAATTGTTAGTCGAGATAGAGTATCAACATCTGATGGTAGTTCAGTAATTAGTTGGGAAGGCTCTGGAGAAATCAATGATATTCCTTCTGGGTATTCTCAGATAATGTCTCCAAATGATCCTTCAGAAGAACTTTGGAATGAATTAACTTCTGACCCCAAAGCTATGGAAGATTATATTTGGACTAGGGATTATATTGATACCCTCAGAGATTTTAGTAATATTTCATTTACTGCGCAAGAATTTATTGATGGAATGGATAGACTCAAGCCACGCTTGTATTCAATAGCAAGCAGTCCCGAACATGAACCAGGTACTGTACATTTAACAGTTGGAATTGTAAGATATAGCTATCATGATAGAAATAAAGCAGGACTAACAACCGGATATTTGTCAGACAGATGTGAAGTTGGCGAAACTCCAATAGGTGTTTTTATGTCTCCTACAAGGTCATTTATTCTTCCAGACAATGGAGATGTAGATTGTATAATGGTGGGTCCAGGGACCGGAATAGCGCCATTTAGAGCCTTTTTACAGCAAAGAGATATCAATGGAGATAGTGGGAGAAATTGGCTATTCTTTGGTGATTGGACAGAGTCGGGAGAAAATTACTACAAAGAGGAAATGGATGATTGGAAAGAACGTGGAGTATTAGATAAGCACGACCTTGCCTGGTCTCGTGATGGTTCTGAGAAAGTTTATGTTCAACACTTAATGAAAAAGAATGGTGCTGAAATCTGGAACTGGATTGATGGTGGAGGATACTTCTATGTGTGTGGAGATAAATCGCGCATGGCTAAAGATGTTCATCAAACATTGATTGACATTTGTTCTGAGCATGGTGAAATGAGTCCTGAAGATGCAAAGTCATTTGTTGAAGATGGAATGATGAAGAAAGAAAAACGATACCTGAGAGATGTATACTAATCAGCCAAATCAATATTCTTTTTCCGATGCAATCATAGTGTGTCTTTGTTTGCCATAATATAATGTTTAGGAGGGTCCTCATTGCGAATCGTGGTGAGATAGCTCTGAGAATTATCCGTTCATTACATTCATTAGGCATTGAAGCAGTTATGATTTATGGTCGTGAAGATCGTATATCTACACCTGTAAGATTAGCAGATGAATCAGTATTTATTCCTCGTGATGATCCTTTGGCATCATATTTAGATATCGAAGCAATAGTTAGTGCTGCCAAGGATGTTGGAGCAGATGCAGTACATCCGGGGTATGGCTTCCTTGCAGAAAATCCTACTTTCGCGAGAAGGTTATCGGAAGAAGGAATTGTATTCATTGGTCCAAGCTCAGATGTGCTAAAATTATTAGGTGACAAGATTACTGCTAGAGAAGCCATGGTTAAAGCCGGTCTGCCTGTAGCCAAAGGTTCACCTGGCCCTATTTCTAATCCTGAAGAAGCTTCGCTGATTGCTACTGAAATTGGCTTTCCGGTAATTATCAAAGCGGCTGCAGGTGGTGGTGGAATTGGAATGCAAGTAGTAGAATCTGCAGATGAGTTTGAATCTGCAATGAAACTCTGCCAGGGTCGAGCATTATCTGCTTTTGGAGACGATAGAGTATTTCTGGAAAAATTTATTCAAGGAGCCCAGCATATTGAGTTTCAAGTACTCGGCGATGGTAAAGATGCTATTCATTTTGGAGAGAGATTCTGTTCAATACAAAGAAGACATCAAAAAATACTTGAAGAAGGCCCTTGGTTATCCGCTGAAATTAGAAATAAAATTGGACAGAAGGTTGTTGCTGGAGCCAAAGCAGTGGGTTATTGTGGTCTAGCCACGTTTGAATTTTTAAGAGACTCTAGAGGTGACTTCTACTTCTTAGAAGTCAATCCTAGAGTCCAAGTTGAACATACAGTAACTGAAATGATTACGGGGACTGATCTAGTATCAATGGGAATTAGGGTTGCAGCAGGAGAACCAATAAAATTAATTCAAGATGATATTCAAATTAGAGGACATGCTATTCAAGTACGTTTGAACGCTGAAAATCCTGTTACATTGGCTCCTTCGCCTGGTAAATTATGGGAATGCCACTGGCCGGGCGGTCCAGGTGTGAGAATTGATACTCATGCTCATACAGGATATGATATGCCAGCGTCATTCGATAGTTTACTTGCAAAATTGATTGTTTGGGCCCCAACAAGGGATGAGTCAATCTCGAAATTAAATGCTGCTTTGCGTGAAATAAAATTGTTAGGTGTTGATACTTTGATACCCTTACACTTAGCAATTCTATCTGAAAATGATTTCCGTAAAAGAAATATTACTATTCATTATCTCGAAGAACACCCAGACTTACTTTCGGGAGGCTAGATTTTGGACATAGTGATTGTTGGCAGTATAGGTTATGATGATATTTCTACACCTCAAGCAGAAGGTTCAGGTCTTTTAGGTGGTGCAGCGACTTATGCCGGTTTATCTGCTGCTTTTCACAGATCTGATGATATTTCTAATAACCCAAATATAGGAATTGTCAGTGCTGTGGGCAGTGATTTCTCCCCCTCAGATCAATTAAGATTAGAATCAGTAGGCCTAAATTTAGCCGGTGTCGAATTGAGAAACGGTGATACATTCCGCTGGTCTGGTAGATATCTAGGTTCTATGGAAGATGCTGAAACAATTTCCACAGATGTCAATGTCTTAGAAAATTTTAATCCTGAGGTTCCGAACTCTTGGACAACACCTGAGATTTTATTCTGCGCCAATACACACCCTGCAACCCAAGTTTCGGTCCTTGATCAATGCCCTAGTGCAGTAATCACTGCTTTAGATAGTTTTATGTTATGGATTAATACTGAAAAAGTCAAACTGTCTGAAGCACTTCGTAAGGTGGATATAGCTATACTGAATGAAGAAGAGGTTTGTGCTATTGCTAATGATGAAGTACTTCCTCGGGCCATTAGTTCAATACAGTCAGGAGCTGCATTATTTGGTGGAGAGAATGCTGGCCCGGGGCCTAGATGTGTAATTGTAAAAAGAGGAAGTGGCGGAGTAATCGGTAAATTTCCATTTGGATTGATTGCCTTACCTGCATATCCAATAAGTAATGTAGTTGATCCGACTGGATGTGGAGATTCATTTGCAGGAGCGTTTTTGGCAAATATTTCTGGCAGAGATGCAGCGCTAAATGATATTGAAGTTATCCGTAATGCACTAGTTCATGCTACAGTAACCGCATCATTTACTTTGGGTGGATTAGGCTGCTCTAGTATCTCAAAGTTAGAACGTGGACAATATCATGCTCGAGTAGATAGATACAGAAGAATAGTAGGATTAACTTAATTTAACCTTTTAATCCCCTTCAAGTGCCCTTTATCATTACTGTTAGATGTTCTACGCATTTGATTAAATCTTAGAAGTGGCTGAGTACTAGAAAATTCAGTAGGACTATGTTCCTCTCCTCTCGAAACTCTGCTGACTACTTTTTCCAATGCATCTTTTGCTGATGATGGTTCAGTAGTATTTATTCTTCTAATCCTATTATTAATATCGGCTTGATGTTCTTGATCACTTCTAATTCTGAGATGTTGTTTCGATTGGAATCTAGCTCCAGAATTAACTTCAATTCCATCAGGGTCCCCATATTCAGTGGAATAATCCAATTCTCTTCTTTCATAGCTGCGATATCTCGGAACTAGTAACCTTTCAATCAATCCAATTCTTTTTCTATTAGCTGGTAGCTGCTTCCTTACGGATAGTCTTCCTTCCCCATAAGAACTAGCCATTCTAGATAATCCTGGATATTCACCTAAATCTGTGGGCACAGGTAAGGATGCAATGATTTCTGCTTTTCTATGCAATGATTGTTGTGCTTTAGCTCTCTTTACTAAACCTGGCTTACATTCGACTCTAACTGCTTCATCAGAAGGTTCCGGTAACGGTCTTGAATTTGAATAGCTATTTGTTGGGCTACGATTTAATCCATTGGCTACTCTAATCATCTCAGCACTAGAAATACTTCTTTTTGTGTTGACTTCCCCTATCGGATATTCCGAACCGAATATTGATTCTACAGGTTCACTATTTCGTTGATGATTAGTAATATATTGCTCAGGTGCGATAGTTTTCTCTGGAGATGAATAGTTTATCGGTTCATTAGATGATGATTTAGGAGGTTCTGAATCAAATAGCCCCCCTGTTCCAAAACTAAAACCAAATATATCAGTTTCCATTGTTTCCGTAACATCTTCTAAAGATGATTCTAAGCGACTAACAGGTTTCTTTTCATTATACCATTCTGGTTCATTCCTACCCCAAGTTTGTTGATATGCAGAAGACCTCTCATCTACTTCATTATGTGTTATTTCAGGTGTCATGGTTTTAGTAAATTGACTATCAATAACTAATTCTTGATTACCAAAGATTTGCATATCAGGTTCTTCTAAATTATCTTGGAAGATCATTTTATCCAGACTACCAAAACTACCAACTGCTTGTATTTCCTCACTAATCTCAGGAACTAATTCATTGATAACAGGAGCATTCAAGAGTGCTTTAGGAATTACATTTTCTTTATTCTGATAACTAAACTCCCTTTCCATACTATTTTTTGCATCTCTAACGGATTGACCATTGCTAACCTTTTCAATCATCATGTGGACTTTCAATAATACTTCTTGATCGTTTAATCTTGATTGGATAACATGCCTATCTCCAATATTAGTTTCAATCACCAGTGCGGGTGTTTTGAAAATAAAGTGGGATATAACTGAAAGACCACCTAAAAGAGAAACAGCATAACCCAAAGGAGGTATCAGTATTGTAGCGCCTAGATAGCATGCAGCCGAGCCCCAGATAATTATACCACTAGGAATTGTTGGAATATCTATACTTCTTGTTCTTGAGATAGATGCTAAATCTAATTTTATCCCTTTCCTTACATCATTAGAAAGTATTAGCTGACGCTGGGTTATCTCAATCCTGAACTTACCCCTTACCCCAACCAAAGAGAGGTTGCCGAACGTTGCCGACTCTCCCTCATCCGGTCGGGCATTACGCCCGAACGTGTGCATCCAGCCCGCGAGTTACTCATTAACGATATAATAACTCGGTTTGTTGACCATAAAATCATGTTACTTATTGAGGTTTTTTTAACATGCCGTTTTATTGAAAAACAGTAGTGCCGATTATTCTCATAGGCCCCGCATCTAGTTGAGTAATGATAATACGAGGGCTGTGATTTTTTCTTGTCCATAGAGGAACTTCCCAATCGACAGTTAACTTCGAATCTTCAATATTTTTTATTCTACCTACGATAAATTGCATGTCTACAGCAGCATGTATCACATCACCAACCTGCAGAACTCTTTTTTGA
>MDTB01003012.1_pt1 | contig 11276 bp, 12 predicted proteins | sample 811161 | NCBI WGS metagenome assembly MDTB01 (sample SAMN05326650, study PRJNA326480) | marine metagenome | isolation source: seawater | place: Mediterranean Sea | collected 2009
GATTTTAGAGACAGGTTTGGGGTAGATTGCACTTGGAATAAAGAGCTTGAAGCTCTATCATAAGGAAGAACCTAATACCTAATAGGAGTTTTCCATGGACGAACGGCCACTTCGCACTACCGCTGATATCGATTCCGCAATAGGCGTCACAGGAGTTCGCAATAAGGTACTCAGCAATACCTACAGGTTGCTAGCTCTTACGCTAGCCTTTAGCGCCATCATGGCAGGCACTTCGATGGCGATTGGCGCTCCCAATCTAGGGTTCTTCGTCAACATCATTGCGATGTTTGGGCTCTTGTTTTTTGTCCATAAAACTGCAGATTCTGGTATGGGTCTGGTCGCAATATTCGCCTTCACGGGCTTTATGGGTTTTACACTGGGGCCGATGTTATCCGCCGTAATGTCGTTTGCAAACGGCGGTGCAATGGTAATGCAAGCGCTTGGCGGGACTGCGCTAATTTTCTTCTCTTTGTCCGCATATGTACTTACAAGCCGAAAAGATTTTTCTTTCCTGGGAGGATTTTTGTTCATCGGCATGCTGGTGGTAATTGGCGGCATGATAGTCAACTATTTTTTGGCTATACCGGCAGCCCAGTTGGCTATCTCAGCAGCAGTCATCATGATCATGTCTGGCTTGATATTATTTGATACTAGTCGAATTATCCATGGTGGGGAGACGAACTACATTAGGGCCACAGTCTCTTTGTATCTTAATATTTACAATATATTCATTCACCTATTGCACCTTATTATGATGTTTTCTGGCGGGGATGATTAAGCACATCTCAATACACGCATAGCCCCGACATGGTCGGGGCTTTTTTTGTATCAAACTAATGCAAATTTCATTTCTTATCAGGATAGACAAAGAGAAACAAACTCGATGGAAACGCGCCCAAAGTTTCATCGGCTCAGTAATGGACCAAGGACACACGATTAGACAATTTTTTTTTGAAGCGCAGGGTGTCACCTCGGCCATCGCTGAAGAGTCAATGCCAAGATGGATTGAGCTAAGTTCAGCATCGGAGGCCCCTCTTGTGTTATGTAGTCAAGCCGTTGAGAAATATCGAATCGCCGTTCCCGATCCATTTGTCGTCGGTGGTCTCGGCACTTTAGTAGAGGCGTCTGTTCTGGCAGATCGGACCATCTCATTTGTCTAATTCAAAAAACTGGCTGGTTCTGATCAGTGGAGACGCTGATGCCAAGAATAGTGCCGTAAAAGCAGGAATAGACTTGGCTCTCGCTGCAGGGGCGTTTGGTCAAAACGTGAAACTGGTATTTGCCGGTAAAGGAATCAAGCTCCTCGGTCCAGAACCAGGAGAAAACCCCGATCTGCACAAACTGATCGGTGCAGCTCCTTTTTACGATATTAAAGAGGTTCATGTATTTGCTACCACTTCGGTGCCTTTGGAGGAAATTTATCGGAAAGACCTTCCCATAACCCCCCTTTCACAATCCGATTGGCACATCGCTAATGCTGAGGCTGATGTGGTAATAAATTACTAATGACTCTACATATACTCCACAGCTCTAATCAACTTCCATTATGCAAAGCTTTGCTTCGAGAAGCAGATGCTCTGCTCCTTCTCGATGAAGGCATCACATGCTTGATAAAAAATTTGAACCCAAAGGAACTGCCTTGCCGCGTGCTACTGCTTCAAAGTGACCTGACCTTAGAACAAATCGTTCCCGCTGAAATTGAACAAATCAATATCGATCAATGGGTAGAGTTAGTTTATCAGCACGCTCAAAGCATAAGTTGGAGCTGAAAAATGTTAAACAAGCAAGATCTACTTAAATTATGCGATGGCGATGGCTTTCTTAGGCAAGATGCTTTTTGGACAGACGATATAGCGGCCGCAATCGCGGCACTTGAATCAATCAATTTAAGTGCAGCTCATTGGGAAATCATTTATCTCCTGCGGGAATTTTATAGTCGATACGGTGACTCACCCGCCAATCGTGCTCTGGTAAATTATGTGAGAAACAAAGTTGGACCAAAAAAAGGCAACAGTCATTACCTGCTGGGTCTATTTCCGGGCTCACCTGCCCGAGTAGGAAGTAGAATTGCGGGGCTCCCCAGACCCAAGAACTGCCTTTAAGAAAAAATGCTACTAGAGGATATAGACCCCAAAAATTGCGACAATCTCTTCGATCGCAAAGTTCGTCAGATCTCAAAACGGCTTTCGATATTCGACGCCCCAAAGCCCGTTTGCTTTCCATCTGAACCGACCGAATATCGCTTACGTTGCGAGTTCCGGATATGGCACGATGAGGATCAAATCGACTACGTAATGTTTGATAATTCCAACCACAAACAAATTATACGGATTCAAGAGTTCCCTGTGGCAGTGCGGCATATCCAAGAGGTGATGCAGCCTCTCAAACAGATGTTAATCGCATCTAAGCATTTGCGTAAACAGCTATTTCAGGTGGAATTTTTAGCGACATTGTCTGGTGACCTGCTCGTGACCCTTATCTATCATCGAAAGCTTGATAAAGATTGGGAGCAAGAGGCAAGTATATTGACGCAAAGACTTGGCTGCTCACTCATCGGGCGAAGCAGGAAGCAGAAGATTGTATTGGGCAACACTTGGGTACTAGAGCGCCTAAGAATCAAGAACCGGGATTATCTCTACCGCCAACCAGAAAGTGGCTTTACTCAACCGAACGGCGCCATTAATAAAGAAATGATTCACTGGTTACTTGAGAATTGCCCTCCCACAAAAACAGATCTACTTGAATTGTTTTGTGGAATCGGCAATTTCACATTGCCACTCGCAAATCGATTCAATAGAGTACTAGCTAGTGAAGTAAGCAAGCTAACAATCAATGCAGCCATATGGAACATTGCAATCAATGCGGTCGGGAATGTCGAGTTAGCCCGCCTATCCTCCAGTGAAGTGGCCTCCGCTATCTCCAAAGAGCGTTCTTTCCGCAGACTTGAGCATTTATTTCAGCCACTTGATCAATATAAATTTGAAACACTTCTAGTTGACCCTCCCAGAGCGGGTCTCGATGGGGGCACCCTTGAACTTGCACGACAGTTCAAAAAAATCTTATACATCAGCTGCAATCCAGACTCACTAATAGAAAATCTGTCGAGTTTAAAAAACACTCATGAAATCGCCGCACTCGGTTTCTTTGATCAATTTCCTTATACCGACCACCTCGAGTCAGGTGTCATACTTAACCAGCGAAGCTAAAAATGAATCGACTAAATCAACAAGAAATAGATCTGGCAATTTCCAAGTTAAAAAACTGGCGATTGGAAGGTGCCTTTCTCGTAAAGGACGTGCGTTTTGCAGACTTCGATAATGCATGGCGATTTATGCAATGCGTAGCAAAATACGCAAAAGAGCAGGATCACCATCCAAACTGGTACAACGTTTATAACGAAGTTCAAATTCGGCTGTCGAGTCATGATGCGGACGGAATTACTAGTCGTGATTTTAAACTGGCTACTAGTATTGATGGGGCCTTGGAAAATATACCACACGAAAACGCTGCTCCAGCCAAACCAAATTAAAAGGAACCTCCGATGCAAACATCATTTTACCAATTAAGTATTAGCTGTTATCTGCAAACCTTGTCAAGCACTGCTGGAGTTCTGAGCAAAGGTTTAGAACACGCCTCTGCGGTCGGGATGGATCCTCAAGAGATCGTCGATTATCGGCTACATAAAACCATGCTACCGTTCAGCTTCCAGGTGATTTCGGTCTGGCATCATTCCTTGGGCGCAGTAAGAGCAATGCGAGAAGGCACCTTTACACCTCCGCCCGCTAAGCCGGGAATTGATTATGCTGGTCTTATTGGCTTGATTGATGAGGCAATTGAACAACTGCGTGAGGAAACCCCAGAGTCAATGGAAGCTCTTTCGGGTAGGAGGATGACGTTTGATCTGGGTGAGACGAAAATTCCTTTTATTACCGACAACTTTTTAGCCACTTTCTCTAAACCCAATGTTTATTTTCATGCTACAACCACTTATTCAGTCCTTCGACAACTAGGCACGCCATTGGGTAAGGGGGATTATATTGGAGAAATGAAAATCGGATATTAAACATTAGATTTCCTAGATCACTTTTTAAACTAAAGTCGCGAATTAAGTCCAAAGAAATTATTTTGGCAAAAGCAAATGGCTATACACTCCTTAGGAAACCAATCACCCGGTGAACCTGATAAGGGAGCCGAAACACCAATATCCGCCCTGTGCCCCACTTAGCAAAGCATTAAAAGTAGACTGGAGGTCGCAGCAAGCCGCTTTTGGCGCTGGCAATCGGCTAGTCGATTAATCAAGTCGTCTCTTCATAGCGCTTCAGTAGCGCGGCGTAAACCTGGTCGGGGAAGTCAGCGATAGCGGCATCGAGATCAATCAGAAGCTCAGCAAGATGTTCGTTGTCCTCGCGTCCACCCCATTGTTTTATATACGAGCCATCTTGATACCCATGATCTTGTCGGAATAAATTTAGCGTGTTTTTCCCCACATAGTGCCTATAAAGATCATCGAAAGATAATTCACATGCATCCATCATTTGCTCGAAAAGTTTAATAGAAAAACTTTTTCTCTTCAGAGCATCTAAGGCTACTGCTTCAGTAGCGATCAAAATATCGTTTATATTTTTTGAATTGTTTAGCTCAAAATCACGCTCGATTGCTGCCGCAAGATCAATCATACGTCCGCCATTTGCGATAAGAGCGGACATCCCAAAGTGCCAAATATCAACAACTTCGAGTCTCACTTGCTGGCTATCCACTGTTTGCTTCTTCCACCACTTATAACCCAAGTGATCCATCAATTCGGCACACTCGATCCAGACCGCTCGATACCATTCAAATTCCTGCTCGAGCCAGCATTCATGAACTTTTTCATTCATGCGGCTCTGCATTATTAACATATTTTTAATTGCCTCTCGCATCATACTCACGTCTGTCCCGCTGTTGCATAACTTTTGAAATCCTATCACGAGCTCTCAACTGATTAATCGGACCTCAAGCAATTCAAAGAAATTTGTTTGTAGAAAACTTTTTTTTATAGAGACTATTACAAACTCCGCGTGCCGTCTGGGACAATAATTACAGTAAAATCAGAAGGACTTTGGCAGATTCAAAACGTGAGTTGCGACATGGCTTAGAATCAAATTGGTGCTTATGGGAGCGACCTGGTATAAACGGGTTTCTCTAAATTTTCGTTCAATATCATATTCTTCGGCAAAACCAAAGCCCCCGTGCGTTTGCAAGCATACGTCTGCCGCTTTCCAACTCGCTTCAGAGGCAAGTAACTTAGCCATATTTGCTTCAGACCCGCACGGCAGGCCCGAATCAAATAATTCGGCGGCTCGATCAACCATTCCGACAGCCGCTTCAAGCTCAATGTAAGATCTAGAGATTGGGAACTGTATCCCTTGGTTTTGACCAATGGGTCTACCAAATACTGCCCTATCTTGCGCATATTTGGTGGCGCGATCAATGAAAAACCGTCCATCGCCAATACATTCACTAGCTATCAGGATCCGCTCCGCATTCATACCATCAAGAATGTATTTAAAACCTTCACCTTCCTCACCAATGATATTCTCCATTGGGACCCTAAGGTTGTCGAAAAATAATTCAGTAGTTCCATGATTGAGCATCGTTCGTATGGGTCGAATAATAAGCCCATTGCCAACCGATTGACGCATATCTACGATCAACACGCTCATTCCTCTCGATGGGCGAATCGCATCATCTCTTTTTTGTGTCCTCACCAGTAAAACCATCAAATCACTATGTTCGGCTCGGCTCGTCCATATCTTTTGTCCCGAAACTAGGTAGTGATCATCAAAACGGTGAGCAAAGGTAGTGATTCTCGTTGTATCAGTCCCGCTTGAGGGCTCAGTAACTCCGAATGCCTGCAGCCTAAGCTTGCCGCTGGCTATTTGAGGAAGATAGTGTTTTTTTTGGGAAGGCGAACCATGTTTTAAAATCGTACCCATAGTGTACATTTGAGCGTGGCATGCCCCACCATTGCCGCCGGAACGATGGATTTCTTCTAGCACCGCAGCGGCAGCTGCCAAGCCCAGCCCTGATCCACCATACTCCTCGGGAATTAAAACAGAAAGGAACCCAGATTCCGTCAATGCCGCGACAAAGTCCGTCGGATAGGTTCTGTCGCGATCATGAGTCCGCCAATATTCTCCCGGGAAGCGATCACAGAGCCTGCGAACCGCCTCGCGGATTTCTGGAAAAGACTCTTCATGTTTTGAAATCAATGGGTTCTACTCTTCAAATTAAATCCATTATTTAGCTGCAATAGTTGCCAGTGGTTTGCACAGCAAAAAAGTACAATACTAACGATCAACCAACCATTTAGAATTACTGTCCTTAAAATACAAAGCACAAAGATTATTAGTCTGTTTCAACCGATCAGTGCTGGCGATTAAGGCGAATTTCTATTACCCAAAATTCGGTCGCGAAGGGTAAAAATCGATATACGACATCTACTGCAGCACGAAATTGTTGGTCCCATAGTCAAGAAGATTGCAGTCTTGATTGGGACCAACAATAGTATTTATGGTAGCGCTACCGATAAATCCCGCACAATAAGTTAATGCGCTAAAATTATTGTCTACAATTGTCCAACCATCAACATTGTTATTAAAATCTTTATTTTCGAGATAAAGCGCCCAGTTAGCTACTGTGCCGGGATCGTCCGATGTGAGTACTCCACTGAACGTATTTCCCGAGATAACACCGCTGTCCGTATCTTCAAACCACATAGTAACTGAGTCTGGAGATTCCAGGTTAAACCTGTTATTGCTAACAAGAATACTGCTACGACCTCTCGTAACATTCTCATTCACATGACTCACATAAATCGCGGGAGTGGGGACACTGTCATCAAGTACCTCGCCACCCGACTGGCGGACGTTGCCAACATTAAAAGTATTTGCATCAATAATCGTACGGTTAGTCGACAGCGAATCTAACTGCATAATGGAAAATCGGTTGGCGTACATCCTGCCATTATCAATGTCAAAAGTATTTCGAAGAATATTTGAAATCTGGTTGGCACCAAATATTAGTACCGAATATTGATTGTCGGAAAAGCTATTGAAGGTGACATCCACTTGAGCAGCAGCACCCATGCGGGTGTCAACGCCTATTGTCATCCCAGCAAAATCAGATCGATTAATCAAGGACTTCCCAAGTAGAGGTTTAGCAATACATTGCTCAGGCTCCGACGCGAGGCGAACTCCGGTAATAATCGTTTGATCCCCACCGTAGGAATCCGCATGGAAAACCACCCGATCGATTTTCGAAAATTGAGTCCTTTGATTACAGTTCTCTCCGTCATTAGTAAAGTTTAAAAGAGCAAAGGAATAAGAATCATCGGAGCCACTAGATCGGCAGGGCTCAAACGCACTCAGTTTCATAAACTTAACCTGCGGCTCACCTAATAGAAAAGTTAGGATTGCTGGTTGACTACTCACCTCATCATTACATTGAAACGACTCATCTAGCGCTACCAATTCTGTTGTAGTCTTGCCTGCACCTTCAAGGACCCCTTTGAAATTTTTAATTTTCACCCCGGTGCTATAAAAAGTACCTCTAACCAACTTTACTAGCGGATACTTATCCGAGACGGCAGTATCCAATGCACATTGAATGTTCTCTGTATCGTCATTGCCAGTAGGCGTTACTGAGATAGTCGTATTCTCTCGGGTAACAAATCCGCTGTCACAATTCCCCACCGGCTCCCCCTCGACCACCGGTAATGCAGAGAAGCGGGCTTCAACAGTACAATCAGATGTAACAGGATTGGTCGAAAAAACTTTCCCTGACAATGTTCCTCCGCAACTGCCTCCCACACTTGCTACTTGATAGCCACTTTCAGCTGTTAAGGTGAAGGCGAGGGTATCACCAGCCGCGACGGCTTGAGATGCCGAAGGAGAGATGGAGCCGTTGGCTCCCGAACTTGGTGTGACGATGTAGTCAGATTCTTTAGGGTACTCAATTATGAAAGACAAGCGGTTAGATCTTTTAATATCGTTCCATTGTCCAGCGAGACCAAAGGCGTTCCCATCGCTGGCACCATTTGGCCAATTTTCTCGTCCCATTGCGAGGCCATCTTGACCGGTATAGTCGTCAGGCTCAACACTTCCCCAATTAGCATATCCAAATGGATCCCCATTAACCCACTCCCAAGTCCCCTCCATTCGAGTGTCATCTGCACCCAACCACACGTAACTAATGCCTCCACCATCTGCAGCAGTTCCTAGATTTGTGGACGGATCACTATTGATAAGCTCAAAGATGAAATCATTTTCCGCATCAGAATTTATAACAACTAAATATCCTCCTACTTCTTCAGCATAGGCCTGAGCATCGGATTGATTAGATAGTTCTTTAATCCACTGATATTCAACGCCCTGAAAGACTTCTCCAGCTACTGGCCATGAAATCATTACGGACAGGATAAAAATCCATCGAGAATTATTCACAGGTTTAATCCTTTTTAGCCCACGAGCGAAGCGGGCTTCATCTTTTGATAGAAAGGCTCTTTGTGCGACTTTATTTCTTTATCGAGCACAAGATAAACAATGGGTCTATATAGGTCAATCTCAGATCATAGGCCTGCACTATTAAGATAGTTACCACGAATATCATCTTTCAATGTATCTGGAGAATGTATAAGCTCATGATAAGCACAGGACTATCTATCTATTACAAAGAGTGTTGATTTGGAATGCTGAGGCGAAAGGCCTTTGGGTGATTGATATGAGGCGGCACTTTAGTCGACGCGCAAAAAAGTTCTCGAGAAGAGAATTCCTAAAATCCTCAGCAGCAGGCACACTCATTGCCCCCGCCGTCTTCTCAAAAGTATGGGCTAATATAAACTCGCGTTATCAGGGCAAATGCCTAGTGACTCTTCAGCTCGACGGGGGTGCCGACGTCACCCAGCTTTGTGATCCAAAAATAAATATCACCGGAGAGAGAAAAATCAATAACTGGGCTGATTGGGATGAACCGAGACAAGCAGGGAATATTTTTTATGCGCCGATAGCGGATAACGAACGATTATTTCAAAAATATGGCTCTGATATGTTGGTTATTAATGGTGTTGATGCGCAAACCAACTCACATGAGACTGGCAGACTTTTCAATTGGACTGGCAGCAACGCAGAAGGCAAACCCTCTGTTAGTGCACTTCATGCCGCCTATCAATCTCCAGACCAACCGTTAGCATATGCAGTTTTTGGTGGCACCTCGAGAACATCAAGACTGATTGGCTACAATCGATTCGATAACCTTGGAAGTCTCAGAACTCTTTGTGAGCCTAGGTTTCATTTCAATTCGAATCAGCAGAAGCGTGGAAGTGAAGAATTCAACCGAATTGACAGGTTGGTGGATAATGAAGTTCAAAGACTACTCTCAAATCCATCAGCCACAGCGCGTCAGATACAAAATCTACGAAATTTCGAAGCAGCAAGGGAGAATAGCGCCTCGCTCAAATCTCTCGCAAAGATACTGCCACCCAGTGAAGAGATCATGCCTCATTGGTCCATGACCGTCGAATCACAAGAGCTCTGGAGTTCGATTAAAGAGCAAATGCAGGGCGCTTTGTTGATCTTCAAATCAGGTTTGGGCTCCGCAGCAGACGTTATGATCAGCGGTTTCGACTCACATGATAATCATGATGCTATTCATGAACAGCTTTACTTGCACTTAAGTGATGCACTGGATTTCTTCTGGGATTATGCCGAAGAACTCGAAATTGCTGACAGGATTCTGCTGGTTATCGGCACCGACTTTGGCCGAACAAATTTCTACAATGACGGAGCAGGCAAGGATCATTGGCCTATTGGCTCTTACATTATCATGGCAAGAAATGCACATTGGGGAAACCGAGTTGTTGGTCTGACAGACGAACTACATTTCGCGAAACGCATGAACCCGGTCAACTTGACAGAAGACCCAAATGGAATATTTATTACGCCTGCCCACGTCCACAAAGCAATCCAGAAATACCTAAATCTTGATCAATATGCGCAGGCCAATGGTGTCGAACTAAAATCAATAGAGTCATTACCGCTATTCGATCCCGAACCACTATCATCGAACAAGCCAATTAGTTTCTTTCAGCGCAACCTGCGTTAATAAAGGGAACAAAGATGCCCATGCGTAATTCGCTCTTAATATTTTTCTTTTGGAGTGTCATCAGTTGCTTTTCGATGGCTTATGCCGATCCTGTTAACCCTTTCTTGCAGTTGCTCAACTCAGTTCAAAATGTTGCCTCAGGCCAGGGCATCGAGTCTACTGAAAATACAAACGATGGTCAGTCTGCGGGTGATCAACCCAGCTTATCAGCAGTAGATTTCTACATCTCCGATGTTGACCCGTCCGTTCAAAGTCATTGTCACGGATGTCATCAATTGGGCGGTGTTGCGGCGAATAGTGGCGCGCTCTTGTTGTTCACAAAATCTGCCACTGAGAATGAGAATGTGATGTCCGAATATGTTGCTGGTGATAATGGCGATGCTGACAAGGTACTCTCTAAAATACAGGGAGATCTTGGCCATGGTGGTGGGCAGGTTTTCACTACCGGCTCTCCTCAATTTCAAGCTTTCGAGCAATATTTTAATTTACTCTTGGGAGAGAAATCCGAAGTTCCTGACATAGGATACAAATTCTGGGCTGGGCTTATAAATGAGGATCGAGGCACCACCCTTCGGAGAGCCTCCCTTTTAATTGCTGGACAAGTTGCAAAAGATGCGCAAGTCGAGCGTGCCTTGGTTTCCGAGCAGGCTCTGAGAGACGAGTTAATAAGATTAATGGTAGGAGATCGCTTTCATGAATTTCTGATATCGGCCGCAAATGATCGTTTGCTAACAGATGGACTTCTCAATGGCGCAGCATTCGACATTTCAACTGATGATCGCTTTCCATCCTTGAATGAATTCCTTAATGAATTACCGGCCGAGGAACCTAAACTCGACTCTGACTCTGAAACACAAAGACCATTTCTAACTCGTGCGGTAGCGGAAGAGGAATTTAAATGGGCAATTCATAGAGAGCCCTTAGAATTAATCGCATACGTAATAATGAATGATAAGTCTTATAAGGAGATACTGACTGCAAACTATACTATGGTTAATCCAATATCGAATATTGGCTACCGATCCAATGCCCACTTCGATGTCGAATACCTTTACGACGATGGTTCCTTCTCACGACAAGCACTTAACATCTTTAAACCCGGACGTAATCTTGGGCATGTTGCTCATGATGATGAA
>MDTB01154226.1_pt1 | contig 11276 bp, 7 predicted proteins | sample 811161 | NCBI WGS metagenome assembly MDTB01 (sample SAMN05326650, study PRJNA326480) | marine metagenome | isolation source: seawater | place: Mediterranean Sea | collected 2009
AAAATTATAGAGTAAACTCTATAGGAGTGTAGCTCAATTGGTAGAGCGCCGGTCTCCAAAACCGGAGGTTGGGGGTTCGATTCCCTTCGCTCCTGCCAAATAAATAGTTAGTAATATTATGAAAAATCCTTTGAAATTTATCCAAGATGTTAAACAGGAAGCTTTTAAAGTTACTTGGCCAACTGCAAAAGAAACAGTACAGGGAGCACTAATGGTCCTCGCAATGGCGGTTTTGGCATCTCTATTTTTTTTACTGTTAGATCAAGTTTTAAAATTCTTTTTAGAAATAATTCTTAATTTAAGTATTTAATGAAAAATTGGTACATAGTTCAATCTCACTCAAGCTTTGAAAATAAAGTTGCACAATTAATTAAAGATGAAGCCGAAAAAGCAAATATTTCAGAGAAAATTGAAGAAATTATTGTACCTACACATGACATTACTGAGGTTAAACGAGGAAAAAGAATTCAAAGAAAAAAAAAATATTTCCCTGGTTATGTGTTAATAAAAAGTGAAATGGATAATAACATTTATCATATGATTAAGAACCTAAAAAAGGTTAGTGGATTTCTTGGATCAAAAGGTACACCCATTCCAGTTTCTGACAAAGAAATAGAAAAAATATTAGGTCAGATCAAAGATGGTGTGGCCCAACCAAAATCTGGCGTAGAATACAACGTAGGTGAAATGGTTCAAGTTATAGATGGACCATTTGCATCCTTCAGTGGCCTAGTTGAAGATATAGATGAAGATAAATTAAGATTAAAAGTTTCTGTTTCAATTTTTGGAAGACCAACACCAGTTGATCTAGAATATAACCAAGTAGAAAAGGCAAGTTAATGGCAAAAAAAGAAATAAGTGGATATGTAAAATTACAAATTAAAGGAGGACAGGCTAATCCAGCACCTCCAGTTGGTCCAGCCTTAGGTCAAAGAGGAATAAATATAATGGAATTTTGCAAAGCATTTAATGATAAAACTAAATCATTTGCAGGAAAGCCTGTTCCAGTAATAATAACTGTATATAAAGATAAAAAATTTGATTTTATAATAAAATCTCCTCCCGCATCACACTTTATCAAAGAAGCTATGAAATTAAAGAGTGGTTCTAAAGAACCAGGTAGAAATATTGTTGGCACAATTTCAAAACAACAATTAAAAGAAATAGCTGAAAAAAAAATGGAAGATCTAAACGCACACGATTTAGATGAAGCTTCAAAAATAATAGCTGGATCAGCAAGATCGATGGGTATAGAGGTTAAAGAATAATGAAATCAAAACGTTATAAAAAGTTACCTGAAAAAACAAATGAATTGGCCTCTGAGACTATAAGTAAGGTTTTAAGTTTAATAAAATCAAATTGTACAACAAAATTTGACGAGTCAATAGATTTAAGTTTTAGAATAAACAATAAACAAAAAAAAAATGAAATTAATTTAAGAACTGTAGTTAATCTACCCGGAGGATCAGGAAAGAAAATTAAGGTAGCTGTTGTTTGTGAGGATGCAAAGGCACAAGAGGCTATAGAGACAAATGCTGATTTAACTGGTGGAGATGAACTTATAGAGAAAATTAAAAATGGAGAGTTAAATTTTGAAAAACTTATATGCACACCTTCCATGATGATTAAACTTTCAAAATTAGGAAAAATTCTTGGACCAAAAGGTCTAATGCCAAACCCAAAATTAGGAACTGTTACAAATGATATAAAAAAAGCTGTTAGCGAAGCTAAAGCTGGACAAGTTGAAATAAGAAATGATAAAGATGGAAATATTGGTCTTAGTATAGGAAAAAAATCTTTTGAAGATCAAAAAATTATAAAAAACTATAATGCCGTAGTAGATGCTTTGGAAAAAGAAAAATCAAATTTAGTTATTAAAGGAGATTTAGTAAAACAGGTTTTTATAACATCTAGTATGGGTGTATCTTATAAGATTAAAATGGATAAAAGTTTTTAGTTATGATGAATAAAGAACAAAAAAAAGATTATATAGATCAAATGACTACTCAATTTGACAAATCCGAAGCTGTTATAGTTACTCATTATCAAGGTTTAACAGTAAATCAATTAGATGATCTTAGAAAAAAAATGCGAGAGCATGGAATAAAATTTAAAATAACAAATAATAGAATTACAAAACTTGCATTAGAAAAAACAAGATGCAAAGAACTATCAAGTTTATTTAGTGGTCCAACTGCGGTTGCATTATCTGAGGATGCTATTACATCAGCAAAAATTCTAACTAAATTTTCTAAAGAAAATGAAAATTTGAAAATTCTAGGTGGAATCATGGGTGCTGACATTTTAGATGTTGCAGGAGTGAAAAATGTAGCAACACTTCCATCATTAGATGAGGCTAGAGCCAAAATAGTAGGTATTTTAAGGTCTCCAGCACAAAAAGTAGCTAGTATTTTACTTGCACCGGCCTCAAAAATCGCTATTTTAGCGCTCGAAAAATCAAAAAAATAACTAGGAACAAATATTATTATTATGGCTGACTTAAATAAAATTATAGAAGATTTATCAAGCTTAACTGTTGTAGAAGCAGCTGAGCTTTCAAAACAATTAGAAGAGAAGTGGGGAGTAACAGCTGCAGCTGCAGTTGCTGCTGCACCAGTTGCGGCAGGCGGAGATGCAGTAGCTGAGGAAAAAGATGACTTTACAATCATGTTAACTGCAGCTGGAGATAAAAAAATTAATGTTATTAAAGAAGTTAGAGCAATTACAGAATTAGGATTAAAAGAGGCAAAAGATTTAGTTGAAGGAGCACCAAAAGAACTCAAAACAGGTGTAAATAAAAAAGAAGCAGAAGAAATAAAAGCTAAATTAGAAGCAGCCGGCGCGAAAGTAGAACTTAAGTAAATATTAACTGGAAAAATATATAATTACTGAAAATAATATTCAGTAGTTTAATTTATATGCAATTATCTTTTACTGAAAAAAAAAATATTAGAAAAAGTTTTGGTAAGCTTAAAGAGAGTTTATCAATACCAAATTTAATTGAGGTACAAAAAAACTCTTACAAAGAATTAACAGAATTTAAAAATGATGTTGATCAACATCTAATTAAAGGTTTTCACAGAGTGTTCAAGAGTATATTTCCAATTGAAGATCTAAATGATAAGGCAACATTAGAATACGTATCATACAAACTCGATAAGCCGAAATTTGATGTTGAAGAATGTATAACAAGAGGTCTAACATATTCAGCAGCCTTAAAATGTACCCTTAGACTTGTTGTTTATGAAATAGATCAAGAAAATAATACTAAAGATATATTATCTGCAAAAGAACAAGAAGTTTATATGGGTGAAGTTCCGATGATGACAAATAGTGGAACTTTTATAACAAACGGTGTTCAAAGAGTTGTTGTTAATCAGATGCACAGAAGTCCTGGTGTATTTTTTGATCATGATAAAGGAAAATCCCATGCAAGCGGTAAACTTCTGTTTAACTGTAGAGTTATTCCCAATAGAGGTTCATGGCTTGATTTTGAATTTGATGTTAAAGATTTTTTGTACTTTAGAATTGATAGAAAGAAAAAGATATTTGTTTCTACACTTTTACAAGCCTTAGGATACTCAAAATCGGATATTGTAAATGAATTCTATGAAAAAGAGTCATTCACATTTGATAAAAATCTTAACAAATGGAAAACTAAGTTTGATCCTGAAAATTATAAAGCTAAAAATTTTTCTGAAGAAGTTATAGATGCTAAAAATAATAAGGTCTTAGTTAAAGTAGGAGAGAAGATTAACTTTTTGAATGCAAAAAAATTACAGAGTGATGGATTAAAAGAAATTTTAGTATCTAATGAAACATTATATGGAAAATTTTTACACGAAGATGTAATTGTAGGAGATGATACCTATAAAATAGGAACTGAATTAAATGAAACAATCATTCAAAGTTTATTAAATGAGAATATCAATATCATTAATGTTTCAAAAACAAACTCTATTTCAAAAGGACCTTATTTACTTCAAACTATTTTAAACGATAAAAATGACAACAAAAATGATGCTATTACTGAGATTTACAAAGTATTAAGACCGGGAGAGCCACCAACAATTGAAATAGCTACACAAATATTTAATAATTTGTTTTTTAGTTCTGATAGATATGATCTTTCTGATGTTGGTAGAGTTAAAATGAACTCAAGATTAGAATTAAACTGTTCAGACAAGATAACAATTCTAAGAAATGACGACATACTAGCAATAATTAAAAAAATGCTTGATCTAAGAGATGGTAAAGATGAGGTTGATGATATTGACCATTTGGGAAACAGAAGAGTTAGATCGGTAGGTGAATTGGTGGAAAATCAAGCCAGAATTGGTGTTTATAGAATGGAAAGAGCTATAAAAGAGAAAATGACTACTTTAGACGTAGAGTCAGCAATGCCTCAAGACTTAATAAATGCTAAACCTTTAACTATTTCTCTAAAAGATTTTTTTGCAACATCTCAACTTTCTCAATTTATGGATCAAACCAATCCATTATCAGAAATAACTCACAAAAGAAGAGTTTCAGCTTTAGGCCCTGGCGGATTAACTAGAGAAAGAGCAGGTTTTGAGGTTAGGGATGTTCATCCCACTCACTATGGAAGAATATGTCCGATTGAAACACCCGAAGGTCCAAATATAGGCTTGATTAATAGTCTTTCAACTTATTCAAAAATAAATAAATATGGTTTCATAGAAAGCCCTTACAAAAAAGTTGAAAATGGAATTGTACAAGACAAAATAGAATATCTTTCAGCAATGGAAGAAACGAAGTTTACTATTGCTCAGGCAAATTCAGTCTTAGACAAAAATGGTAAATTTGTTGAGGAGTTAGTGTCTAGTAGAGCAAATTTAGATTTTATTTTATCAAAACCTGAAAATATTGACTATATTGATGTTTCACCAAAACAACTTGTTTCAGTCGCCGCTTCATTAATTCCTTTTTTAGAAAATGATGATGCTAATAGAGCTTTAATGGGGTCAAACATGATGAGGCAAGCAGTGCCGCTATTAAAACCTGAGGCACCATTAGTTGGAACAGGAATAGAAAGTGATGTTGCATTGGACTCTGGAGTAACGATTGTAGCTAAAAGAGATGGGATTGTTGATAAAATTGATGGCAAGAGGATTGTAATCAAAGCATCGAATGAAAAAGATTACTCGCAATCAGGAGTTGACATTTATAATTTACAGAAGTTTAAAAGATCAAACCAAAATACATGTATAAATCAAAAACCATTAGTTAGAGTTGGAGACAAGGTTAAACCTGGTGATATAATTGCAGATGGACCATCAACAAAAACTGGAGAGTTAGCTCTTGGTAAAAATGTTACAGTAGCTTTCATGCCTTGGCAGGGATATAATTTTGAAGACTCAATTCTTATATCTGAGAGATGCGTTACAGACGATGTTTTTACATCCATTCACATAGAAGAATATGAAGTGATGGCACGTGATACAAAATTAGGAGAAGAAGATATTACTAGAGACATACCGAATATAAATGAGGAGTCGCTGAAAAATTTAGATGAGTCAGGAATAGTTTATATTGGCGCAGAGGTAAAACCTGGTGATATATTAGTGGGTAAAGTAACACCAAAAGGAGACTCGGCATCAGGCCCCGAGGAAAAGTTACTTAGATCAATATTTGGAGAAAAGGCAATAGACGTGACTGATACGTCACTTAAAATGCCAAGTGGTAGTGGGGGTATAGTTGTTGATGTGAGAGTGTTCAACAGACATGGAATTGATAAAGATGAAAGATCTATAACAATAGAAAGAGCAGAAATTGAAAGCGTACAACAAGACAAAAATGTTGAGGAAGAAATTCTCGAGAGAAGTATAAAGCAAAGAGCTTCATCTATATTAATAAATACAAAGTTAACAAAAAAAATAAAAAATTATGAAAAAGGAACAAGTATTAGTGAAGAAATAGTTTTTGATTTACCAGCATCTGACTTATTTAAAATTACAGTAGAAGATGATAAAAAAACAGAGGCATTGCTTCAGCTAAGGACGCAGTATGATAAAGCAAAAAATGATATTCAAGAAAGATTTGAGGATAAGGTTTTGAAAATAAGACAAGGAGATGATCTTTTGCCAAGTGTAATGAAAATGGTCAAGGTTTTTGTTGCAATTAAAAGAAGACTAAGACCTGGAGATAAAATGTCAGGCAGACATGGAAATAAAGGTGTTGTAAGTAAAATTGTGCCAGTTGAAGATATGCCATACAGGGAAAACGGTAAACCTGTCGATATAGTCTTAAATCCTTTGGGCGTACCAAGTAGGATGAACGTAGGGCAAATACTAGAAACGCATTTAGGTTGGTCCTGTAAAGAACTTGGGGAGCAACTAACTGATTTAATAAATCAAAATCAAAAAAAAATAGAAAAAGGCGAAAAAATATCAAACTTTTTAAAATCTGTATATGGAGAAGAAGTATATTCAGAAAACATTGACACTCTAACAAATACTGAATTTAAAGATTTATGTGAAAACATATCAAGTGGAGTTCCCATATCAACACCAGTTTTTGATGGAGCTAAAGAAAAAGATGTGACTAAAATGTTAGATCTAGCAAACTTACCAAACTCAGGTCAAACTGACCTTTGGGATGGAAGAACGGGAGAAAAATTTGATAGACCAGTAACAGTTGGAATTATATATATGCTTAAATTACATCATTTAGTTGAAGATAAAATTCATGCTAGATCAACAGGACCATACAGTTTGGTAACTCAACAACCATTGGGTGGTAAGGCTCAATTGGGTGGTCAAAGATTTGGTGAAATGGAAGTATGGGCTTTAGAAGCATACGGAGCATCATATACACTCCAAGAAATACTTACAGTAAAATCAGACGATGTTGCTGGTAGAGTTAAAGTATATGAAACAATTGTAAAAGGTGAAGAAAATTTTGAATCAGGTATTCCTGAGTCTTTTAACGTTTTAGTTAAAGAAATTAAATCCCTTGCATTAAATGTGGAGCTAAATTAAAAAATGAGTAAAGAATTATCAGATTTATTTAAATCCTCAGAAATATCTGAAGCACAAAATTTCAACAGTATAAAAATTACTTTAGCAAGTCCCGAAAAAATTAAATCTTGGACTTTTGGTGAAATTAAAAAACCAGAAACAATTAATTATAGAACATTTCGACCTGAGAAAGACGGTCTTTTCTGTGCTCGAATATTTGGCCCTATCAAAGATTATGAATGTCTCTGCGGTAAATATAAAAGAATGAAATTTAGAGGAATAATATGTGAAAAATGTGGTGTAGAGGTGACTAAATCAAATGTTCGTAGGGAAAGAATGGGACATATTAATTTAGCTACACCTGTAGCACATATATGGTTTTTAAAGTCTTTACCAAGTAGAATTTCTTTAGTTGTAGATATGAAACTTAAAGAGGTGGAAAGAGTTTTATATTTTGAAAATTTTATAGTTATTGAACCTGGTTTAACTGGATTAAAAAAAAACCAATTATTAGGTGAAGAAGAGCTGATAAAATACCAAGATGATTATGGAGAGGAAGCCTTTACCGCCGGTATTGGAGCAGAGGCAATTCTTGAAATACTTAAATCAATAAACTTAGAGGAAGAAAGAGACGCTTTAATTAAGACTATTAACGAGACTAAATCTAAAGTTGCTGAAGAAAGGTCAATTAAAAGATTAAAATTAATAGAGTCATTTTTAGAGACAGGTAATAAACCAGAGTGGATGATTTTAACAACTGTACCTGTCATACCCCCTGAATTGAGACCACTCGTACCATTAGATGGAGGTAGATTTGCTACATCTGATTTAAACGATCTTTATAGAAGAGTAATAAACAGAAATAATAGATTAAAAAGACTTATTGATTTAAAAGCCCCTGATATCATTGTAAGAAATGAAAAAAGAATGCTGCAAGAGTCTGTTGATGCACTTTTTGATAATGGGAGAAGAGGAAGAGTAATAACAGGAACTGGAAAAAGACCTCTAAAATCTCTTGCAGAAATGTTAAAAGGTAAACAAGGAAGATTTAGACAAAATTTACTTGGAAAACGTGTAGATTATTCTGGAAGATCGGTAATTGTCGTTGGTCCTGATCTAAAATTACATGAATGTGGTTTGCCAAAAAAAATGGCTTTAGAACTATTTAAACCATTCCTTTATGCTCGTTTAAATAAGCTAGGTTTAGCTTCAACAATCAAACAGGCAAAAAAATTAGTTGAACGTGAGAGAACAGAAGTTTGGGATGCATTAGAATTAATTGTGAGAGAGCATCCTGTAATATTGAACAGAGCTCCAACACTTCACAGATTAGGAGTTCAAGCTTTTGAGCCAAAACTGATTGAAGGTAATGCAATAGAACTTCATCCATTAACTTGTGCAGCATTTAATGCTGATTTTGATGGTGATCAGATGGCAGTTCACGTACCATTGAGTCTAGAAGCACAATTAGAGGCAAGAGTACTGATGATGTCGACAAATAATATTTTAAGTCCATCTAATGGGAAACCTATTATTGTACCAAGTCAGGATATGATTTTAGGGATCTATTATTTATCACAACCACCAGTTCAAACTGAGAGAGTAGATGGATACTTTGTAAATAATTCTGAAATAGAACATGCATTAGAAATAGGTCAAATTAAAGTACATTCAAGAATAGTTTCGAGATTTGAAACTGTAGATGAAAAAGGAAATACTAAGTTTGAAAAGCATATAAGTACAGCTGGAAGATTTTTATTATCAAATATAATTCCAAAGAACGTTAATAACAAATTTGCATTAATTGATAGATTGCTTCCAAAAAAAATAGTTTCAGAAGTTATAGATCACGTATTTAGATTTTCAGGTCAAAAAAGCACTGTAATTTTTTGTGATAAATTAAAAGATATTGGATTTAAGCATGCGTTTAAAGCTGGAATTTCATTTGGAAAAGACGATCTTTTAATACCAGACAATAAAGAGCAATTAATTGATGAAACTAAAAAACTTATTGCTGACTATGAGGGGCAATACGCTGAAGGACTTATAACAAGAGGCGAAAAGTATAATAAAGTAATTGATGCATGGTCTAAATGTACGGATAGAGTTGCATCTGAAATGATGAAGAGAATCTCAGCGACTGAAGTCACAGAAGATGGACTAAAAATTAATTCTGTATTTATGATGGCCGATAGTGGTGCCAGAGGTTCAGCAGCTCAAATGAAACAATTAGCTGGAATGAGAGGTTTAATTGCTAAACCCTCAGGTGAAATAATTGAAACACCAATTACATCAAATTTCAAAGAAGGACTTACAGCATTAGAATACTTTAATTCAACTCATGGTGCTAGAAAAGGCTTGGCTGATACGGCACTTAAAACAGCCAGTTCAGGGTATTTAACTAGAAGACTTTGTGATGTTGCTCAGGATTTAACAATAACTAAACCTAAATGTGATATGAAGTGTGGTTCTATAAAACTCACAGAAGTTCTCGAAGGTGGAAATATAATGGTTAGTCTTTCTGAAAGGGCTTTAGGAAGGGTTGCTGCAAAGGAAATAAAAAATCCATTAACTGGTGATATATTAATCAAAAAAGATGAAATGATTGATGAAGCTGGATGTGAAAAAATTGATGCAGCTGGTGTTAAAAGCATAAATGTATTCTCAGTAATGACTTGTGGTGCAAAAGAGGGTGTATGTGCTACATCATATGGAAGAGATTTATCAAGAGGAAAAATGGTTCATGTAGGTGAGGCTATTGGAATGATATCCGCTCAGTCTATTGGTGAGCCTGGAACACAGCTAACTATGAGAACTTTCCATGTTGGTGGTACAGCTTCTGTTAAGCAAGAGTCACAAATAGTATCAAATTCCGAAGGTACCCTTAAAATCGTTAACACTAACTTAATTAAAGACTCTAAAAATAATCAAATTGTAATGGGTAGAAATACAGAGATATCTATAGAGGATGATAATGGACTTCAAGTTGCCTCATACAAAGTTCCTTATGGATCAAAACTATTTTTTGAGAATGAACAAAAAGTCAAAAAAGGTGCAAAAATTTGTGAATGGGATCCTTATACTACACCAGTTATTGCAGAAAAAGATGGTATTGCGAATTATGTTGATTTAATTGATGGTGTTTCAATTGCAGAAACTGTTGATGATGCAACTGGTATTTCTACAAAAGCTGTTGTTGATTGGAAAACTCAATCAAAAAACACTGATTTGAAACCAAGAATTACTCTTAGAGATGCAAAAGGAAATGTAATTAAAAAAGCAGATGATAACGAGGCAAGATACTATCTAGTGCCAGACTCAATTTTATCAGTCAAAGATGGTGCTAAAATTTCTGCTGGTGATGTAATTGCTAGATTACCTAAGGAAACAACTAAAACAAAAGATATCACTGGTGGATTACCTAGAGTTGCTGAATTGTTTGAAGCAAGAAAAGCAAAAGATAGTGCAATTATTGCTGAAAATGATGGAAGTGTTATTTTTGGCAAGGAGGTTAGAGGAAAACAAAGAGTTACAATTGAAGCAGAAAATGGTGATACTTCAAGTTATTTAATTCCAAAAGGCAAGCATATTAATTTCAATCAAGGAGAAAAAATTAAAAAAGGTGAATACCTACTAGATGGTCAACCTTTACCTCACGATATCTTAAGAATATTAGGAATAGAAGAATTAACTGAGTATTTTGTTAATCAGGTTCAAGATGTTTATAGACTTCAAGGAGTTATAATTAATGACAAACACATTGAAACAATTTTAAGACAAATGCTGAAAAAAATAGAGGTTAAAGAGACAGGCGATAGTAAATTGTTGCCTGGAGAAATAATTGATAGAATTAAATTTGAAACGATGAATGAAGAATTGGTGGCAGAAGGTAAAAAGCCCGCGGTAGGAGAAAGAGTGTTAATGGGAATAACAAAAGCTTCGTTACAAACAGAGTCATTTATATCTGCAGCCTCATTCCAAGAAACAACAAGAGTATTAACAGATGCTGCAATAAAAGGAAAAGTTGACAAACTTACAGGTTTAAAAGAGAATGTTATAGTAGGTAGATTAGTGCCAGCAGGAACAGGAGCTATTAAAACTTCTTGGAACAAAAAAGCAATTAATGATGATCAAAAATTTTTATCCGAACAAGAGAGTACAGACGATTCAGAAGCACAAATAAACCAATAATTCAAAGTACTTTTAAGCTTTTATTTAGTTTGACAATTACAATTTCTAATGTATTTTGGCCATGTTTTTGGTTGGAATGTAGTGACTAGATCACTAAACGCTGCC
>MDTB01011481.1_pt1 | contig 11275 bp, 11 predicted proteins | sample 811161 | NCBI WGS metagenome assembly MDTB01 (sample SAMN05326650, study PRJNA326480) | marine metagenome | isolation source: seawater | place: Mediterranean Sea | collected 2009
AGGAAAAGAGTTTGCATCTGAGGCAAGAGCTATTCATTACGGCGAGTCAGCCGAAAGACCAATTTATGGAAAAACTACTCGAAGTGAGGCAATAGATTTAGCGGAAGAAGGAGTACCATTTGTTCCTCTTCCTTGGACTGATGATAAATTGAATTAAAAGAATTTGAAATGAAGTTTCTTACTATGAAATTTGGAGGAACCTCTGTGAGAGACGTAACTCGATTAAAAGCAGTAGCTGATATCATTCTCTCAGAGTTAGGATCAAATAGAAAAATAATTGTTGTTGTATCCGCCATGTCTGATAAAACAAACAAGCTAATAGAGCTAGCAAAGGAACTTGGATTAGAGGGAACTATAGATCCAGAATATGACGCATTGGTTTCAACTGGTGAAGACGTTTCCGCCTCACTTTTGGCTTTGGCGCTAAAAAACATAGGAGTACGCGCAAGAAGTTGGAGAGGTTGGCAGATTCCTATAAATACTGATAGCTTTTTCTCAAATGCTAAGATAAAAAGTGTTGAGACTAAAAACCTTACCCACTCTTTTGCGAATGATTTTGATGTGGCTGTGGTATCAGGATTCCAAGGAATAGAAAATAGTAAGAAAATTACAACCTTGGGCAGAGGGGGCTCAGATACCTCAGCAGTAGCAATAGCAGCGAGTATGGGCTCCGAAAGGTGTGATATCTACACTGACGTATCTGGTATTTATACCACAGACCCTAGGATAAAACGAAGAGCAGCTAAACTTAAGAAAATATCTTTTGAAGAAATGCTAGAAATGGCTTCGCTGGGCGCTAATGTACTTCAGACAAGAGCAGTGGAGATGGCAATGCGAAGTAACACACCAATTCGAGTTCTAAATAGCTTTTCAAATGAAGAGGGTACGCTTGTTTGTAATGAGGAGGAGATAATGGAAAGAAATATCATTTCAGGAATTGCGTTTCAAAGAAACGAAGCCAGAATAACTCTTGGTGGTATCGAGGATAAACCTGGTATAGCAGCTAAGATATTTGGACCTTTGGCTAAAGTAGGTTTAAATGTTGACATGATAGTGCAGAGTAGTACAGAAACCGGTACTACAGATTTAACTTTTTCTTGCTCGGCTGATGAAGTGGAACAAGCAAAGGAAGCTATAGCAAAAGAAAAGACTCTCGTTTACAAAAATATAATTGTTAATAATGAAGTAGCTAAAGTTTCAATTGTAGGAATAGGTATGAAAACACATGCGGGAGTAGCTCAAAAAATGTTTGAAACTCTATCAGAGGAAAATATAAATATTCACGTTATATCCACTTCGGAAATAAAAGTGTCTGTTTTGATAGAAAGAAAATATCTAGAGCTAGCTGTTCGAAGCTTACATGATGCTTTCGAATTGGAAAAAATATAATTAACATTTTTTTCTCATACTTAATTCATACAAACACTTAAACTTTTTTCATTTTACTAATTCAAATTTAGATACCACACCCTTTACTTTCTTGAAGGACTCGGGCTTTAATTCCAATGCTAATAACCTATCTTGATTAATTCGCTTTGGAAAAATAAGATCTTTAGCTAGTTTTTTTTTGAACCCAAATCTCGAGTAATAAGGTTCGTCTCCTACTATTATAATTCGTTCCCAACCATTTTTTTCTGCGAGAACTAGAGTTTCTAAAACCAATGCTGCACCTAACCCCTCTCCCTGACAAATTGGATGTACTGCCAACGGCCCCAATAACAGACAAGAAAGTTTTTTTGTACCTATGCAGACGGGCCAATATCGTATAGATCCAACAATATGCCCAAAATCATTTTTAATCACTTTACATAAGAAGCCGACTTTCAATACATTCTTCCTGAAATAATAGGAACCAAGCATAGTTCGCTGAGGTGTAAACACAAGATTGAGAAGATTCTCTACTTCGTTACAATCTTCAATTTTCTCCTCTAAGATAGGAAATTTTTTTTCTTTATTCCACATGAATACTTTTTTACTTTTCTTAAGCTTTTAATTTTTGAACATCACTCCCGGATTAAGTAATCCATTTGGATCGAAGGCTTTCTTTATCTTAGCCATTGATAATAATTTACCGTGATCACCATATTTTTTGAGCTCTTCAACTTTCAGTCTTCCTATGCCATGCTCTGCACTTATAGAGCCACCACAATTAATACACTCTTCGTGTATGATTGTCCTTAAGTTATCCCTATTCAGAAAAAAGTCCTTGTTATATTTACCCTTCGGCGGGAAGATATTATAGTGTAAGTTTCCATCTCCAATATGACCAAAACAATTGACTCTTAGTTCTGGATTAAATTTTTTTATTATTAGATCAGTGGATTTTATAAACTCGTTTATTTTGTCAATAGGCACAGAAATGTCATGAGAAGAGATCGCCCCTACTAACCTATTTGCCTCTGGGATAGCCTCTCTAATTGCCCACATTTTTTCAGCTTTAACGGAGTTATCTGAAAATACAGCATTTTCTATTAAGTTCTGTTTTTGCAGTTTTTCCATACATATCAAAAACTCATCTTCTACTTCAGGTTTATCAAACGCTAATTCAATAAGCACAATCCAATTTGGCCTATTTTTGAAAGGAAGAGAAAAATTAAAGTTTTTTTCTTCTAAAAAATCAAGTCCGACTGAACTTATTAGCTCATAAGCTTGGATAAAATTACCCAGCTGTCTCGATATTTTTTCATAACATAGCACGGCTTTATTTGGATCAGTCAGTGCCAAAAAAGAAACGACCTTTCTTTCTGGCAAGGGGTATATCCGAATTATTGCAGAAGTAATTATACCAAGTGTACCCTCTGAACCAATGAACAAATTTTTTAAGTCATATCCCGCGTTGTCTTTCTTGAGTACTTTTAAATCATTGAAAATTGTCCCATCTGCTAAGACTACCTCTATTCCCAAACATAAGTCTCGAGCATTCCCATATTTTAAAACATTAACTCCACCAGCGTTTGTAGCCAAATTTCCTCCAATTAAGCATGAACCCTGGGAAGCCATAGATAACGGCAGAAAAAAAAATTTTTGTTTCACAAATTCTTGTAACTTTTCCAATCTTACCCCTGCTTCAACTTCGACTGATTGGTTTAGATTTGAAAAACTCTTTATTTTGTCCATCTTCTCTAGAGAAAGCAATATCCAGTCCTCTTGGGTTGACATCTGACCGCCGACGAGTCCTGTACCTCCAGCCCTAGGAACCACTGGCACTGAGTACTTTGTTGCGAGTCTCATAAAATCAGATACTTGTTTAGTAGAAGTTGGCTTAACAACATATCTAGATTTATTTTTATATAACCCTCTAGGCTCTTCCCCATAAGCTTCTGTAGTCTCAGCCAGAAAGTTCCTATCAAGAACTTCTCTTACCTCTCCAATAAATTTTTCAAACCTATTTTTGTTCATTTCTTTTTTCTATTGATACTTGACCCCGTCTTTGAGAACTTAATAAACCATATAAAATATGATTTCTCCATCGACTATTAATTTGAAGATAACTTTGGCCCACTCCTTCATACTTAAAACCAGCTCCCTCTAAAAGCTTTCTAGAAGAAGTATTTTCAGGCAGTGTTGCAGCTTCAAGTCGGCTTAACTTCAAGTCTACAAAAGAATATTGTATAACTTCTTTTAAAGCCTCGGTCATATACCCTTTTTTTGTATAAGCCTCTCCCAACCAATAACCGACAGTTCCTGATTCTGATGGACTTCGTCTTATATTGTCAATTGTGATAGACCCCAGAAATTTTTCTGCATCATTGAATATAAAAAAATGAGCTGCCTGTTTTTTTTTAAAACTATCCATTGCCCATTTTACTCTGTTATTGAATGCACTTCTTCTAAAAAACTCTCTACTTCTTTTAGGTTCCCAAACTTCTAAAAACTCCCTACTGGCTGTTCTCAAGTCTAACCAACTTTCAAAGTCATGATACTTAGGCAATCTAAGAACCAGATTATCAGTTTTTATTTGTATTCCCTTATTTCCAAAAATCATAATAGCTATTTGTCTATACAGAATTTATCTAAAACATCGATATATTTTATATTATTAAAAATATTTTCTTATTTCACCTGCTATCAGATTGATATCAGGAGGAATAATTTTATAAACTTCCTCTTTTTCTACCACTTCTCTTAAACTTTTCGGTAACTCTATTGGTTTTAAAATTGCTCTTTCAACGGTATCTTTAAATTTTCCTGGATGAGCGGTGGCAAGAGAGATAGTAACATTGTCCGGTACCAGACTTTTTTCAGCCACCTTAACACCAATGGCACTATGGGGACAAAGGATAATATTTTTTTCTCTATAATAGTGCTTAATTGTCTCTATTGTTTCGAAGTTATTTAATGAACCACTAGAAAAGTCTTTCCTCAGAAAGGCTCTTAAAGATGCGTCTATAGTAAAACCATTATCTGTCTCTAGCAAATTCATTAATCGAATTAATTCCTTTGAGTCATGACCTAAAACTTCAAATAGAAGCCTTTCAAAATTAGAAGCAATTTGAATATCCATCGCCGGAGAATGGGTCTTATACACCTCATCTTTAACATATTCCCCTGTTCTTATAATACGATCCAAAATGTCATTCTGATTGGTAGCGATTATTATTTTATTTATTGGCAATCCCATTTTTTTGGCTACATACCCAGCATAAGCATCACCAAAGTTTCCTGTTGGTACAGAAAAATTGATATTGTTTATATCTTTTGGTATCTGAATATAAGCAGAAAAATAATAGACAATTTGAGCTAGAATTCTTGCCCAATTGATAGAGTTTACACCCCCTAGATTAACAGCTTTTCTTAACTCAACATCTTTAAAGAGGTTTTTAACTATTGCCTGACAATCATCAAACGTACCCTCTACAGCAAAAATCTTAGTATTCGGAGAACCCGCTGTGGTCATTTGCTTTCTTTGTAGTTCAGAAATTCTATTGTGAGGATATAAAACAAATAAGTTCGTTCTCTCAGAATAACTAAAAGCTTCCACCGCCGCTGAACCCGTATCTCCGGAAGTTGCTGTTATAATACTTATTTTTCTTTTCTTTTTTTTCAAAATCAAATCAAACATATTTGAAATAATCTGCATCGCAAAATCCTTAAATGCCAATGTAGGTCCATGAAAAAGCTCTAACATATAATGATTGTCATCCAATCTAATCAAAGGGCTTCTCTTTTTATCAGTGAATCGTGAATATGATTTCTCTACCAAGACTTTAAGTTCTTCATTTGAGAACAAGTTATCTGTATATAATGAAATTATCTTTAATGCTAGTTGCTCGTAGGTCATAGTACGAAAATTGTCAATCTCCGCTAACGTTAATTTTGGAAATTCTGAGGGTATGAAAAGCCCACCATCACTTGCCAAACCAGAAAGAAGTACTTCTTCGAAACTTTTCGGTTTAGACCCTCCTCTAGTTGATTTATATTTCATTCAATCTGTACGCTTTCTTAAATTTTTTAAAAAAAAATATATGCTCATAGCCAACCATAAGCCTGCCATTAGGAACCAAGTAATAGCGTATTGCAAATGGTTATTAGGAATATTTATTGTTGGGTCCTGAATATTAAAATTTGAAGGCTGTTTAAGTCTTGTCGCAACTAGTAAAATCTCTTCAGTTTTAAAAAAATTTGCCATTCCCTCTAAATCTCTAGCAAACCAAATATTTTTTTCCAAGTTTGGTTCAGGGGTGAAATAATCAGTTTCATTTGGCCACAATAAATAACCTGTAATACTATTTCCCCCGAGACCAAGGGGAGTATTTTTATCTTTTTCTGAAATTATTCCTCTATCTATGAGAATTGAGCGCCCGTCTTTCAAAATTAACGGCGAAATCACTCTGAAACCAGGCCCTATTTTTTTTGTTGATGTCAGAACATGAATTCTAGCACTTTGGATTTTCCCATCAATACTGGTCATGAAATAGTTATGGTTATTGGAGTTTGCATGCAACGGCATGTCACCTGGAACTGAGCCAAGCCTAGTAGTAATTTCATCAATTAAAGTTTCCTTCCAGACTAATCTCTGCAGCTGCCAAGACCCAAGCCATAAAAGTATTATTAAGCCTGGTATACAAACGAAAAAGATAAAAATCCAATTTTTAATCATAAAGAAACAGTCAAATTATCTGGATCTAAAACTAAGCACCCCAAATGTATATAGCTGCGAATAAAAATAACCATACCACATCAACAAAATGCCAGTACCACGCCGCAGCCTCGAAACCAATGTGCTTTTCTTGGGTAAAATGTCCTTTTTTAGCTCTTATGTAACATACAATCAAAAATATAGTCCCAATAAGCACATGGAAGCCATGAAAGCCTGTTGCCATGAAAAAGGTTGCACCATAGATATTATCTGAGAAACTAAACGCTGCGTGGCTGTATTCATAAACTTGAAAAACTGTAAATAATACTCCTAACCCAACTGCCAAAAGCAACCCGTTTTCTAAACCTTTTCGATCGTTTTCGTGAGCTAGCGCATGGTGCGCCCAAGTAGCAGCTGCACCTGAGCACAGTAAAATCAGCGTGTTAATAAGAGGTAAGTGCCATGGATCAAATGTTTCTATCCCAGCTGGAGGCCAAACACCTCCAACAGCTTCCATCGGATAGATAGCGTGTTTAAAGAAAGTCCAAAACCAAGCCAAAAAGAACATTACCTCAGACGTAATGAACATAATAACCCCATAACGAAGTCCAATTTGGACAACTGGTGTATGATCACCATCTTTGCTCTCTAAAACAACGTCCGACCACCAAGCAAACATACAATATAGAACTAATATCAGACCAATAGTTGCGACAAAAATAGAGCTTCCATGGAAGTATAACACTGATCCGAATAGAAGTATGAAAGCCCCAAGAGCACTTAAAAATGGCCACAAACTTGGGTCAAGTATATGATAATCATGATTTTTTTCGTGTGCCATTTTGACCTCTGAATTAAGATATTAAGATTCTAGTTTATCGTCAAGATTGTAAAAAGTGTAGGACAAAGTAAGAGTATTAATATTTTTTGTTTCAATGTTATTTATAATATCAGGATCTATGTAAAAAGAGACTGGCATTTTCATTCGTTCTCCTGGCTCCAATTTTTGTTCTACGAAACAAAAACAATCAATCTTACTAAAATAATTGCCTGCAGAAAAAGGAAAAATATTAAAAGATGCTTGACCTGAAATGGGTTTGTCGGTTGGATTGTATGCCTCATAAAAAACTAAAGCTGTCTCTCCCAACTTAACCTTGATCTCATTCTGAAGAGGCGTAAATTCCCATAGCATATCTTTTGCCTTTGATGCATCAAACCTTACTTTGATTACCTGGTCAATAATTTCTCCACTAAAATTTTCAGTGGATGAAACAGGAGTTCCTCCATAACCTGTCACCTTGCAGAACCAATTATAAAATGGTACCGCAGCAAATGATGCCGACAGCATAAAAAAAACTAAGCTTGTTAATAAAATAGGAACTTTACTTTTTGTCTTCATTATTCTCAACTAGATTTTGCCTTAAAACATGATCATAACCTTGCAACAATGATCCCTGTTTTAACTTTACGATTGTTATAGCGAATATAAGTATCACCGCAGCCAAAAGAATGAGACCAATCTTTACGTTTCCCGCTATTTTGTTACTATTTATCTTAGTGTCCGTTTTCATTACATCTCCTTTTCTTACAGCTCTATATTCAAATTAACCAAAAAAAGGATTGTCCACCGTTAGATCCAATCAATTTCTGAATGACAAGTGCGCCGAAAAAAAGGAAAAGATAGACTATAGTAAACTTAAAAAATTTAAGTTCTATATTCCAATCATTAATTGATTTCTTTCTAAAGATCTTGAAAGAAAGATATAGTAAATAAGCATTTAAAATATTTGAAGTAATTAGAAAAAATAAACCTCCTACTGATGAGAAACCAACCAATTGAGAGCAAGCTAGTATCGAGAAGGTATATTGGAAGATTTTTGTTCTTGTTTCCTGAACACCATATACCACTGGGAACATAGGAATGTTCGCTCGTTGATATTCATCTTTCATCACCACAGATAAGGCCCAAAAATGGGGTGGGGTCCATAAAAATATAAGAGCAAATAACAGAACCGGCTCTATCGATAAGCTATCTGTAACTGCCAGCCATCCAATTACGGGAGGCATCGCACCTGCCGCACCACCGATCACTATATTTTGAACAGTTCTTTTTTTAAGGAGCATAGAGTAGATAACGACATAAAAAAAGATAGTAAATGCCAGTAAAAAAGCTGAAATCCAATTAGCTACCAAACCAAGAAACATTACAGAAAATATCGATAATGACATTCCATAAACAAATGCGTCATCTGGGCTGATGTTTCCTGAGGGGAGAGGGCGATTCCTAGTTCTAAGCATAAGCTTGTCTACCTCCTGATCCCACCACATATTCAACGCTCCTGCAGCGCCCGCACCCACAGATATACATATTATCGAAATAACGGAAAAGAACAGATTTATCTCCCCGGGAGCAAGAACCATACCAACCCCTGCAGTATAAACCGCAAGCCACATTACTCTCGGCTTCAAAAGATGGTACAATTCTCTAAGACTATCACTACCTGACGCGGCTTCTATTTCATTAACTGCTGTCAATTTTTACCTTCATATATCTGTTGAAACTATAAATGTTACTTTTTCTTTGCTAGTTTTATATTTGTGTTTATTTTTCCGCCCTTATTCGCAAAAGCTTCATTTGCCCTAATCAACCAAGCATCATAACTCTTTTGACTTACCACCTTCACCACAATTGGCATGTAAGCATGGTTCAATCCGCAAAGCTCTGAGCACTGCCCAAAATACACACCTTCCTTCTCAGCCTTAAACCAAAGTTCCGCAAGTCTACCTGGCACACCATCCTGATGCACACCAAACGACATAATTTTCCACGCGTGGATAACATCCGACGCCGTTACTTGAACGGTTACATTTTTGTTTACCGGAATCACTACAGGATTATCTGTAGCTAATAAATATTCGTCCTGACTGTAACCATATTCTTCGAGCTCTTCTTTTTCCAGCATTACAGAGTCAAATGAAAAGTCATGTTGTGGGTAATCATAAGTCCAATACCATTGGTTACCTGTTGCTTTTATAACAACCTCACTCTCTGGAATTCTGAGTTGCTTCAATAAAATAGGTAAAGATATTACACCAATTCCAATTAAAATAAATACAGGAATAACTGTCCACAGTATCTCAATTGGTGTATTATGAGTTGTTGTAGACGCTACTTTATTGGCCCTGTGGTTATACCTAATAAAAACCCAAAACATTAAACCAAGAACAAAAACAGAAATAATTGTTATCACTACTAACAAAATGTTATCTAGCCAAACGATGTCTCTTGCGAGCTCTGTTACAGGAGGTTGAAAGTTTATATGACCGGCAACGGGCTTTCCGATTACCGGAAGGTCATCTGTAATTCCGTCTTTTGCCAAAACTACATTGTATAAAAACACATTTGAGAGAGTCCCCAGACTCAAAAGTGCAAATGCTCTTAAAATAATAAATGCCCTAATCATTTAATCCCCCTAATTTCGTCTGTCACACTGTCCTAACTATTTCAAAACTTTATATAGTCGAAAATAATAGTCTGTATAGTGTTTAGGTCACTTTATTTATGTTAAAAATAAATATCAAATGATATTTTGAGTAATAACGTCGCAACAGGTGAAATATGTGAATTTTCTTGTTTTTAAGAAAAAAAAGATTGACATTGAGCACTTTGAATAAGATTTAACAGATATTTAGCTAATTGGATTAGGGCATGTCAAACGTTGTAGTAGTTGAATCTCCAGCAAAGGCCAAGACGATCAATAAATACTTAGGGAGCGACTTCAAAGTATTAGCGTCATATGGTCATGTGCGTAACTTACCTCAAAAAAATGGATCTATTGACGTATCCAATAATTTTCAGGCCACCTGGGAGATAGATTCTAAAAGCAAGAAACATTTAGACGCTATAGTTGCAGCGCTTAAAGATAGTAATCGATTAATTTTAGCAACTGACCCTGACAGAGAAGGTGAAGCAATTTCCTGGCACTTGTTAGAAATTCTCAAGAAAAAAAAGGCACTCAAAGATCATACGGTTGTAGAAAGGGTAGTTTTTAACGCAGTAACCAAGAGTGCCATATTGAAGGCAATGAATTCGCCCAGAGAAATTGATATTGATCTAGTAGAAGCATACTTGGCAAGAAACTCTCTTGATTATTTAATGGGTTTTAATATTTCTCCCGTTCTGTGGAGAAGACTACCTGGCGGACCCAAATCTGCTGGGAGAGTACAATCCCCTGCTCTGAGATTGGTTGTCGACAGAGAGATGGACATTGAAAAATTCAAAAAAGAGGAATTTTGGTCAATAAGCTCTATCTTCCAATCAAAAGAAAAGAAAGAGTTTGAAGCAACCCTTAATTATTATAAAGGTGAGAAAGTTGAAAAATTCTCATTTAAAGAGGAAGAAAGTGCTTCAGATGTTTTGAGAAATCTTGAAGGAGAGAAATTTTTTATTAAAAAAGTTGAAAGCAAAAGCAAGAAAAGAAATCCCTACGCTCCCTTCACTACCTCAACACTTCAACAAAATGCTAGCAATACTTTAAGGATTAGTCCTAGGGACGTGATGTCAATAGCTCAAAAGTTGTATGAGGCAGGTTTAATAACATACATGCGTACTGATGGCATAGAAATGGCTCAAGAAGGAATAACTGGCGCTCGAAAACAAATTGCTAGTCTCTATGGTAATGATTTTGTACCAGAAAAGCCGATTTTTTACAAAAACAAAGCCAAAAATGTTCAAGAAGCTCATGAGTGTATTAGACCAACAGACTTTTCTAAATTGCCTGAAAATGTTGAAAAATTGAGTAAAGACGAATTAAATCTTTATTCCCTAATTTGGCGTCGTGCCACTGCTTCTCAAACGAGAGCAGCTGAAGTGTTGCAAACTACGATACTAATCAGCTCAATGTGCGAGAAACATTCGTTCAGAGCATCTGGACAAATATTGATATTTGAAGGCCACCTGAAAGTTTACAAGGATAAGAAAAAAGAGGATGAAGAAAAAACTCTGCCGGTCCTGAGGGAAAGCGAAAATGCATTACTTAAATCTTTAAGAAAACAACAACACTTTACAGAACCTCCTCCTCGTTTTAATGAGGCATCTTTGATAAAACGTTTAGAAGAGGAAGGTATTGGCCGACCTTCTACTTATGCTTCTATAATTTCTAAAATACAAGATAAGAATTACGTAAAAAAAGAAAA
>MDTB01066681.1_pt1 | contig 11275 bp, 10 predicted proteins | sample 811161 | NCBI WGS metagenome assembly MDTB01 (sample SAMN05326650, study PRJNA326480) | marine metagenome | isolation source: seawater | place: Mediterranean Sea | collected 2009
AAATTTTTTTAATTTTAATATATCGTCAAAATTCATTTTTTAAAAATTTAATAGATTGCAAAATTTTTTTATAGTTTAAAAATATACAAATTAATAAAAAAGTCATTATTATTATAAAAAAAATATTTAATTGAAAGAAGTAAACATAATGATATGTAATAGTAAGTATGAATATAGCTGTATAATTAATATAACCACTTTTAATAATGAATTTTTTTATTTTATAAAGGTAGATAATAATCGCTAAGCCAGCAAATATTACATACACAGAAAGTAGATAGTAAACATTTTGAATTATGATTAATGAAAATAATATAGATATTGCTCTAATCATTGCTGTAAAGATTATTATCTTTTGAAGATTTAGAGTGTAAAAAAACCAAATTAATAAAATATTTATACCTTCAAAGATTGTAATTGGTAATATTAAATAGATAAAATTTTTTGAGTTAACAAATGTTGATCCAAATATTAATGAAATAATATTTGTTTTTAAAATAATTATACCAAAAATAAAAATAACGAGTGAGTAAATGAAGATTATTGAAATTATTAAGTCATTTATATAATTTTCATTAAATTTTTGACTCTTTATTTTTTCAGAAAATTTTCTTGCAAGTATTGGTTCAATCCAAAAAAAAGGGATTATTAAGATTCCTATAATTGAGAAAGATAAGCTTAAAAAACCTGCTATTTCAGAATTATAAATATTTGAAAAAATAACAATCAAAAATTGATATGAGTAAATTGAAGAAATAAGAGAAATTACAAAAGTTAATTTTGAAAAATTATAAAATTCTTTAACTTCAAAACTACCATTAAATTTTAAATTTAAATTTCTTTTCAAAATTAATATAATAAATAATATTGAAAATAAACAAGATATATTTACTAGAAACAATAAATTATAAGCATTTAAATTATAGCCAAATAAAAAAAAGAATAAAATTAAACACAAAAAAATTACTTTATCAATTGCTAGTGAAGTAGAGTATATTTTAAAGTTGTTACTTACTTGCGATACTCGTTTTAATAAATCAATAGCTAAGAACAATAAATAATAAGCCAAAACAAGATTTACATAAAATTCAAAATCAAACTTAAAAACTTTAAATAAAAAATATAAAACAATAGATGATATAATTGCTGTTAATATCGAAAAATATATTGGAAATAAAGATTGATTATTGAAAATTTCCTTTGAATTATAAATTTTTGAACCTTTAGTTAATATATAAGGATTTAAAAAATTATTAAATATATTAAATAAAAGTAATGCAACTGCAATATTTGACATATACAATCCATAATTTTTTGCACCCAGAAGATTTGTTAAAAAAAATGTAATAAAAATTGATAATAATAATTGTGTTATACTTCCAATTGAAATATTTATTATTTTATTCATGTTTGTAATAAGAAGTCCTTTTAGAATCCCTCTAGCAGGTGGAGGAACAGATATACCAGCATTTTATAAAAAAAACGATGGTTTTTTAATATCAACAACAATTAATAAATATATTTATCTTACTTTTAATAAAACTTTTAATACTAACGAAATAATATTAAAGTATAGTAAAATAGAAAAAGTTGATCATTATTCAAAAATAAAACATACTTTATTTAAAAGTGTTTTTAAGTATTTTTATAATGATTTAAAAGGAATTGAAATCAACTGTATTTCAGATTTACCTTTTGGAACAGGTATGGGTTCTTCAGGTAGTTTTCTAGTTGCATTAATTGCAGGATTAGAAAAATTTATTGGAAATAAAATCAATAAAAAAAAGATAGCTGAAATGGCGTGTATTATTGAGATTGACAAACTAAAACTGCCAGTAGGTAAACAAGATCAGTATTCTGCCGCTTTTGGTGGATTAAAATCATATACTTTTAGTTCAAATAAAACAACTGTAAGAGAAATTAATATTCAAAGAAACAAAATTTTAGAATTATCTCAATCTATGCTTTTGTATTATACTGGTATTGTAAGAAGTGCACCTAATATATTAAAAAATGAAGTAAATAAATTAAAAAAAAATGATTCAAAGAATTTTGATAATTTAAAAAAAGTTAAAAATTTTGCTTACGATTTTCATAAACTGATCTTAAAAAACGATATCCAAAAAATCGGAAATTTAATGGCCAAGCATTGGGAATTAAAAAAGAATCGTAATCCTCTTGTAACTACTAAAAGTATTGATAATTTTTATAATTATGCGATTAAAAATGGAGCAATTGGTGGAAAAGTATTAGGTGCAGGTGGTGGGGGATTTATTTTACTAATTACAAAAAAACCAAAAATGTTAAAAGAATCTTTAAAAAAATTTAGTTTCAATAATGTTCCTTTTGAAATTGAAAATGAAGGAGTAAAATTTTTAAATGAAATATATTAAGTCATATTTAAATGATGTATCTAAAATTTCAAAAAATATAGATAAAAAAAAATTAATGGAAATAATTGAGTTGATTTCATTAATAAAAAAAAATAACGGCAATCTTTTTTTCCTTGGTGCTGGAGGTAGTGCAGGAAACGCAAGTCATGCTGTAAATGATTTCAGAAAATTAGCTAATATTAGCTCATTTTCACCAACTGATAATATTTCTGAATTAACTGCTAGAGTAAATGATGAGGGTTGGAATAACTTTTACGTTGATTGGCTTAAAGTTATCAATCTAAAAAAAGAGGATTTAATTGCAATATTTTCTGTTGGCGGTGGTGATATTAATCGAAATGTTAGTGTAGGTCTTGTAAATGCGGTTAAATACGCAAAAAAAAGAGGTATTAAAACAATATCATTTACTTCGAATAAAAAAGGATTTTGTTACAAAAATTGTGATGTTTCTATCTTCATACCATATTTTAATAAAAAAAGAATTACACCTTATTCAGAGTCCTTTCAAAGTATTCTCTGGCATTTGATCGTAACACATCCTATGATTAAACAAAATAAAATGAAGTGGGAATAATGAAAAATTATTTCGAAAAAATTAGTATTTATCTCGATGGTGCAAATATTGAAGAAATTAGTAGTTTTGCAAAGAATAATATAGTTAAAGGGTTTACTACTAATCCAACTTTAATGAAGAATGCAGGTATAAAAGATTATCTAGAATTTACAAAAGAAGCATGCAAAAAATCGAACAACAAACCAATTTCTTTTGAAGTATTTACAGATGATTTTGAAAGTATGGAAAAAGAGGCTGAAAAGATCTCTTCAATAGCTGAAAATGTTTATGTTAAAATTCCAATTACAAATACTAAAGGCGAGTTTTCAGGTGATTTAATAAAAGTACTCTCTGATAAAGGAATAAAATTAAATATAACTGCAATATTTACAACTGAACAATGTAATAACTTAAGTAAGTTCCTGAATCCGGCAACCGAGACAATTATTTCATTGTTTTGTGGAAGAATAGCTGACACAGGTAGAAATCCAGAAGATATTTGCAGAGAGTCTAAAAAAATTTTTTCAACAAGTGATAAATTCAGAATATTATGGGCTAGCACAAGAGAGATATATAACATAGCTCAAGCAATTGATTACAATTGTGATATAATTACTGTACCAGGTAATATATTATCCAAATTAACCAATTTTGATAAAGATCTCGAATTATTCTCATTAGAAACTGTAAAAATGTTTTACGAAGATGCCAAAAAAGCAGGCTATAAGATATTATAATGTTTTATAATTTTTTTTGAATTTCTAATAGCTGTTATTGTGTCAAATGCTAAACAATATTGATCTTTCTTTAATTTATAACAATAAATATCGATATTTTTTATTAACAAATCTTTAATTAAATCATTACTCAAATCGTAATATTTATTTTTTGGAATAAATTTAATAATTTTTTTGTTTATTAACAAAATACCTGAATTTATATAGTGTTCCTTATTCTTATTTTTAATATTTTTGTTATTTTCGTAAAAACTATCAACTTTATTTTTAGACACTCTAATTGAGCTTGATCCATAAGATGAATTTAAATTATATTTAGTTGAGTATACTGCAATTGATATTAAAGATTTATTTTTTTCATGAAAATTAATAAAATCTTTTATATTTATATTTACTAAATTATCACCATATACAACAAGAATATTTTTAAAATCTATTTTTTTAAAGCTATGAAGAACTCCTGCTGTACCCATAATTTTTTTTTCGACAATTTTTTCTAATGTAGACCTAAGTTGCAAATTATTTATAAAATTTAAATATTTTTTTTTATGAAAGTATAAATTAATATAAATTTTTTTAAAAATTTTTTCTAAAAATGCAATATTGCGTTCAAGTATTGTTTTACCTGTAATATTTATAAGTAGTTTTGGCATAGGATAAGTTTTATTTATTGATCTTGAACTCTTCCCTGCAGCCAGTATTAATGGTATTACTTTTTTATTAGGCATAAAATATGTGTGGTTTAGTAGGATATATAGAATATAAAAATACGATAGAACATTCAAGCAATATAATTGAAACAATGGCCAACTCTATATCTCATAGAGGTCCAGATCTGGGTGAAAGTTATATAAATAGAAGCCATTCTTTATTTATGGGATTTAGAAGATTATCAATATTAGATTTATCAAGTTACGCCAATCAACCCATAATCTCTGAAAATAAGAAGTTTGTAATGATGTTTAATGGTGAAATTTATAATTTTAAATCTCTTAACAATAAATATTTAAATAATATTTATAAAAATACCTCTGATACAAAGATATTAATAGAATTATTCTCAAAAATAGGAATTGAAAATACATTAGATCAAATAGAAGGAATGTTTGCCATTTCTCTTTATTCCTTTGAAGATAGAACACTTTACCTCGTAAGAGACAAATTTGGAAAAAAACCAATGTACTATTATGATGATAAAGATATTTTCATCTGGGGATCAGAACTAAAAGCATTTCATCAACATCCTAATTTTAAAAAAGAAATTAATTTTAATCAATTGTATCCATATGTTAAGATGGGTTATTTTGTCGGTGATAACTCAATTTATAAAAAAACTTTTAAGTTGAAACCAGGTCATCTTTTAATAAGAAAAAATAATACAAATACTATTGTAAAATATTCAAAAATTAAACCAACTTTTGATAGTAAAGAAAAATTTGATGATAACTTCATTTCTAATTATTTTGATGAATTATTAACTAATGCAGTAAAGAAGAGGCTTATTTCTGACGTGCCAATTGGTTGTTTTTTATCTGGCGGCATTGATAGCACACTGGTTACTGCAATTATGTCAAAGCTTAAAACTAATATTGATACATTTACCATAGGTTTTGAACAGCAGGATTATAATGAAGCAATAAAAGCAAAGAAAGTTTCAAATTTTCTAGGCACTAATCATACAGAGATCATAATTACAAAGAATGATTATTTAAATATTGTTCCAAACTTATCTAAAATTTATGACGAACCTTTTGCGGATTCATCTCAAATTCCAACTCTATTAGTTTCTGAGTTAGCAAGGAGTAAAGTAACGGTGGCTTTGTCAGGAGATGGAGGTGATGAATTATTTTGTGGTTATAACAGATATATTCTTTATCAGAAATACTTTAAATATTTTTTTAAAATACCAAATAAATTAAGAAAAAATTTTATCTCAGGAATTAATAAAATATTAGGTTTAACAAATTTCAATTTGTCAGAAGATCAAATATCCAAAATTAATACTTTACGGGACATCATTAATTTAGAAGATTTTTATAATCATATGCTAAGTGCACCAACTTTTGAAGATACTATTATAAAAGACGATAATAGTTTCAAAAAAATAAATCTTTTTAAGGGTAAAAAAGATTTATCTTTTCTTCAAATGAATGATTTTAATATTTATTTGCCTGATGACATTCTAGTTAAGGTTGATAGAGCTAGCATGTATAATAGCTTAGAAGTGAGATGTCCTTATTTAGATGACAAAATAGTAAGTAATATTGATAAAATCAATGTTAATCAAAAAATAAAAAATAATCAGAGTAAATGGGTTTTAAGATCAATATTAAAAAAATATATAGATCCAAAAATAATTGAAGATAAAAAAAGAGGATTTGGCATTCCATTAAACCAACTAATTAAAAAAGAATTGAAACCATGGGTTATCGATACAATTACTTCTAAATCAAACAATTTTGAGAATTTAGATTATTCAAAAATTAATATGATTTTGAATGAACATTTTAATGAAAAAAGAAATCATCATTTTTTAATTTGGAATCTTGCTATGCTGCATGCATGGAAAGAAAGATGGAATTAATTAGTAAATACTTCTTCCCAAAGATTTGATATTTCTTCTTCATTATAATATTTAGATATAAATTCAAAATTTTGATTTGAAATTTCTAATAGTTTTTCTTTATCTTTTATTAGATTATTTATATGAAGTGACCAATTACCATGATTTGCGATCATATTATTAATTACTTTATCCATTAAGTATTTATATGAAGGGGTATTTGAAGTTATTGTTGGTAATCCCAATCTCCACATTAATAACAGTTTATTTTCTGGCTTATTTTTTTCATAATTATTGTTAACATTTAAAGGAATTATGCCGATATCACACTTTTTAGAAATATTAATTATATTTTCGATATTCCATTCGTATAAATTAAATTGTATATCAAATTTTTTTAAAATTTCGATTGTTTGTATTTTAAATATTCGATTAAAATACCTATGAAAAAATAAATCTGTTACAATATTTAATTCAATTTGATTAGATAAATTATTTTTTTTTATATCTTTTATAAAGATTGAAAATTCTTTTGATAAAAGATTTATTGGATAACCTTCCCAAAAAATTTTAATTTTTTTCTGTTGTAAAAAACTATTTGTTCTTTTTTGAGATTTAAATTCACCGTGAAAATCAGGTATACAAAATATTTTTTTATTATATTTTTTTAATAATTCTGCATGAGTTTTAGTTGCGCAAATTACAGCATAAGAATTTTTGCACATAGTTATTAAAAGTTTTTTATAATGAAAATCGAAATATTTAAATTGTCTTAACAAAAATTTTCCAAAACTTCTCAGAAAATTTTTTAAATAACTACTATTTTCAAATAAATATGGATCTAACAATTCAAATATTATTTTCCCTTTTTTATAATTCTTCCACAATGTAAAATCACTTAATCCGGTTAAAATTACATAATCATATTTTTTATTATAATCTGCTATTTCAAATTTAATATTTTTATATGTTGCAAAAAATATAAATCTTCTTCTATCTGCGGGGTGGGATAAATTCTTTGATAATGGATTGTATCCTATAACAATATTTTTTAGTCTCACTTTTTGATACCCACACACGTCCAATATGGGGTATTATTTGAAAATTTAATATTAGCGAAACCAGAATTGCTTAGCATTTTATAAATTTCATCTTTAGAATATCTTTTTTCTAGTTGTGTACCAAATCTATCTAAGGCATCTGTTCTCATTGTGTAAAAACTTGTATTTCTATAAAAATGCAAAGGGATATTTTTGAAAGTATAAATATATTTTTCAAGGAATAAACTAGCTTTTGATAATGGAAAGTAGATTAAAGAAGCTATAATAAATGAAAGAATAATTGTAAGTGACCTTGGCAATCTTGAAATTATTATCCTTACTATATCAGATATTTTCCACACAAATTTATACCATAAAGGTCGATTTTCAAAATTATAATAAAGATATAAAAGAAAAGGCGCACCTTTTTTAAGTTTATTAGAAATAGTTTTAATTGTTTTACCTGTATCTGGAACGTGATGTAAAACTCCAATAGAATATGCAAAATCTATACTGTTATCTTCTATATTTGCGTTCTCAATTGTAGAATTTATAAAATCACAATTTAATCCTTGCAAGTTATTTTTAGCTGTTAATATTGCTTCAGTACTAGGATCAATACAAATTAATTTTTTAACTTTTTCACAAAATAGTTTAGCCCATCTCCCACTTCCACAACCTAGATCAAAACCTATAGAATTATTATCTACTAAATCCCATGGAAAAATATCAAAATAATTATTAAATAAAATTGAAAATTCATTTTTCTTAAATAAATAATTTTGATCATAAGTTTTCCATTCTACCCCAAAATTTTTTACTGTTTCAAAATCTATATTATAATTTGTTGCAATTTTTTTGTTATTAAAATTAGAACTTAAAATTTTTTTTATTATTGTAGAAAATTCTAAAGAGACATTATTTGAATTATAGTTTTCAAAAATTTTTTGATTTCCAAAACTTTTATTTCTATTTTTTTTTATATAATTTAAAAATTCTAAAAATTTTTCTTGAATCTCAATTTCATCTTGTGGATCTGCTATCCAACCTCCTAATTTTTCTATGATATTGAAAGCTGTACCTGGGGGAGTTATTCCAAATATCGGTATTTTAAAACTTATATATTCTACCAATTTACTTGGAAAAAAAACACTTTCAATTGCGGGAGCATCAATTACTAAAAAACCATCAGAGTTTAACATTAACTCAAGAGATTGTTTATAATTTACCCAACCTCTAAGTTTAATGATTTTATTTGCTAAATTATATTTTGCTAAGGTTTGATATATTTTAAAATTTTTTAAAATATTTATACCAACCAGCTCTATTAGAAAATCATCTTTTTTTATTTTATTCTTTTTCAGTAAATTCTCAACTGCCTTGAATAGTGGATCTGGTTTTCTTTGAGAATAAAATCTACCAAAATATCGAATAGTAATTTTCTTTTTTTTATCTACTTTTAAATTTTTAATTAAATCAAGATCAAAAATATGTGGAAGAATAATTGATTTATTTTTAATATCATCTGAATATTTAGTTAGTATTAATCTTTTTGTTTCTTCATTAGTAAAAGATATGCAGTCTAAGTTCTGTATAACATTTTTTTCCATTTCAAGATTAGACAAAAAAATTTTGTTATTAAATTTTTTTTTCGTTAGATAATTATCTATCCATGGATCACTAAAATGCCCTAACCATTTAATATTAGGAAATGCATTCTTAATTTTTAAGCCCACCAAATGAATAGAATGATATTGAGACCAGGTAATTAAAACATCATATTTATCAATAATTTTTTTAGTTTCATTGTACATTGTGTCATTTAATACTTTAAAAAAATCTGGATTATTAAAGAAATATGACAAGCCTGAGTATGAATAAATTTTAAATTTAAATGGAATTTTAATATATCTTATATTTTTAAATTTTTTCTTAGCATATTCATCGCTATAATTATCAATTGAGCTTATAAATGGAACTGAATCACCAATAGTAACAACATCAATATTAAATCCCTTCAAATTGCCTAAGGTTTTTGAGGAAAGTATTGCTTCTGGGAAATTGTTTGGAGGAAAACAATATGTAATTAATAATGCTTTCATCTAAAAATTTCTTTCATCCACTTTATCGTTATGTTTAAGCCTTCATCAATTTTTGTTGGCTTGATGTAAACATTATATTTTTTTAATTTATTCACATTTGCTTTTCTTTTAGAAATGTTGTCCCATTCTCTTTTTTTAATATATTTTATTTTACTTTTGCTTTTTGATAATTTTATTATTTTTTCAGCAATATCAGCAATTTTATAGCTTTTACCACTACCAATATTAAATACTTGGTTATAAATTTTATTAGAAAAAGAAAGTTTTATAATATATTTGATTGTATCTTCTACAAAATTAAAATCTCTAGTTTCATCTCCACTACCGGTTATAACTAGGTCTTTATTTTTGATAGCATTATAAATAAAATTGGGAATTACATTTCTATATTTACCTGGTAACTCACCTGGTCCATAATTATTAAATAATCTTAAATTTAAATATTTCTTATTAGCTCTTTTGCAAAAATACTCTACGTAATCTTCACCTAATTTTTTACTTATGGCGTATGGCGTTGATTTAGAATTTGAAAAATTTTTATCTTCAATAAAATCATATTCGTATACACAAGAAGAAGAAAGATAAATAAATTTTTTACTAATTTTATTTAAATGTTTTAATAAATTGATTGTTCCTTGACCATTTACTTGTAGATCTTTTTCTGGATTATCTACTGAATTTTGGTTAGCAAAAAAAGCAGCAGCATGAATTAAGTAATCAAATTTTCTATTTTTAAAAAAATTTTCTAAAAAATTAGTATTATTTATATCAGCTTTAAAAAATAGAATATTTTTATCCAGCTTATTTCTGTTTGGAGTAGTTAGATTATCTATTATTGTAATTTTATGACCTAAATTATTCAGGTACATTGCAATGTTTGAACCAATTGCACCTTTTCCACCTGTGATTAAAATTTTATTCATTATTTAATTTGGGAATAACTTCTAACATTATATTTCTGAAATTTGCTAATTATTGAAAAAAAATCATCAAAATTATAAATATGAGATGGATCAGCATATAAATTAAACACAAAAGGAGGATTGAAATCATTAAAATATTTTAAATATGACTCTATTTCTTTAATAAAATCATTTTTGTCATAATTATTATTTTTAATAATAAACTTCCAGCTATCTAAAATACTAAGAGGTTTAGAAAACATGCCAGACAATGGAAATTCTTTAATTTTCAAATTATTAATTGGGTAACCTGTTTTTGAAAAACTATAGAAAGGGTTTGTTGACGAAGAATATTTATAACCTAAATCAAGAAGTAATTTGTGCAAATATTTTATTTGTTTGGATGATTGAACGAAGCCAAAATGAGGAGTTCTAAACGTATCAGGATTTTTATCTAAAAACGACTTTAAGAATTTGTCAGCTTTAAAAATATCTTCATAAATTTCTTTATCTGAAAGATCATTATAATTCAAAGTAATTTTATATTCCTTATTCTTAGAATCAAAATTAGTGTGACTAGCAAATCCATGATTCATAAATTTAACTTTTGATCTAACTAATTTAGTATATTCAATAATTGACTCTTCAATTATTTCAACTGGTACTGCATAAATTGGATTAATGTTTAAGCTTAATAATTTTTCATTTATTTCACAAACATATTTAGCATCAATAAGAGTATCACAATCAAAAGATAAAACAAAATTAGGTTTTGTAATTCCATAATTTAGGAAGTTTTTTTCAATTAATTTTAATATTCTTTTGTTGTCTATAAATTTTGAGTATAAAACTGAATTTAAATACTTATAGTTAGTTAATAGATTATAATAATAAATGAGGCTTTCAGAATACATAAATGATGATTTCTTTGTATCTAAAGAAAGTAAATTTTTACAGAAATTTTTTTTTTATTTTATATTATTAA
>MDTB01218909.1_pt1 | contig 11275 bp, 9 predicted proteins | sample 811161 | NCBI WGS metagenome assembly MDTB01 (sample SAMN05326650, study PRJNA326480) | marine metagenome | isolation source: seawater | place: Mediterranean Sea | collected 2009
AATTGACATTTGGACCTCTTACTCTGATTATGGCGCGTCATGTCAAAACACAAAGTTTTAGTTGCTGATCCAATTGCTGATGCAGGTATTGAAGAACTCAAATCTGATCCAGCTTTAGATGTAGATGTTCGTATAGGCATTAGTGAAGATGAACTATTGAATGATGCAGCCTTGTATGAGGCAATAATCGTTCGGTCTCAAACAAAAATTACAGAAGAAGTTATTAATGCTGCCGGAAACTTAAAAATTGTTGGCCGAGCAGGCGTAGGAGTTGACAATATTTCAATACCAACAGCTACTAAAAATGGAGTAATTGTAATGAACACTCCTGCTGGAAATACCATTTCGACTGCTGAACATGCTTTTGCTTTAATGGCTTCACTTTCCAGAAATATTCCTCAAGCTCATTCAACTGTAGTCAATGGAGGATGGGGACGGAAAGACTACAAAGGTGTTGAATTGAATAATAAAACATTAGCTATTTTAGGCATGGGAAGGATCGGCACTGAGTTTGCCAAACGGGCCGTAGCATTCGGAATGAAAGTAACAGCATATGATCCTTATCTTTCGCCTAGTAGAGCAAAAGCACTTCAAGTTGAGCTCTTTGAAGATGTCGATGAAATAGTTAAAGGAGCTGATTTCATTACTCTTCACATGCCCCTAACTGAAGAGACCAAGCACATAATCAATAAAGAACGATTAACTATGTGTAAAAAAGATGTTCGTATAATCAACTGCGCTAGGGGTGGACTTATAGATGAAAATGCTTTACTAGAAGCAATAAATGAGGGCGAAATAGCTGGTGCAGCTTTAGATGTTTACGAAGAAAGTGAACCACCTCCTGAAGGATATCCTTTACTGGAGTCAAAAAAAATTATCTTCACCCCTCATCTTGGGGCCTCTACCAACGAAGCTCAAGAAAATGTAGGAATTGAAATCGCCAGAAACGTAAGAAATTTTTTGGTAGATGGCACCATTATTAATTCCGTCAACACACCTAGTGTCGATAGCAAAACCGCAAAAATGCTAGAACCGTACCTTAATCTTGCGGAAGCGATGGGGAAAATGCTTTCCCAAGTCGCATCAAAGGGAAACGAAACACTAAATATCAGTTATACTGGGAAAGTTGCTGAATTGGACACCTCTCTTATCACAAGATCCGCACTAAAAGGATTCCTAGAAATAGCATGCGGTGAAGAATCAGTTAATCACATCAATGCACCAGGAGTTGCAGAAAAATTGGGCATTACAGTGAGTGAAACTAGACCTACTGACGAAAATGAGTTCACGGAGTTGATTGAAATCGAAACTTCAAACGAAAAAGAAAAAGCGTCTATTTCTGGAACTTTTTACGGTTTAGCCCCAAGAATTGTCACTATCAATGGACATAGAGTCGAAGCCGACCCTGAAGGGCATGTTCTACTCGTTAGCAATACAGACAAGCCAGGTGTAGTTGGAGCTATTGGCGCTGTATTAGCTAATCACAAAGCAAACATTGCTACTATGTCTTTAAGTAGAAATCAGGTCGGTGACTTGGCTCTAACAGTTTTAAATCTTGATGCTTATTTGGATAAATCTGCAAGAGACGAATTACTTGCCTATGAAAACATTCATAGCGCTAAGCTAGTTACACTGTAATAGAATTAATTTACTTCTAGAAAACAACCTATTTTAATCACCCTTGATTACCTAATCTCTCAACGGTAGAGATTAATTTTTCAATTCGAAACGGCTTCGTCAAAACTCCTGAAAACCCGTGTTCTAGATAGTTCTCTAAAACGGTATCATCAACATATCCTGTCGTTACTATTGCTTTGACATTTGGTTTAATTGATCGAATGCGTGCTAGCGTTTCATTTCCTCCAATTCCTCCGCGAATATCTAGGTCAAGAATAAGCACATCAAATGATCTTTTAAATTCTTCTGCTTTCTCAAAAGCTCTCATCGCCGCCTTTCCTGTTGAGGTACAGTAAACGTCATGACCCTCTCGCCTAAGGGACCTTTCAACAATTGCACAAATATGAGGCTCATCATCCAAGACCAATACTCGAAGAGCATTCGAACGAGAAGTTTGTGACTCATCAAAACCACGACTAGACATCGCCGCGGGTAAGAAAACATCAAAACACGCGCCATTACCTTCTTCAGAATCAACTGATATGTGGCCACCATGTGATCGACAAATTGTTGCTGCTCTACTCAGACCAAATCCTCTTCCCTTTTTTTCTCGACTATAATAAGGGTCAAAGACCCGGTTCTTTTCCTCAAGAGTAAGCCCAGGACCATTGTCCCTAAAAGACAAATGCACATAATTACCAGGACTTAGGGGTAAATCATCATCAGATTCGATTACTAAATTTTTTCCTTCTATCACTATCTCTCCTGGATTTCTATCTTCTCTAGAAATATTTTGGGCAGCATTCTTAATTAATGACCCAAACATTCTACGCAATTGACCTTCGTCGGCATCAATTTCGAAGAGCTGAGGAGCAATATCTATAACTGGCTTTATTTTATCAAATTCGAACAGAGAAAAGCTTAATGTATTTCTAATAATTTTAGGAAGTAACACCCTTCTCTTTGTGATGCCTTTTGCTTTTCCTCTAATAGCAGAAACCTCATGGATAATTTCTCTAGCTCTCTCACAAGCTGATTTAGCGCTTTTAATTGCTTCACCGGTCTCACCGCCAGCTAATTGATCAAGGCCAATTAAATTAAGATTACCTTCGATAGAAGTAAATAAATCTCCAAACTCATCAGAAATTCCTGCTGCAAAACACTCAATTGCTTTTTTCTTTGAATCTAGTATCGAATCGTCTTTTTTGTTGTTTCTATAACTGACATCTCTACATAACATTACTAATGCATACCCTGAATCCCATGGAATGGCTGACATCATTATATCTAGGGAAGTCATTTTTCCATCCGGCTTACGATAAGGTATTGACTGCAGGATTGTAGATCCACTGATCACTTCTCCATTCGATGCATAACCATCCTTACCGAATATTTGAGGAAATATAAGAGACATATATTTACCCAATAAAGCCTTGCCATCATAACCAAGAACAGCTTTAACAGAACGGTTAACTCCTATAACTTTTCCCTGTCTATTTTGCAGGACAAGCATAGCTTCAGGCGATTCGATGAATAAACTTTCGTATCTTTTTCGATCACGACGAAGTTTAGAAAATTTTTGGGTCAAATAATCTTGTTTCTTAAGCCTCGCTTCAATGAGTTTAAATCTTGATCGAATTTCTTCATCTTTCGAATCATCGTATATGAATTCATCTATTCCATAATGGATTAACTTTGAAAAATTAATCTCTGAATTTCGAGCTATGCTTAATATTAGATAAGGTTTTGAATTTCCCAATTTTGAAACCCAACCAAGTAAGTCTTCGAGCCTTGAAGATGATGCGGGAACATCACATAGCAAAGCATCAAATTTAGTGCTTTTGATTAAATTTTGAAGACTAGCAAAATCTGAGCATGTCGTAACCTCAAATCCCTCCTGTATGGCTAAAGTCGAAATACGTCGAGAGTACTTTTGATCATTGGTAAAAAGAACAATTCTAGCCAGATCAATATCAATTATATCATCGAAATTATTAAGATTTCCGGAACTATCTGATTCTTTACTAATCACAATAAACAATTCGATTCCACGTCTCTTCAGATGGAAATCAGCGCTAAATTTACAAAACTTTTAGACAAAAACAAAAAGTTTTTAAATTTTTGGCGGTTATTTTTATTCTGTCAGTTTGTAATGATTGAGATGAAACTTATTAATAATTGGCATAAGCAACATATAGATGAGGGAAAAAATCGTTACCATATTAAATCAAATCGCACTCATTTTGGAAATTAAAGGAGAAAATGCCTTTAAAATCAGAGCCTACAAAAATGGTAGTGAGATAATAGAAAATTATGGTGAAGATATAGTGCAAATCGCCCACGACGGGAAATTAAATGAATTAAAGGGTATAGGAAAAGCATTAGCCTCAAAAATAGAAGAAATTGTAAAGACTGGAAAACTGTCATATTTCGATGAACTGAAATCCGAATTTCCTGACTCTTTTTTTGAACTATTTGAGATTGCTAACTTAGGGCCCAAAAAAATAAAGAAACTCTACGAAGAATTACAAATCGATTCCATCGATAAACTAGAGGAATGCTGTAAGAACGGTGAAATTAGTAAAGTTTCTGGGTTTGGGAAAAAAAGCGCGGACAGTATTATCGAATCCATATTATTTCGTAAAAATAATTCCAAATTTTTTCGTCTAGGTAATATCGCTCCAATTGCTGAAAGCATACTTGAGTTCCTTCGACAACTTCCACAAACCTCTCAAGCAAAAATTGCTGGTAGTTACAGAAGAGGAAAAGAGACAGTTCATGATATTGACTTCATAGTTGCTACAAAACTTCCAAATGAAATAATCAACGAATTTACAAATATGCCTGAAGTCTCGGACGTCATTTCAAAAGGAAAAACCAAATCAAGTGTACGCTTAAAAAATGGAATCCAATGTGATTTAAGAGTTGTCAGCAATACAGAATTTCCATTCGCATTAAATTATTTTACTGGCAGCAAAGCTCATAATGTCAGAATGCGATCATTGGCAATTAAAAACGGCTACAACCTGAATGAATATGCTCTTATTTCAAAAGATAAAAATAATCAAAAAACAATTAATGACGAATCAGATCTCTACGAAGCCTTAGGACTTTCATTTATTCATCCAGCCCTGAGAGAAGATCAGGGAGAAATAGAAGCTGCAGAAATTTCTGATCTCCCCAAATTAGTTAAAATTGAAAATCTCAAAGGAACTTTTCATAATCACACCACAGATAGTGACGGTAAAAACTCACTAGATGAGATGGCTAAAGCGGCTAGTGATCTTGGGCTCCAGTATCTTGGAATATCCGATCATTCTAAAAGTTCAGTGCAAGCAAATGGACTCAGTGATGAAAGATTAATCAAACAAATTAAAGAGATTAGCCAATACAATAAAACTAACAAAAATGACATAAAGATCTTTTCAGGTGTCGAATGCGACATACTAAAAGATGGATCTTTAGACTATGAAGACTCTATTTTATCACAATTAGATTACTGCGTTGCTTCAGTTCATAGCTCTTTTTCATTAACGGAAGATGAGATGACTCAAAGAGTAATTAAAGCTATAGAAAGTCCATACGTCACAATGATAGGACACTTGACTGGAAGACTTTTACTTTTACGAAAGCCTTATGATATTAATGTTAGTAAAATTATCGATGCATGCGCAAAAAATGATACAATCATAGAAATAAATGCAAACCCACGAAGGCTTGATATGGATTGGAGGTGGTGGAAAACGGCTAAAGATAAAGGAGTAAAGTGTTCCATTAATCCTGACGCTCATAAAATTGAACATCTTCAATTTTTACATTTTGGAGTAAAAATTGCACAAAAGGGATGGCTTGAGCCTAGTGATGTAGTAAATTGCTTGCCACTTGATGAAATAACAAAACTCCTAAAACAAAAATCAACAGAACAATAATTTGGATTTTCCTTACACAGTTTTTATCATATCCCTATTAGCTGCCTATTTAATTGGATCCTTTCCATTTGGTTTTTGGATTGCTAAACTTAAAGGCATTGATATTCGTGATCATGGAAGTGGTAATATTGGAGCGACTAATGTATTTAGAAACTTAGGTCCAAGATATGGTGTCTTGGTTTTGATTTTAGATATTGCCAAGGGTTTATTGCCTGTCCTCATTGGAAGTTCTGTTATTCTTGAGAAAATACCAATAGATCCAGCTGTGGTGAATGATAAAGAAGCTCTCGAGGGGTTTGTTTATGTCACTTTAGCTATCTCAACTATCATTGGACATAATTATACTTTTTGGCTTGGTTTCAAAGGAGGAAAAGGAATTGCAACTTCTGCAGGCGCCTTGATCCCATTTCTTCCCGAAGTTTTAATCGGAAGTTTTATAATATGGATCGTTGTATTTTTTACTTCTCGTTATGTAGCACTTGCTTCAATTTTGGCAGCCTTATCCCTACCTATCCTTACTTATCTCCTCGATCATAATTATATTTTTCCAGACATTAATTCATCATTGCCAGTATTATTATTTGGAGTTCTTGCAGGGCTGATGGCATTGTGGAGACATAAATCAAATATCCAAAGAATAATTAAAGGCGAAGAAGACAAATTCCGAAGAAAGGTGAAATAAAAATTTTCATGAAAAGCATATCCATTTTAGGAGCGGGAAGTTGGGGTACGGCAATTGCAACCGTAGCAGCTGAGCGGGGTTTAGAAGTTTTTCTATGGTCTAGAAATTCCAATCACTTAGAGGAAATTGAGAATCTGAAAGAAAATAAAAGATATCTTCCAGGAGTCAGCATTCCAAATACAATTAAACTGACAGACGATCTAAAGACTGCATCAAAATCTGATATCCTCGCATGCGTCATACCTTCAACAGGCATACGTCATTTTGCTGAAGATATTTCATCCATAGGTTTAAGAAAAGATTCTGTTATTCTTTCTTGCACGAAAGGAATCGAACGAAGTACTGGCCTAAGAATGACAGAAATTATTGAAGATAACCTTCCGAACAACATTGCAGCGGTTTTGAGTGGCCCTAATCATGCTGAGGAAGTTGGCAAAAAACTGGCCACTGCTGCAGTTATTGGATGTAAAAATACAAAAATTGCAAAAGAAATTCAGTCCATATTTTCATTACCTTGGTTTAGAACCTACACGAGTGATGATGTTGCAGGAATAGAATTAGGCGGAGCGGTAAAAAATATTTATGCAATTTGTGCGGGAATTTCAGATGGACTCGGATTGGGTGATAATGCGAAATCTGCTCTAGTGACTCGAGGCTTGGCTGAAATGATTAGACTCGGCACCGCATTGGGAGGCAAATCTGAAACCTTTCAAGGCTTGTCTGGTGTAGGTGACCTAATTGTGACCTGCTACAGTGCATATAGTAGAAATAACAAAGTTGGAAGGTTAATTGGAGAAGGAAAATCAATAAATGAAATTATGAGTTCAATGAATATGGTTGCAGAAGGAGTACCCAATACCATTTCATTTTATGAATCGACAAAAAAACATCAAGTAAACACACCCATTATCGATCAAGCATATGAAATGATTGAAAACGGAAAGAGACCCGACAAAGCCCTACAAGATCTTCTATCTCGAGACTTGAGGCCTGAAACTGACTATTAAGTCTGTGTTTGCTTTTAAACACTTTTTAAGATTTAATTATCATGTAATTTTATTTTCAATGAGGCCCTGCCTTATTATAAGATTCATTACTCAACCAAATGAGCGACCAAAGTCCCCTTGATCTTTCTAATTTCCAATTAGTTCCCGATTGGTTAAAAGAAAATCCGAAAAAACAAAACTTCCCTAAGGAAGAAAGATTTCGAAATAAGAATGACAAAAAAGAGGTAAAAAGAAAAAAATGGTCTAAGGGAAAAAATAAAAATTTTAACCGCAATAGGAATCATCAAGAAAGAACAGAAAGAATTGTTCCTCCAGAGGGAATTAAAGCAGAAATTCTTCCCTGCGCATCGAGCCTTAAACAAATTGCTGATCAAATTAAAAAAACAGCAAGATCATATTCAGTATTTGAAATAGCAAAACTGATCTTATCGCAAAGAGAGCGATATGAAATATCATTCAAGTGTGAGAGTGAAAAAGAGAACAATTTATTTTTTGGTACCTCTAACAACTCATTGTGGTTAAGTAAAAACGAGGCTCTGAATAGCCTTTTGGATGAAAATACTTTACTTAATTACTACAATAAAGAAAGTGTCGAAATAGAGGCCCCTAAAGGTAATTATCATTCAATTGGAATCTGCGGAATAAGCGGTACCTTAATTGGACCTCCTAATCACCACTCATATCAAAAAGAAATAATCAGTCTTCACAAAAATAAATTTCCAAATATTGAATTAGAAACTTTCAAAAATAAGATAAAAATTGAATCCAGTGAAGAGTTAGTAGAAAAATGGAAAAAAGCTCAAAGTGTACAGGATCAATATTCTATTAAAAACAAAACTGATGATGAGGAAATAGTTTTAAAGGGCCGAGAAGAAGCTGAAAATCACTTCTTAAATAATTACGCTGAGGAGTTGGTCGAGGCTGGTATTAAATTCACAGTTCCAGGTAACATCGAAGGAAAAATGCTCTCCTCTGGTTTACTAGCATTGGTTAAGAATACTTCTATACATGCGAAAAAACACCCTGCCAGTTTAGTTAACCCTATATGTACAATATTGGGTAATGAAGGATTGAAATTCTTTAAAAGAGGTAAGAAAATTTTTGCCTGCATTTCACGGCCTAAGCCTCTTTCAGATGACGACACCCTGTCTGAGCCAATCAAAGCCATTGTTACTTTTATTCGTGATCGAAAAAGAGTGACCAGCAAAGAACTACTTGATGAACTTGCTCCATCAAGCGAAAACACTGACTCAAAAACCGATCAAGATTCATCAAAAAGTGATTCGGAAATAGAAGAACTAAATGAAAATCAGCTAAAAGTTTTACAAGATCTGAATTGGTTACTTAGAGAAGGGGCTGTAATAGCATTTGGAGATGGGAAAATTGAATTAGCAACGCCCAAAAACCCAGGAGCAACAGAAACTGCAGATAAAGCAAAAGAAAAGATCGATTGATTAATATTTTTTTGAGCCTGAATTAATTACTTCTCACAAAACCTCTTTTGAAAATGCCTCCAAATCTCATTGCTGATGATCAAACGGCAAAAAAACTTGTAGCTGCAAATCAAGGATGCAAGGCACATGATCTAAATCAAGATCAATTAAATGATTTAGAGTTATTATTATATGGGAATTATCAACCTCTTAATGGATACCTTAGTGAAAAAGACTATCTATCTGTTCTTGAAAACTTTTGCTTAGAGGATGGTTCTCCATGGTCAAAATTACTTTCTCTTCAAGTTAATAAAAATCTATTTGAAGAAATTGAAATAGGCGAAACAGTTTCTCTTCTTGATCCAGAGGGAGTGTTAATTGCATTTATTTTCGTTAGTAGCATTTTCTCTAATGAAGGCAGATATTATTTTGGAGGTGAAGTGATTGGAATTGAACTTCCGTATCGTTCAGGTAAAGAGGCAATGCGACTTTATCAGCATCCTGATTCATTAGAATTTGAGACAATGTTTTTATGTAATAATTTGTTACATAAAAGCGAAATTAATCACTTAAAAAATCATTTCAAAGAGACTAAAAAGAAAATTTTAATTCAAGTCATCTTTAATGAATCCTATGAATGTCATGCAAAATTAAGATGTATTTTTGCAGCTTTATCAAACTTACCTATAGAAAGCTTTCAAATATCAATAATCCCAGAAAACCATTCAACAGATTCTAGAGTCATATTAAACCAAATACTGATTGCAAAAAATTGGGGAATAAACACCCTTCTAACTAATTTTGAGCAAAAGATTCCTGAATTTGGTAGTGGAGTTGAGATAATAAAAATTCCCCCAGGCTCTAGAGACGACTCTTATGAAGAAGTGCTTAATGAATTGAATCATATAGATCCTCCAAAATTCAAAAAAGGTATTACTCTTTTTTTTACAGGGCTCTCTGGATCTGGAAAATCAACTATTGCTAAACGAGTTCAATCTACATTACTCAATAAGTCTAAAAGACGAGTAACTCTTCTTGATGGTGACATTCTTAGAAAAAATTTGTGTTACGGGCTAGGCTTTTCAAAAGAAGACCGATTGATGAATCTTAGAAGGATTTCTTATGTAGCAAAAGAAATTTGCAACCACGGAGGTATTGTCATATGCGCACCTATTGCACCGTACGAAAGCATAAGAACAGAAATTCGTAATAGTATCGAAAAAAACTCTATTTTCATTCTTGTCCATATAAGCACCTCACTAGAGGAATGTGAGAGGCGAGACCGAAAAGGTTTGTATGCTAAAGCTAGAAAAGGAACCATCAAAGAATTTACCGGAGTTTCAGATCCTTATGAAATTCCCACTAATGCCGAAATAGTTATTAATACGGAGGGAAGAAAAATTGATGATTGTTGTAATGATGTATTAACCTATCTAGAAGAAATGAATTATCTTAGTCTAGATCATTAACTAAACTCTTCATAATGGATTTTTGTGCGTGCAGCCTGTTTTCGGCCTGACAAAATATGGTATCCGCATTTTTTTCAAACACTTCATCCGTTATCTCTTTTTCTCTATAGGCGGGAAGGCAATGCATTACCATCACTTCAGAAGCCGCAGCTGAAAGTAGCTTGTTATTGATTTGGTAATCATTAAATTGCCCATTCCTCTCACCCTCTAGATCCTCCATCCCCATACTAACCCATACGTCTGTGTAAACCACATCAGCGTTCTCCACAGCATCATATGGATTTTCAACATATCTCGTTTTAACACCTTCAATTTTATTTAAGTACTCCAACGGTGAACAAATACTACTTGGACCCGACAGAATAAGTTCAAAACCAAGTTTTTCAGCAGCCCATACCCAGGAGTGTGCAACATTGCAATTAACATCTCCAAGGAAAACAATTTTCTTATCTTCCCAAGTTCCATTAATTTCTTTTATAGTTAATAGGTCAGCGATAATTTGACAAGGATGCTCGACATCTGTTAGCGCATTAATTGTAGGAAGCTTGGAATAATTTGCAAAGCTTTCGACTTCCACTTGGGAATCATTTCTTATAATCGCTCCATGCAACATTCTACCCATTACTCTCGCGGTATCTTTTATTGGTTCACCTCGACCAAGTTGAAGATCTTTTGGCGATAAAAATAATGCTGAACCTCCCAGTTCCCTAATACCAACTTCAAAACTCAACCTAGTCCGTGTTGACGCTTTGCTGAAAATAATACCCCAACACTGATTTTTTAATGGTTGTTCTCCAAAATCACCTACAGTTCTAGCAACTTTAAGTTCTTCAGCAGAAGAAATTAAAGACTCAATGTACTCCTTTGAGCAAGATTTAATAGATAGAAAATTTTTCATTTTGCCTCCTTATCAAGAGTTGATATCATAATCTGAATTGCCTCTTTTACTTCACTCTTTTTAACATTCAAGGGAGGAAGCCATCTAATAACATCTGGCCCAGCAGGAACTGTAAGCAGTCCATTTTTTGCTAACTCATTTACCATATAAATTGAGGGATTTTGATCAGTCTTTTTAATTAAATTAAATTTTTCATGATCAATTACAAATCCAATCATCAGCCCTCTGCCTCTTATTTCT
>MDTB01033939.1_pt1 | contig 11272 bp, 6 predicted proteins | sample 811161 | NCBI WGS metagenome assembly MDTB01 (sample SAMN05326650, study PRJNA326480) | marine metagenome | isolation source: seawater | place: Mediterranean Sea | collected 2009
CAATAGATGATTTGGGATATTTGCTCGCAATTTCGAGTGAACGAAGAGGATGCTTGATTGTTGAGGCGGCGTAGCGATGCAAATGAGCACTAGAACCAGTCTGTTTTTGGAGAGATAGTCGCGCGATATGGAAATGCAGGAACGCAACACGGTTCTCCATTGACTCTGCTGAGGTATGGCAATACTTTACACCGCTGTGGTTCATGGTATTGACCGGCGCACTCGCTCCTAGGCACAATTTGACATCATTTGGGGTACCATTGATGCTATCCATCGCACTGCGTAGGTCCCGTTGCATGTTAGGATCCGTGTGTGTGAACTGCCGCATCGCCTGAACCTTAGTCTTTTTCTTCCCCACCACGGGTAGAAGGCTGTCACCTGGTGGATGGGCAAGACTAGGAGGGTAGGTCATGACACGAAGTCCAATCCCGCAGTACTTTGCTTGTTTTTGCCACGCGGGGATCGGGCTTAGATGCGGCATGCGACCATCCTTGTGCATGCGTAACACCTCCTGCACCTCGAAATTGTAGTGCGTAGCAAATTTCATGGGACTTGGAACAAATGTTGACTGTAAATCCATGTCGCTGCCGCCAAAGCCCACTGTTCTTTCTCGAAATGCTGTCGTTACGTGCGGTATTTCTTGGCAGTGCGCACTCACTTCCTCATACAGCTCCTCCTTGAAAATATTTAAGGTGTGCGTAAGTATCATCTGCACGCAGATTCGAACATCACATGCAAGCTGAAATGGTGCACTACTGTCATGAGTCAGGCCCCACGTGTAATTTGGATCCGGCAAGGGTACATCACGCGCTTGGCGTGTATTGGCCCGTACGGTGCTCCTCGATACGGCGACAGGAGCACCACCGAAGTCCCCCTTCGCGTACTTCACAACACGATATCCTGTCATATCAAAAAGCTTACGAAGCCAACGGTCTGTTTCTACGTACAGATTGCTCATCTGGTACATGCGGATGTGACTCTTCCGCAGATCATACTCCTCGTCACTGACAACGTGTGCCGGTGAGGCCTTGGCTCTACCACTTTTGCTTGTCGCAGCCTGAGCGCTCGCGTACATAGCTTCCATGCGATAGTCCCACACACGACTGTCGCGAAAGTTGGTGTATGATGACCACTGAAGACCTTCGAAGTCGCTTATGTCGAGCTCTAGAGCGGGATACTCAGAGAAGAGTGGCAGGCCGGCAGCGATACGCTTACGTATAAACTGCTTTACGTGGAGTACATAAACGTTCCAGATGCTCATTTGCAATGCCAAGTGCTGGTTGAAGCTCCTCTCTTTCATGCGGTCAGACAGTGGCTGACACAGTTGCGCATTGTCATCGTCAGGGTCATAGAGCGTTGCAGCTGCTTGCTTCCTCAATTGAGCCTTTGTCTGCTGTGCAGAAGCAGAACCACGGGGCGAGGCAGCAACTGGCACCGGTGCTGCCTCACTAGCCATCATATCTACTACTTCTTGCTCACCTTCAGCCGGCACCTGGACACCCTCGGCATTCGCTAGGGAGGAAGATGGAGCGGCAGCAGCGTGGGTATCAGACGAAAGCGAGACGCCTTCAGCCGCTAGAATGGGGTCGAATTCATGGCTGCTAGGTACTTCTGGCTCCTCTCCATATGGCGCAGAAGGGCCCCGAGGGTTCACGTCTAACAAACTGCGTATCAAGTTCTGTGGCATACTCTCAAGCACGCGATATGGGGCCAGAGGGTTCTTATCGTAGGTAGCATATGCGTAAGGTGTGAACATCTCCCTCTCGACAAAGAATGGCTTGGCACCATCATATACTGCGCTGAAGGTGCCGATGGCGTGGAAGTACTTCTGGTTCGTTGAACTAGCGCGAGATTCAGGAGAAATGCCGAGACCCTCACCGTCTACTGCGAAGCGCAGGGCGTCGAGAAGAAGGAAGGAGTACCACTTCTCCTTCAGACCCTCCACCATTCTCTCCCTCTTCCTAGCCGCCTTGTACTTGTTCAGCTCGGCAGATGTTAATCCAGACGTGGCATTGGCTGACTCCCTCTCATCATCGGCGCTCCTCCAATCAAAAAATGCCTTCTTATCTACTGCTCCAAAAACTGAATTGGCTTGGTCCACATAGTCTTGAACAACATCACCCCACCTTATGCGCACAACGTTCTCTTCATCGTAGTCCGCCTCATCCGTCGACTGATCAATACACCCCTGGAAGCTCTGCAAGTAGTCCTTCTCAGCCGCCGTTGCACGAGAGGAATCCTTTACCTTCTTATGAAGCAGCAGCTTCACCCTTGGAGGATGAGCAATTGTGCTTTTGAAGGCCAACGTACCAAGTGTCTCCAACCGAGGGTCTATCATGTTCACCTTGCTTCTTCCGCTCCTCGCCTCGTCTTCAATCTTCGGAAGTAAGTCGTGCGTGAACGAATTAACACTATAATCCTCTGTCATACCTTAATATAAATTTCTAAAACTCTCTGTATACCCTAATACTCGATCCTACGCGAACGTGTCCGTTTGTATGCCCCACACGCCAACCCGGTCAAGTCTCACTTCTGGCCGCGTTTTTACCAGACTTATGGATGAACTTGCCAAAATTAATCAGCCTAATGGTATCAAATTACCAAAGAAATGTATTTGATAAGCTTTTCTGTCTAGTATAAGTCGGTGTCGACGTAAACAGCTGGCTCGCTCTGGCGCTCATTTTCGGAGATTTGGAAGGGTGGCAACAGAGAACACGGTGTCGAAAAAATGTAGATGTCTACCGAAATTTTCGAAATTAATAAGTAATTTACTGATAATGGACGCTTATATTGTCTCTGCTCGTCAAAACGAATGGGTAAAACAGTAAAACATTAAAGAAGCAGACCTAACTGGGAACTTTTTACCCATAAATTCTCCAAGATCATGGCTCAAAAGCCCGATAGTCATCAAATCTGTCTCACTGTATCTCTTTCTAACGGCCTTCGCAGCCTGGTATTGCTCGCTGTGATAGAAGGTGTCTGCAGCCTCTTTGCTCTCGAACTCAGGCATCATGACCATGCCGGTGAGATCTCCTTCCTTCCTGTCCGCACCTGGGCACTTCGCTAGAACCTTGCCACCATATTTCTTGATTGCCACTGTTGCCATTTCCTGAAACTCGGCGAACTTCTCTTTGTCCGAGACTCTGACATTGGCAACTTTGGCATATAACTGCAAGAAAGAAGGAACTGAACATAGGGAAAAGTAAGTAGACTATATGAAATAATCTTCAGCCAGCTGCTTCTGCATCTCATGCTGGCCACTTCCTGTCTAGAGTGAGTTGTGTCTGCACAGCTACCCCTTTCTGGTCAGGTTGGGAAGGCATATTTCAACGAAAGAAAAAGAAAGGGAAGGAACTGAGGAGATATATCGTTCTAGTTCACCTGGTAAACACAATGTGTAGGCATGAACTACTTACATGGCGTTCGCTTTATATCCGATATGATGAATCTCTTTTCGATCTCTGCTCCTGGCAGCCTGGACTACTGCGAAGTTTTGTTTTCATCTTGTCGGCTGTGAGGGTATTTGAGCGCTTGTTGGAAGATATGTTTGACTTAGACTCATTATGAAGCTCGTTATAGTCATACTTCCATTCTTGTTCCTCCTAGCGACCGTGGTCGGGCAGTACTCAAACGGGCTCGACAGCGCCATCAAGAAGCACGACAAGGACCGCCTCATCCACGTTGCGGTGACGATAGACAAGAGCAGCATAAAGGACTCATTACTAGTTCTTCATTCGGCTGTCAGAAGTGCGCAATATCCTTCTTCTGTGGTGTTGCATGCTCTGGCTTGTGGGGTGAGCCAGGATGAGGCGAATTCATTGGCTGAGCAACTCGACGCGGCTCTGGAAAATTGTCTAGGAAACAACCGCCGAGAAATTCTGCCCTTCGTCTTGCCTGAGACTAGTGGATTCAAGCAGCAAATGAAGACAAATAAGTTGTCGCATCATTGGACTTCTCCCGCTGGGGCGGATATGGCGAGGTTCTTCCTCCCCAAGATGTTCCCCCACGCCGAGCGGATATTATACTTGGACAACGATATCATCATCAGCTGCTGCCTGGAAGAGGTGTTCGACACGTATTTTGGGGAGAACGGTATTGTCGGCCTGGCTCTAGACGACCTCAAATGGTCGACGAGCACTCAGTACAGACGTCATTACAATAGCACGCATCCCCTGGTGATTAAAAATATGCGCCGTTCGGGGAAAAAAGTCCGTTACATACCCACTAGAGATGAGTCTGGGGGTGCGTCACCTCGGAGCAGCGCCATGGGGGCAGGAAGTAGTCGCGGCGGTGTGAAGACCCCCAAGGGCAAGAAGGGTCCCGGGCACATGCGGGGGGGTAAGGCGGCTAGGGCGGCCTCGGCTGGCGCTGCGTTGGCATCAACACCCTCTGTAGCTGCTCCAGACTCGACGGGGGAACGTCAAGAGCCCAAAGCGTCTTCATTAGGCAGTGCAAGTACCACCACTGGTAAGGCTATGGGCATGGCGACGTCGAAGCAGCATTCGGTGAAGCACTTCAGGAAGGAGTTTACTAGTGCTGCCGTCGGGCCCAATGAAGAGGCGATGGAGGCCATAGGGCAGCGTTATCGCCGTCATCGGCACCGTCGTTTAAAATCCGTCCTTGACAAAAACCTGCACGAGTTCTTGAACCTGGAGGAGGTCGGCGAGGACGAATTTCTGTTCCATCTCCCAAGATACCCCAATGACGGGGTGATGCTGTTCGATGTTCAGCGATACAACATTGCAAATATTCTCGGGTTAATGGAAGAAATCGCGACAGCCAATGGCAATGGAGAATATGTTGTCAACAGAGGCACACAACAATTTACGGGGCTTGCATTGTGGGACCGGTGGGTGGAGCTCTCTCCCAGGGCAAATCTACGCCACTTTCCAGACATGGCTCGGGGCTACATGATGTGGTTTTTGTATAACGGTATCATCCACTATGCTGGTCAGAGCAAGCCCGGGGTCGTGTGTATGGCAGAAGACGCCATGGAGCTCCGCAAAATGACATACCTTCCATGGACCACCAGTATCTATCACATGACTGGGCACTCCGGAGGGAATATACAGGAGCATTCTGCTACTACTAATGCGCGAGGCGGTGCTTCCTTGCAATGCAAGACAGCTGAGCCCCTGCTATTAGAGTCGGGGTATTATAATTGCAGTAGACATGTCCCTGCGACACCCACTTTCTCTTCCTTTTTCGAGCAAGTAAAGCGCATCACGAGTGCAAACAGCGACGATAGCACGCTACTAGTGCTGATTGGCGAGATATCCAAGCGGTCTGTAACTGATTTGACGTATGATAGGGACGCATCATCCATGCCCATCACTCCTGCGTCTGCAGGATTAGCTGCGACAGTAACGGCCCCGTCCAGCGTCGAAGTCAAGTCCCTTGAGACAAAGCCTCTAACGTTTGAAGCTTTCCAGTCACACTTACTTTATGCGTCTGCATGGTCCTGGCGCGTGTTTGACAATCAAGAAGATCGTCGTGCCGCCACCAAGTCAAAGTTGGAGTCGGTTTGGAAAGGAGCTCAGGAATCTATGAAGCAACGATGGTTCAGTGATGAAGCAGTAAAAGCACGAGAGGAGGCCCAGAGGGAGAAAAAAGAGAGAATTCAGCAGCGACAAGCTGCTCATGCTGCTGATACTGCGAAGGGATCCGGAGGCGGCGGCAGTAGCAAGCACCATAGGAAGGACAAAATGCCCCCAATGGCAAAATTCCCTGCAAAGAGAAACATAGTTACCTTCGAGGAGAGCTCGTTGTGTGACGGTAGTGAAGACGTGGACATGATTGTCGCCGAGAAAGACGCGAACATGGCCAAGAAAGATTTCCAAGTCGTGGACTATGCTGGAAATATAGACCCAAAGTCTGCACTTCGCCGACCCTGCGAAACCGTTCTGACTCGGCTAAAACGCAACAAACACGCCCACTGGGACGTCGGGGGCGTGGTGATCGATTATGACGTCCCCGGAAGATACGATAAGGATGAAAGTCTTTCGGTCTCATCGGTAGTAACTCAAGAGCCGTTACAGCAGCCGAAGGAAGGGAGAGCAACTGCCGAAAAGCCTGAAATAGGCACCGCTGCCAGCGCCATCGCGGCTGTGAGAGGAGCACTTTCTAAGTTGATAGGGGATCGTGCGGCGACTCCCACAGCTACTTTCACACCTGCGGCCGCTACTGGTGCTTATAGTGGCGGCACGAGTAAGCGAGCAGCGAGCTCGTTAGGCGCTCTTCTTGCATTGGATCTCACCTTCATCCGCCCGAAGTTCATTGTATGCCGCATTCACAGGGGAGTCAAGCCGTTTACTGCGAAGGCAATGAGTAATGATATAGGTAGCAATAGCAACAATAGCACCCGGGCTCCTGGCACTCCGGAGTATCGGGCTGACACGAATGGTTACGTTACGGCGCATAAGATCCGTCGCGATGTGCGCCGCTATGATGAAGCAGCCAACGCTGTCAAGGGGGGGCTATACACCGGTGATGACGCGTACCAAGGCTCAGCAGTACACCAGGCCCAGCGATTCCTCACTAGGCACGGATATGTGGCACACTTTGAAGATGGTGGTGCTGCCTGTGGAGAGGGGTATGTGTGTGTGTGGGGCACACTAGTCAGTCACCTTGAATTGTATGGATTCTAAGGCAGATAGAGGCAGAAATATATACTGTGAATTAAGAATGTACATGATATAAAAAGATGAAATTGAATCAAACATGTGGGCTTATCTTTCCAAATGTCAGGATGATGGAGCTGAGCAAAGATCTAGTTATATGCGGTCTAGCGCCTCGATGCCTAAGAGTTCAAAGCACTTGAACATGACTCTGCGGGTCGTCTCGCACAACAGTAACCGACTATCGACCTCCTCGCTATTGAGTACGTTGCACTTAGTAACGAAGTCTGTAAAGACCACGCACAAGTTGGATAGATATTGACACAACACGTTGGGGAGGAGGTCCTTGAGGACACGCCGGATGGTGTCGCCAAACTGCATCACCTCGAAAGCTAGGGCACGCTCAGAGGGGTGCTTGAACTGCACAAGATCGATGGCACGTGAGTATAGCTCTTCCAAATTCTTCCCCTTGTCAAACTGAGCCTTACGCAAGATTGACGCCACTCGCGCATATGCGAAGAGAAGGTAGACAGCCGTGTCTCCTTTAGTATCCAGCATGCGATCGTAGTTGAAGATGTAGTTCGTCGAGGGATTTTGCTTCAAATCGAAGTATTTCACAGCGCCGTATCCTATCTTTCCGGATGCATCTTCGATTTCCTGGGGAGTGAAATCGCTCTTCCCCTCCTTTACCCTCTCTCCCATGCTAGTCGCCATACGCGCCTTTGCCTCGTTGAGCAGGTCAATCAACCTAACAGTCTCGCTTGAGCGAGTCTTGAATCGCTTGCCGTCTTCGCCACATACCACCCCGAACCCAATATGGTCGAGCCTCTGAGGGCTATCTTTTTTGAGCCAGCCACAAGCCTTTGCGGCGTCAAATACCATGTAGAAGTGCGACGCTTGACCAGCATCAGTAATGTATATAATCCAGTCTGCCTTCTTCTCGAACAGACGGTGGTGCACTGCTGCCATATCCGTGCTATCATATCCATAGCCACCATCACTCTTCCGCACGATGAGCGGGATGGTGAAGTGTGGGAGCTTGATGATCAGCATACCGTCCTCGTCGTACGCCAGCTTGCGCTTTTCCAAAACGTCTATGACCCCAGGAATCATGGGGTTGTAGAAAGACTCCCCAACCTCTTCTAGGCGCACGTCGAGCAAATCGTACACTTTCTGAAACTCGAGACGTGAGATATCACAGAGCAGGTTCCAAATCTTACGACACTCGGCGTCTCCGCCTTGGAGCTTGACCACGTTGAGACGAGAGGTCTCCTAGAAGGCCTCGTCCTCATCGAATCGCTTCTTAGAGGCTTTGTATATAGCCGTGAGGTCGCTGATATTCGGTGGGTTCGTCAAAATGTCCGGGTAAGCCTCAAGAAGGTAGGTGATCAACATACCGAATTGCGTCCCCCAGTCTCCCACATGGTTGGTTCTATGGACCTCGTGCCCACAGTACTCGAGTATACGGCATACACTGTCACCGATAATCGTGCTTCGAAGGTGGCCAACGTGCATTTCCTTGGCGATGTTAGGAGAGCTAAAATCCACGACTATCTTCATTTTCTGCATGCACGGAGGCTCTGGCCCGTCTCTAATGACACTAGCTATCACCTCGCCCATTAGTGCAGAGCTGAGATGAATATTGATGAATCCATTTGGGGCAGTACTCGTGCTTGCGATGAGCGGCTGGTGGCTTGGTATGGACTCGCAGATCTTGTCAGCCACTTGTTTTGGGGTCATGACAATTCCTATTAATTACAGAAGGAAAGTGAGTGCGGTATACGATGCGCGATATGAAAGACACGAAAGAAGCAGATCAGGGTCAGCGCAGGGAAATCAACGAAGAAGTAGCAAGGAAAATCGTATCCCAGAACCCTATTTATGCACGTCAGGTCCCCCTTCGGTCCTCTAAGCAGCTAGGATCATTCCATCTAGTAATGTAAGAATCAACACGTAAAAGCGGTAGACTAAAACCTTCAGTGTAGCTGGTTCGAATTTATATCACTTCCTTGCTGCTTTAGAAATGTGTGAGGGTAGAGGGGCGGATCTTCTGGGCAGGACTGCGATGTGGCAGGCTGCACAAAATAACAAAACACGCGAGCTAGGGGGTGCCAAATCATGATGCAAATCGTGCGTACCACAGTTGACTTTGAGCTTCTTGGATATCTCCATGCTGTTATTACACTGGAAATCCCCGAAAGCGGGGTTATTGCACCTAACGACGATAGCTTCATAGATCTTGAGAGGTACGGACTGTGGGACGGCTGTAGCGATGGCATGGCTAAGAATGAGCTTGAGCGACGTCTGGAGTCCAGCTGACTTGTAGTCATAGCCTTCAAGGGAATCCAGATCCGGGTGCGTCTTCTTGTGGATGGCTTCGAATCCAGGCAGAGCTTCCATCGTGGCGACTGTAGCTGTACTACTTGCACCAGGCTTGGCACCCAGTTTTACTAGAGACTTGATGCCAGGATAGAAGACAGCCATGGCAGTGGTGCTCAATCCAGCGCCACCACATGCTTTCTCCACGCTGTCGAGAGCCGCTTGAGACAGTGCGCACTCACCCCCACGAGCAGCGACTGAGAGCTGATTCTCTTCGAATTCAAACACACTGGCAGGCGGAGCTAACGTGTCATTGTTCTTGGACTCCTCCAGATACATGCAGATTGCATTGGCACCGAATCTTACAACTGCACCGCCTTTATCGCTCAGAGCAGGGAGGCGAGGCACTGGGGGCGCGACGGCTCCATCCTCTGCAGTGGTCATCTTGACCTTCAGGGCGTCGGCTAACAACCAACACTTCATGTTGCCAGCCACATCACCAAAAGAAGGGTAGAAAGTCATGCCCTTAGGAGGTTTGAATACAGGTACCTCCGCAGGAGGTGCGGCAGCCTTATCCTTCTTTTTCTCCTTCTTCTCACCACCGTTTTTGGGCGCATCCTTCTCCTTTTTCTGCGCCTTGGAAGCAGGCGGTGCGCTAGAGTCACTCGCTGGAGGTGCCCAGTCTTTGCCTCCGCTCTGCTCCTTGTACTTCTTCTTCAGATCGAGCAAAGTGGCGCCCTCCGCCTCCATCGCCTCTTTAGCGGCCTTTGCTGCCTTCATCTCGCGAATCTTTGAGCCTTGTGCTAGGATTTGAGCATCAAGGGCCTCCATTATGTACTGTAAAGTGAAAAAAAGGGTCTCGAAAATAGGCCTCGTTTCCAAAATTACGATAATTTCGAGCTTCAAAAGATCACAACCCACTCGAGTATCTTTTCTGCAATTGACTCGGAATTACGATTGATTTACTATGTTTGCTGCCTCAATATTGATCTGCATTGTTGTGCTAGCAGTGTTAACTTGCGCAAAACACACTATCACAATGAAGGAGAGCCTGCAGAAGGGTGTCTTCGAGTCGTGGCTTCATTCGGAGCAATTTGCGAATGAGTTCCAGAAAAAGCTTGAAAATCGAAGGAAATTGCGTGATCGAAGGTTAAGCATGGGCCCACCTCAGCCGCTTAAGCCTCTTCCTGACCCTTTTCCGGTTGCCGTACCCGCTCCGAGCTCCGGGGATGACTTGGTTGAAGGAGGTGACGATTACTCCGGCAGTAGCACTAGTAGTACTGGTAGCACTAGTAGCACTAGTAGCACTGATAGTATCTCAACTGCCAGTTACAATGGTACTGGAAATGACACAACTGGAGATAGCAACTACGGTAACAGCAGCAGTGCCTACATGGTTGGGGCTGTGGCAATCATGGGAGCTCTGGTCCTTCTTCCGCTTGGCTTGGTATGCATGGCGCCCTCCGTCTTCTTCCCTGAAAAGAGCGATAAAGACACACCTGACTCCAACTACAGTGAGGTCAACCAGGAAAAGGTGGGACTGCCCGTTCATGTGGAGCCCTCTCCTCAGTCACAGAGCGACGGTGCTCCCCTTGGGGACCACTCATCACCTGCCTCGAAGATGTCCTCCCCCGGCAACCACGACGAGCAGGAGAGCTTTCTTGACCCAGAGGCTGGCATGGCCGATAACGGTTCCGATGCCAAAACAACGGGAGGCGATGACGTGCCCGCGTTGAACATCGTCAGCGTACCATCTCCTTCCTCAACCTCGTCATCTTCCTGGCTCGCCATCGTGTCCAACACTTGCGGTCCTCTCATCGGGGAAAGCTTTTCTCGATCGCGCTTTGGCAGCTGGACCAATCGGAGTGGTGCCACCAGTCAGGGTACTACCACCTCCTCTTCTGGCGAGTCCTCGGTCAACGAGGAGGGCGAGGACTCGCAGGCATCGCTCTCTCAGGAGACGGGTGCCTTAACTGAGCAGCGCGACAGGCGCGGATCCTTTCACAGACAGTTCACTACCGTCAGCCAGGATAGCGCACATACCGACGAAGATAGCGATGGCGGGGCGCAAGGACGCCTGAGCGGGGATAATGCGCACAGCCTCTCACCACAGACTCCTAGCAAAAGGAAGGTGATGAAAAGCGCTGGTGCTGACGCTAGTGGCCATTCACTGATTGAGGAAGACAGTGATCACGCTATGAGCTACTCTGCCAGCTCTAACCCCTTCGCCGGACAGTATCAGATGGAGGCCCTTGATGCTCAAATCCTAGCACAAGGCTCAAAGATTCGCGAGATGAAGGCAGCAAAGGCCGCTAAAGAGGCGATGGAGGCGGAGG
>MDTB01156445.1_pt1 | contig 11272 bp, 8 predicted proteins | sample 811161 | NCBI WGS metagenome assembly MDTB01 (sample SAMN05326650, study PRJNA326480) | marine metagenome | isolation source: seawater | place: Mediterranean Sea | collected 2009
ATTTTTGAAAAATTTGGAAGTGATTCGTCATTTCATAGTTTTGTTCATTGGGATAAGGAATGCTTACAAATCATTGAGGAATCAGTTGCATCTATTTATCAAAATATGGCTAATGCTAGCCTCATAGGCCTAAAAAGCCTTAACTTCAAAAGCAAGTCGCAAGCTAAATCTTTTAATAATTGTATTGACGAAGTAATTTCCATAGAGCGTGATCTAGATACTGTAAAAGATTTTAGAAAAAGACATATTAAGATTTATGATGCTATTGAGGCAGCAGCTCGGAAATTACTTAAAAAAGATAAAATAAGTAAGTTGACTGGTAAGACTTTTTTTAATCTTGTAGATAATTTATTAAAAAATGAGGAGGAGACTGCAAAAAGATATATAGGTAATAGTAATTTTCAACAATTTAAGAGGATTCTAAAGAATTGTTTTTTACACATCATTAAGATTAATAATATTTCAATAAAAAATTTATATTTAGATGATCAAGAATTAGGTCTTGAGGTTATGAAAAATTATCTTCAATCTATGGATACATTTGATCTTGAATACAAAAGAACATTAAATAAAATACCTCTCTCAAGAGATATAGTTCAATATAGCAGAAAATATAATGCACCCTACTGGGCAAAATCATTAAATATTTATTGTTAAATCCTATGTTCTAAATAAAGTATATTTTTTTAATTTTTTAACTTTTTTTTCGAAAGGCTAGATTTAAACCTTTTAAACAACAATACTCAATAGTGTATTATATTTCTTAATTCATTATAAAGATGAGAAAAACTTGGTCAGTAAATAATTTACATTGGGAATCTCTACCTGAAGAGTTCTTAAATGGTAATTGGAGAAAAGTCAGTTATGTTTCAAGCTCATCTAAATTAGTAACAGAAAAAGGGGGTGTTTATATGTATTGTGTTTCAATACCAAATGCAAATAATAAACTTCTTGAGCAAATTAGGACACCAATATATGTAGGCATATCAAATAATTTAAGGAGAAGATTTAAAAATCATCTTAGAAAAAAAGAAATCTTAGAAATGGCAGAATGTTATGGGAATAAATTAACTTTTCTTTTCTTAAAAATCGATCCTTACGTGAAGAAAGATATACAAAATATTTTCGAACAACCAATGATTGACTGCTTTGGAAAAGTTGTCAATAAAATTGATTCAGTAAAACAGGAGAAAAGAATTATTGAAGCTAGACTTGGTGAATTTAAGCCTATTTAACTTAAAAGTAAAATAATGTATATTTTGATACATGGTAGCTAAAGTATATCCTGCATTAAAACTCAATATGGGCTCAGAAGATGAAGGCTGGGTCTATTATGCAATTAAGATGAGAATGAGAGATGTTGCTACCTCTATTGGATTCGCTGAAGATTTTGAAGAGAACAAGACACTAGATAATATTTACCAAAGAGCAAGAAGTTCCCGTGCTAAAAATGAAATGGTGAGATTTCTTGCTAATAGAGAAGATAGATTTTATTCATCAATAGTCGTTGCTGCTAGAGGTGGGGCTCCCACTTTTGCTGAAATTAAACCTGAAAATGATGAACAGGCATTTTTTTATGACGGCAATGGTGACTATGGAATCTTAAAATTTGATGGTGGTGAGAATTATTATGCTCTTGATGGACAGCATCGTGTTACATCAATACAAACTCTTTTAGATACTACTGAAAAAGGCAGGAGACACTTGGATAATATAGGTGTCTCAGTTCCAGAAGGTTTTAAAGACGAGTCTGTGTCAGTAATTATTGTCACAACATCAGGTAACACAGAAGCATGGAGGAAAAAGTTTAGACGACTTTTTTCTGCACTCAATAGAAATGCAAAACCGGTTGATAAGGACACAATTATTGCTATGGATGAGGATGATCTTTTTGCAATTGTCACAAGACAGCTGATTCAAGAGCACGAGTTCTTTTTTTGGGATGGAGCTGCTGCTGATAATGAAAAGATTTTATGTAAAGGAAAAAACATAAAATCTTTCAAGACTGGAAGTGGAACCGCTTCACCTGCAGCTTTTTTTACCTCTCTTCAAACTCTTTATGCCATGAATTATGAACTTCTTAAGACCACAGTTAATGAGACTGACTGGAAAGTTGATAGTTTATCTGGCAAATCAATAAAAATTGACCAATATAAGCAGAACAGGCCTTCTGATGAGGATATTGACAAGTACTATTTAGAGCTTTCAAATGTTTGGACTGCTCTTTTAGATGCAGTCCCTGATCTTAAAAATAAAGATCCTAAGTTAATGAGAACTAATAATGCAGATAATGAAGATTTAGAGCATAAAGAGGGTTCTGAAAACAATGCACTTTTTAGGCCATTGGTTCAAGAAGAAATACTTGCTCCAATTGCTAGAACTTTGCTCAATGATGATGAAGCTGAAACCTATGATGAGATGGTTGACTCACTAAGCGTTCTATCAAAAGTGGAATGGTCTTTATTTGAAGCTCCGTGGCGTCATTTGATACTTACAAAAAATGAAAATGACGATTGGTCTATAGCCAGCGAAGATAGATCTAAAAGGATTGAAAGATGTAATGATATTATCCAATGGATAGTTGGGCTGGTTGAAAAAGATGATGAAGATATTGCAGAACTAAAGGCCTACTACCAGTCATATTTAAACTGTCCCGAAGATGAGCAGGAAGCTCTTTGGAAGAGTATCGAAAAAAATAAATCAAAAATTAGTAGAAACTAGTTTTTGTGTTATCTCCTGCAGTCTTTTATCTTGAAGAAGTTCCATGCTTTTATCGTCTAAAAATCTCAGATGTAGTAATCTGTTGTAGCCTAAATCGAATAGTCTTTTAAGAAATTTGTAATCACTTTCAGAGAGCTTGTTTAAGATAACAAATATAGGTAATCTGTCTAATAGCTCTAATTCTATTAAGTCCATTTTATAAATTGATTTGTAAAGTCTTATTATTGTTTTTAATCTACTGCTAGGTATTCCAACTAAAAAATTCCTTAACTTGTCAGAGTCAGATCTTATAAAATACTTGCCCTCCTTTCTACATATCATTTCTTCCAGATAAATCAATTCTCTATTAGTTAATTTTTGTCGAGCACCAAGAAAATTTAAAAAAGCCGCTGTATTCATTGACATATAATTTTTTACTGTATTTGAATTAAATGAGTACTTCATAAATCCAACAACAGGCCTAATGTAAACTGGTTTTACTAAAAACCAATTTAAGAAAAGTATTGAAGCTTTGATCTCATATAATTGTCTATTGCTAAGTTTCATCTCGTCCTCAAACCTAAACTTTCCTTTATTTAAATCATTCGTCATATGGCTTATTCTGTATCCAAGTCTTTGGGACATAAAAGATTTGTTAATGTAATCTGAATTAATTGGGGACACCAAGGCTCTTACAGGAGCATCATATAGTTTTGGAGTTATGAGTGTAAGCTTCTTTGCCTCTATGGTTATTTCTTTTGTACTAAGTGATAAAAGATGATTTAGTGAGATAAATTTTTTATGAGTTTTAGAGAAGTGAGCGTGAAGCCTTTTTATATCTCTAAACATTTTTTTGTATTTTGAGGTATGTTGAGAATTAATTCTTGATCTGGTCCTCCTTAGATACTCATATAATGCAGGAACACAATAGTTAGATGCCATATCATAAATAATTGCATCTGAAATATGCTTTTCTATATTTCTAAAATTTAATTTCTCCATAATATAACTAAGGTCTTAATACCATTGCTTCGATTACATCATTCGTAATTTCTTTTTTTTCTTTAAGTATATTGTCAAGAGATTCTTCAACTGTATTCTTTGTTCTTATATTGAAGATTGAGACATTTTTTGTTTGACCAATCCTATGAACTCTGTCTCTTGCTTGATTATTTGAAGATGGATTCCACCACTCATTTAAGAAAATTACATTATTAGCTTCAGTTAAATTAAGCCCTTCACCAGCAATTTTTCCTGAACACAGTAATGAAAAAGTATTAGGATCTTTTTTAAACTTACTTATAACTTCATTCCTCTCTGATATGTCCATCTTACCCTCGAATAAGTAACTAGACTCTCTCCCAAAAATATTTTCTATTCTTCTGAGCATTTCTTTCAAGGGATTTAATGTGTAAGAAAATATAACAACTTTTTCATTTTTTGCCTTAATTTTTTCAAGCAAATCAGAGGCACAATCAAACTTTGAGCTTTGACCATTAAAATCATCACAAATTATACGCAAGTCATTGAATATTTTAAGAATCTCACTTTTATTATTTTTATTAATCTTTTTAAGAGTTCTATCATAAGCCTTTTGTTGTTTGTCATTTAATCTAACGTATATTGTTTGCTCATTTAAATCTGATAGATCTTTCAAAACATCTACTTTTAATCTTCTAAGAACATTTCTCATCATCATGCCTTTTACAGTGATTGGTGATAATTTTCTAACTGAAGAATTGTAAGCATTTGGTCTTACTAGCTGCATAATGCTTATTAAATCATCAACATTCTTCTCAATTGGAGTCCCTGTTAAAGCCCAAAATCTTTTTGCATTTTTGGATATTTCTTTTAGGCCATTATGAACTAATGAAGTTTTCTTTCTTAACTTATGCGCCTCATCACAAATAATTAGCTCAGGTGTATTTAAAAGTAAAGAAGGTGCAATCTTTCTTGCTTGATCATAATTAATTATGAAGAAATGTCCGTGAGAAATAACTCCTTTCCACAGTTCTTCGGTGTTGGCACTTGATTGGATCATATAGCATTTAAAAGATTGCGCCCATACCTCGAGCTCATCAGCCCAATTCTGCATTAAAGATCTTGGGCATACGATTAGAACGCTTTTTATTTGTGCATTTCTTATTAATAATGTAGAGGCAACAATTGCTTGAGCTGTTTTTCCCAATCCCATATCATCAGCAAGCAATCTGCCCTTTTTTTTTAAAAGCCAATTTATGCCATCATTTTGATACGGCTTAAGAGAGAAGTGCTCAGGGTATAAATTTTTTTTAAAAAAACATGCAGAAAGTTCATTTTGTTTATATCTTGCCCGAATATAATCTTTAGTCTTAGATTTATTTTCAAGAACGCTTATTTCTGTTAAAAAATCACTGTATCTAATTTTAATTTTTAATGGCTCAATAGATAGGACTATTTTGAAATATTCACAAAAGTCTTCAATTGCTCGTTTATTTATTGAAATAAGATTATCTTCGTAAAGAATATCTTCATAGTTTTTGTCAAGGATTCCAATATTGAAAGTAATTTGATAATACTTATTTTTTTGTTCGCAAATAAACATGAAAGACTTAAAGGCTACAAGTTAAGCAGCCTATATCATCATCCTCTTCATCAATTTCATTATCGATGATATCTTGCCATCGTTGCATTTTTGATGATCTATCAGTAGCTATGATTTTGCCTCCATTGGCAGCTTCCTTTGCTTCAGCTTTTGCAACGACTTCATCAAGTGTTGCTCCTTGTCTCCAAGTGAAACCATTACCTGATTCTTCTTCAAAAGCTTTAGCTCTCTCAAAAAGTTTTGGATGTTTTCGCTTCAGGCCCAGCCATTCTGATTCACGTTGAAAGAAGCAAAAATAACAACCCGACCTAGATCTCCAATCATAATATTTTGGCACCCCTACAGACTTTTCTAAGATATTAAAAACATCACCACGCATTATTCCATCCTCCACAAAAGGAAATACTGGAGTGATAGTTTCTTTGTTGCTTTTGTACCCTTGCCTATTCTCGTCTGCCCTAATGCCAACGTAGCTGATGACTGGATCATCTCCAACAAAAGCTTCAAAGGGTTTTATCTTCATCACCCTTGTGCACCATCTTTGTTTAGCTGATGGTAGATAGTCATTATGAACTTTTAACCAATGCTCAAATGGTTTACCACTGCTAAGTCTGTGAATCTTTGAATCTAGAAAAGCCTCGAGTTTATCAAGGAATTCATAGATTTCCTTTAATTCTGAACCGGTATCGGTGAAAAAGTACTCCATTTTTTTACTTATTTCTGGATAGCGGTCTTTGATGTAAATTGCCAAAGCAGCGCTGTCTTTGCCACCAGAAATGCCGAGAACATGCCTAACATTACTTTTTTGATTTAGTTCACTAAAATGCATTATTCATCTTTTTTGTTTTTCACAAGCTTCAGATCTGGCTTCTTCAGCTCAGAGCTAGCATTTTCTATATCATTTATCTTTGCCACTAGAGCTGCAATTTGCTTATCTTTATCTTTAAAGCCAGCTTTGTTAAGCAAAGTCTCAAGCTCTTTACTTATTAAATCATATTCCTCTTTTTCCTTATTATCTAGTGTCACAATCTTATCAATATTCTTATCCTTTCCGTGGTTAGTAACTCTAAGACCAAAAATATCTTGCTCGGTAGAAGAAGTTTGCTGATTTTGGTAACTTTTTAACATTTCAATATCTCTAATTCGCTCAGCAAAATGTTTTAGTTTGATATCAGCTTCTAATAAAGTCTCATCTCGCCATTTTCTAGGATTAGTATTCTCCAAAATGGTGAGAACGCCCTCAAACCAAATTTCTGGATCAATATCGAGGAGAAGTCGAGTTAAAAAAGGTTTAAGGGATAAATTATCAATAGTAAATTCTTCGATTGCAGCATACCGATCCTGGATTTTTATTTGCAGACCTGGTAGAGAATCATCTGTATCAAATCCAAAGATTTGCGCAAATTTAATTCGTTGCTCTTCAATCATTTTGCCGTAGCAAGATTTAAGCTCGGTCATTACCTTATTCAAATCATCAACAAAGCTATTTAACTTTTTTGAATTACTAAGGTCTGCTTTCTTGTAGCCCAGTGCTTTAGGAATATCGTTAGTAAACAAATCATGAGGAGATTTTGAAGAATCAAACGCTGACCTCAATTTTATAGCTTTATTACTTATCCTTGAGGAGTTTCTTGTTTGCAAAGTAAATTCAGGCAAAGCTTTCATTTGACGAGTAAATGCTCGAACAATAGTTAGGATATTTTTTGATTCATGCTTTAAGAAAAGATCGCTATAGGCTCCAATTAACTTATCTTGATCTTTAAAGGTATGCAGCTGGAATGCAAAATGATCTCCTTTTCTGACAATTCTATCCACTGCTTCGTTATCTAGATAAGGCATAAATATTCCATCCTCATACATAGCCATATTTGCTTCAACAGAATAATAAAACCCAAAGAAAATAACAGGATGCAGCCCTTTTTTGATTCCAAATGGTGGTTTTGAGAGCTCACTACATAATTCGAAGTAAGAGACAGGCTCATCTTTTGATAACGAATCTTTAATAAATTCATAAACTGGAAACAGCGGATGACTTTTCTTTGGATAGGCAAAAATATATCCAGGATCAGCTTTCTGATACAAGCCTGATTGATTAAAAATGGCATTGAAAATTGTCTTATCAGGAGGGAATTTTTCCTTCTCATAACCCAGCTCAGGAAGCATTCTCATCTCTCTATTGCCCATCATTTTTATTAAGCTGGTCCTTGCTGATTGGCCTTGAGCTGAAATATTATCTCTATTAATAAGCTCATTCCTTAAAGTCGGAGAGTGATAGTAGATATCCTCAAGAATATTACTCAAGTGTGACTGAATGTCTAAAACATGCCTGATCTTTAATTTTTTTCCTTGATGGATCCAGCTAAGATCTACAGATTGAGTTATATACTTTAGTCCATTAATTAACATCCTCTCTAAGTGATCAATTTGACTGGAAATCTCTTTTTTTGCTATAGGGTCATTCGTTATTTTTTCAGAATTTAAGTAGATGTTCCTCAAAGCTTTAAGCTCTTTTGCATTTCCTTCAAATTTTTCTTTTGAGTCCACCTCGATAACTAAGATATTTTTTGGAAGTTTTGAGTACCTATCTTTAAGATCTTTTGCCTTTACTTTATTTTGATTAAGCACAATAAATAATTCTGGCTGTGTCGGATAGTTATTTACATCTAGCAATGAGAAGCTCATATCTGAGATATACGAAGTCTTAAAATATCTAAGAGTATGACTCTCAATTGAGTACTTTTTAGCCACTAAAGGAATTGGCTTTACTAGATTATTTAGCTCATTTGCAATATCGAAATCTTCGAACTGCTCGAGCTCTTTATTGAGCGCTTCCTCTAAATCAAAGTCACTACCTTGCCAAACTCGGTACTCATCACTGTGTTTTCTATAGGTAATTAATGATTTTTCTTGAAGAGCTGCAATCGATTTTTTTAATACCTTTGAACTAAATATTATTGAGAGTAGTTCATTAGAGCTCCTTAAATTTGCAATTGAGCCAATGATATTGAGTAACCCTATGGTTTTTAGAATCTTTACAGTCTCTTCGTCTTGATCTCCTGCTCTATCAATAGCATTTAAGACCTCTATCCATCTTCTGTGAGTTAAATGATCAAAAATATATGATCCCTGGTGATTAACAAAATAATCAAAAATATGATGAGGCATTATCGTTTCAGGAAAATCTAGCTGACTGACAAGATCTTGAAAGCCTAAAGTCTCAGAGCTACCCAAAAATGTGAACACAGTTCTTTCATTTTGAGCAAGTTTCTGAGCCAAAAGTGGAAGAATGAAAGCTGTTAAGGGATGAAAAGGAAAAACTTCTGAGAAAAAATTCACTCCCTCTCTTATCTTCGTAATATTAGGAAAAACTTTAATATCAAGAAGAGCCTGAGTAGGCATCTTTAAATCTTTTTTTATGATGGCAGTCTGGTTTTTATTTAAATCATGATTTAGAGCCTTAGCGATAACTCGCATTGACTGCTCTGGTCCTTCGATAAAGGAAATTTCTTCAAATCTACCTTGGATTTTTCTCCATTCATTCTTTGTCTCTTTATCTAAATCTTTTGCATAAAACTCAATTGCTTGATGAAGCATAACGTTAAAAAAGACAGGAATTTCAGACTCTTTGACGCAGTGCTCTGCAAGCTCTTGAAGAATGTATATATCGCCGTCTCTTTGATTGCTGCCAGCATATTCAACATGTTTACCTAACTCATCAATAGTTAAGGTTATGCCTTTAAATTTTAACTTCGACTCTTGAAGAAAAACTTGAAGCATTGAAATAGCTTCTAAAACATTTCCTGATTGAGGATCCTCTTTGTGATCTTTGTGATAATTTAGGAGCTTATTTTTAAACTTTTTTTCAAGGCAGCTATCAGCTGTACTCAGGCATATACTATTAAATAGCTTCTTTGTTAGTCCATCATAGGATCCTGTAAGAAGAATATTTACACATCCTTCAGATTTATGAAGCTTTTTGTGGAAGGCTTTTGCCAGCTCACCATCAAGCTCATCAATCTTTTCTATGGCTAATTTAAATTGCTCTGAACTCGCAGGCTGCAAAAGTGCATTTAAAAAAATCCCAAAAGAAGATTTTCCAGAACCATAAGGGCCTATTAAAGACCAAGATCTTGATATCTTCTTATTGTTAAAAGTAACAAGCAAAGACTTAAGAGCCTTGATTGAAGTTGATGTAGGAACGTAGGCATTGATTGCATCAATTGAAAAACTATCTCTTTCAAGATTTATTGATCTAGAAAACCAATTATCAACTTTTACTAATTTTTCTAACTTCATTTTTGCTTGTATAGCTCCTTAGCAAAATCATTTAAATCAATATCTTGTTTCTTTATTTCAATTATTCTTTGGCCAGCTGTCTCATTAAATCCAAATATATTTGGATGCTTAAGAATTAAATCGTCTAGCAATTGATAGAAAAAGCTTTCATTAATTCTAAATATTCTTGATATTGAAGGCTGTTCATTTAAGAACTCAGTTACAGGTATTTGAGAACTAATATTTTTATAGTTCTTATTAAAAATTTCTAGAATACAAAAACCAATTAATGAAGAGTTGATTGATTCCCTTGGTTCATAAGTTGATGAATATGATCCATCATTATTTTTTGAAAGAAGATTTAATGCATAAAAAGGGTTTTCTAAGATCTCCTCAAAGTTTTTTGTTTCCTCTTGGGAAGATGAAAATGTCTTAAGGAGCAATAAGGTATCTCTTTGAAGTGTTGCAGAAGATATTTTTTTAGAGCCAACATTATCAAGCCATAAATTTAAATCATTTAAAATCTCTATCTTTGTAAATTTATTTTTTTTGTAGCAGTTAAAAAACCAGTAATAAAGAGTTGCATTGCTTGCATTTGTGCATAGCTTCCAATGCAACAACCAAAGAGAAACTGAATTTTCTAAATAAGGATCATAAGCCTCTAAAATCTCACCAAATTTTGTTTGGTAAGGCGTTGCTCCAGAGAAATCAATAATTTGATATGCGTTAAGCCAATACTTAATTGAATTAACCATATTCTTTCCTACTCCAAGAATAAGAGGAGCCCTTGAAGATAAGAAAATATCTTCTTCTTTCTTAAACTCTTTCAGTCCTTTATTTAACCAAGAATAGCGCAAGCCGAAAGTTTCATTTCTTCCGAATGAGACTTTTGAGGGATTTAATTCCATAAGGGTTATATTAGCAAAATATTAGTTGTACATTAAAAATTATCAATCATAAACTTCTTTACCAGCTGATAGATATTCTCTCTCGTTTTTTTGAAGGCAATTTTGCCTTCTAACTCACTTAAGCGAGGGTTTGCAGGATCTTCATTTGGCCATTTAATTAATTTAGCTTTAGAGGGAAGCGTTGGGCATACTTCCTCCGAGCAAAGCGTAATAACAACATCTAAATTATTAATAAATTGATCATCGAGATCATCAATAGATTTTGAATAGTACTTTGAAATATCTATATCAATTTCCTGCATAGTTTTTATAGCTAACGGATGAACATATCCTGCAGGAGAAGACCCAGCACTAAAAACCAAACAATCCTTTGGGAATAACTCTTTTGCGAAAGCTTCTGCTATCTGGCTTCTAGCTGAATTCCCAACACACAGAAATAGAATATTCATAGTAAAAAATTTGGGCAGGATTACCCTGCCCAATGATATTTACTTAAAATTTACCTTTCTAAGAACAACAAGGTCTACGATTTCTCGCATATCGCCATAGCCGCCAGCTATTTCACTTTGCTCATCTTCAGAAATCTTTTTTCTCCATGCTGTAACAAACTCCTCATATCGCTCTTTGTCAGGACCCATTGCAGCTAGATTTTCATAGGTTATTGTTAAAAATACATTTGGGTCTGTACCCGCAGTGCTTGCTGTATAAACGGCACAACTTACAATATGTCCAAGCTCTTTTTGTATTTCACAAGAATCTACCCATGTACTCTTTATACCCATTAGATAATCATCAAGCATATTTG